>Ga0164292_10005796_pt1 | contig 10119 bp, 13 predicted proteins | sample GEODES117metaG_FD_111486 | JGI IMG/M metagenome (GOLD analysis project Ga0164292, IMG submission 111486) | Eutrophic lake water microbial communities from Lake Mendota, Wisconsin, USA - GEODES117 metaG | ecosystem: Environmental > Aquatic > Freshwater > Lake | place: USA: Lake Mendota... | reverse complement strand
CGACCGGCTCATCCACTCCACGGAAGAACTGAATGGCGGCGCCCATGGCAAGAAGGGACAAAAATCAATCCTAGGAGTCAGCCCCAGCGGCCCCCGTGCTGGCCCCCAAGGCGCAAGTCGGATCCTGTAGCAGCCGCAGGGCGGCAACGCGTGGCTCCATCCCGGCAAGGTCTAAGCAGGCCTGCACGGGACGTTCACGCCGACTCAACTCGTGGTCGTAGCAGCGGTCGTAGTAGTCGAGCATCTGCTCGCAGGCGCCGGGCCAGTCGCTGCGGTCGATTGCCTCGAGGGCCGCTGCCGTGCGCTGGGGTCCGAGGCGTCGAGCAATGCGTTCGGTGGCCTCCCGCAGCGCGGCCCGCCCTTGCCCGCCGTAGACGGCAACGAGCTGGTCCACCCGTTCCTGGAGGGGGCGTTGGATCTCGACGGCCGGGGCTTTGCCCATCTGTCGCCAAAGACCGTTGGGGATGCGGCAGCGACCCACCTGGGCACTTTCGGCTTCCAGCCAGATCGGACCATGCCCCTTCAGGCTCTGCAGGGCCGTCGCCAACCGATTCTCATAGAGCTCCGTGCTGGGTTGTTCGGGCAATCCCAGGCCACCGAAGCTGCTACCCCGGTGGTGGGCCAAGCCCTCCAGGTCGACCACGGCGGCTCCCTGCTTCTGAAGGGCCAGCAGCAGATCGGTTTTGCCCGTGCCGGTGCGTCCTCCAAGGATCAGCAGGGGCCACGGCTGATCAAACGTGGCTAAGACCCAGTGCCGGTAGGCCTTGTAGCCCCCGTCGAGCAGCAGCACCGGCAGGTCCAGGGTGGACGCCAACCAAGCCACGCTGCTCGAGCGCATGCCCCCACGCCAGCAGTGGAGCCGCAGGGGTGTCTCCCCCTGCGCCAGCTTGTTGAGACTGCGGGCCAGGGATGCCAGCTTCGGGCCAACCAACTCCAGGCCGAGCTGCACAGCGGCGGCGCGACCAGCCTGCTTGTAACAGGTGCCCACCTGGGCCCTCTCCTCATCGCTGAACAGGGGCAGGTTGTGGGCTCCCGGGATGTGCCCCTGGATGAATTCCTGAGGGCTGCGTACATCCACCACCGCCCCCGCGTTGGACAGGAAGGCATCCACCGGGAGGGAGGGGCTGGCGCCCGGCATCGCTGAAGAGGATCTCTGCTGACATAGTGGGCCCACGCTGGCACCGCTTCAGGCTCGACCCCCCTTCCATGCTTTCCGGACCTCCGGTCACCGCCACTGCTACCGCCAGCCCAGGCGCCCTTTTGGAACGCTTCCAGGCCGCCAACGGTCGCCAACGCCGTTCCCTGGTCGCGACCCTCAAGAGCCGTCAGCAGGAGCTGAGGCCCCTGATTGCTGACCATCTCGCCGGACTGGATGCCACCGGCGATGACTGGGCTGCTGGGTTTCTCATCCAGATGCTTCTGGAGGAGGGAGATGGTCTCCAGAACGACTTTCTGAACCGCTATCCCGACGGCTGGCTGGCCACCGTGTCTGCCTGTGGCGTCGACTATGCCCCTCTGCAACGGGCCCTAATGGCCCAACGTTTTGAGGAGGCTGACCGAATCACCAGTGCCGTGCTGCGGGAGCTGGCGGGTCGAGAGGCCGTGCGACGCGGGTACGTCTATTACAGCGAGGTGCCGCCGATGCCCTCTGCCGATCTCGACAGTCTGGATCGGCTGTGGGTGTGTTTCTCCCGGGGCCGGTTCGGCTTTTCCGTGCAGGGAACGCTGCTGGCCAGTTGTAACCGACGCTGGGAACTGCTTTGGCCCAAGTTGGGCTGGAAGGACGGTGGACTGTGGACCCGCTACCCGGGCTCCTTCCAATGGTCGATCGACGCTCCCGAGGGCCACATGCCGCTAGTGAACCAGTTGCGCGGCGTGCGGCTGATGGATGCCCTACTCCGACACCCGGCTCTGCAACAGCGCATCAAGGCCTGAGTCAGGGTGCCGGCCACGGCGTAGGGTCAAACAGGACCCAATGGATCCAAGCCGAATGGCGCTGCGCTGGTCGGATTTCATCACCCCATCCACCCTGCAGCTGGCGCCGCTGCTGGAGTTGCTAATCGAGCCGGTGCGCTGCCTGCAGCTCCAGGGCCAGGTGCAGCTTGGGCTGCAGGAAGCCCTGGTGAATGCCGTACGCCACGGCAATGCCTGTGATCCCTCGAAGTGCCTGCGGGTGCGCCGGATCGAGACGCCCCGCTGGCTGGTGTGGCAGGTGCAGGATGAAGGACCTGGGGTCCCGACGGAATCGCGCACCATGGCGTTGCCCGAACAGCTCGATGCCGCCAGTGGCCGAGGCCTGTTTCTGATTCACAACTGTTTTGACGACGTGCGCTGGAGCCAGCGGGGCAACCGCCTGCAACTGGCGGTCAGTCGTCAGCGAGCGGAGCTGCTGTCGCCGGCCGGTGGCTGGGGCAACCGGGATCGCTGACCTCAGCCCGGAGCCAGCTCAGGCCATGTTCCACCAAGGCGATCGCCTCCTGGCGGGCTGGGCTGGGATGGGGAGCCCCGGGGTCGTCGCCGCTGAGCAAGAGCACCAGCGCTGCAGCCAGCTGTTCAGCGCCTCGGCGGGACCGCTGGGCCTTGAGGGCATGCCAGTCCCGATCGCCGATGGCTAACAGCCGTTGCAAGGCCACGGCCTGCTCCAGGGAGCTCTCTGGCCAGCTGCGTTGAGGCTTTGCCAGGGGCTTGGACACTGGACGTTTGCCTGAGGAAGGCCCCATCCTGATGCCATACCCCTGACGCTGGGTGCAGCCCATGCCGCTGAGACCCCTCGGCCACCATTCTGTGCGACAGCCGATCCGGCTCTTGCATCTGCTCGATGGCCTGCTGACCCAGGCCTCCCTCACAGCCAACAGCTCGGGGGTGAACCAGCGGCGGCAGCGGCAGCGGCTGGCTTTAACCCAACGGCTGCTCGACCCCCTGCCTGCTGAGCTGGCCCCACCGCACCGCCAGGACGTGCTCTTCTGGCGGGGTCTGCGTTGGGCCACCGTTGGGCTCCTGCTGGCCTGGTGCCTGAGGCGCTAGCGGGGCTTGCGCGCCGTCCAGACCCGGGTCATGAAGTGCGTCTCCGCGGTGATTCCCTCAAACCCGCAACGGCGCAGCCGCCCCTCAATGTCATCGCTGATGTAGTCGCGGTAGTAGGGCTCGTGGAAGACCCGCCGGAAGTTTTCCATCACGGCACCCAACTGGGGTGAATCGGCCAGCTGCACCGAGTCGGCAAGGACCACGACCCCACCGGGCTCAAGCACCCGGAACGCGTCCTGCACGACATTCTGACGGGCATCACCGGGCAGTTCATGGAACAGGAAAACGCAGGTCAGCCCCTGGAACGTGCCTTCGGCGAATGGCATGCGCTCTCCGTTTCCCTGCACGAGCTGGGGCAGTTCACCCGGCAACTGGCTCAGCCACTTGTTGGCCTGGCGAAGGTAGGCACTGGAGAGATCCAGGCCAAACAGTTGGGCTTTGGGGAGGGCTCCACGGATCTGCCTCAGGGTTCGGCCGGTGCCGGTGGCCACATCGAGGACCCGCACTTGACCAGCAGGGCGGTCCGAAAAGGCGCGGATCCCTCGCAGGAGCGGAGCCAGCAACCGGCGACGCATGGGATCGGCCGTGCCATTGAACAGAATTTCCACCTGCAGGTCGTACAGGGCGGCGGAGTAGTCGCTCAGGTACCCGTCGGTCTGGTGATGAAAATTCTGGAGGTAGTAGTCCGGAAAATCCTCCGGGTCGATGCTGCGCGGCAGGTCGCGGACATTGCGCTCCTGGCGCCGACTCCAGGTGCTGGGCATATCCAGCCAAACCAACGGGTAGCGGCTGGCCCAATCGAGCCAGGGAGCATCAAACAACAGCGATGCCGGATACAGCCCCTGTTCGGCTTCCTGCCAGTCCCGTTCGTGCAGGGCATCCATCGATTGCTTCAGCTGGCCGAGCAGTTCCGGTGGCAGGGGCACCGTCTTCGGACTGCCCTCAGGTGCCAGCAGGCCCATCAGCCGGGTGCTGACTTCCTTGTGGGTGACCCCCAGCAACGCCTTGCCCTGCTGCAGGGTCTGGTAAGCCAGCTTGGTGAGCTGATCGGGCATGGAACGATCGAGGCGACCCCCATTTCAGCGGATCTGGCCGGCGACCGCGCCTGCAAAGTCCTATGAAGCATGGTCGCGTTTCGTAGCAACCGCTACAGAAATGGCGCCATGCTGGATGGGCAGATCCAGGAGGCTCCATGGACGACTTCCGTTTTCAGCCACTGGCTCCCGATCCCGAATTTCAGACCTGGAGCCGCCAGCACGCCCACGCCACGCGGCTGCATGCCGCTGGGTTGGCCCAGATCACCCACCACCATGACCTCAACCCAGCCGGGGATGTGGTGCACCAAATGGAGGCTTGGGCCAGGCGCCAGGCACGGGAGAAGCGTCTCCATGACAGTGCCATTGCCCAGATTCGCAGAGCATGAAAAAAGCCCTGGCCGGAGCCAGGGCTGTGAAGGGTGATCAGGCGTCGTAGTACATCACGTACTCGTGGGGGTGCGGCCGCTGGCGAAGCTGCTGCACCTCCTCGTACTTGAGGGCGATCCAGTTGTTGATGAAGTCTTCGGTGAAGACGCCACCGGCCAACAGATAGTCCTTGTCGGCATCGAGAGCCTCGAGGGCGCCATTCAGAGAGGCGGGCACCGTGGAGATTTTCGCCAACTCCTCAGCCGAGAGCTCAAACAGATCGACGTCGGTGCCGTCACCCGGGTCGATTTGATTTTTGATGCCGTCGATGCCGGCCATGAGCATGGCGGCAAAGCCCAAATAGGGATTGGACAGGGCGTCGCCGGAGCGGAACTCCAAACGCTTGGCCTTGGGGCTGGGTCCGGTGAGGGGGATGCGCACGGCTGCCGAGCGGTTCCCCTGGGAGTACACCAGGTTCACGGGAGCCTCAAACCCCGGCACCAAACGCTTGTAGCTGTTGGTGGTGGGGTTGGTGAAGGCCAGGAAGCTCGGGGCGTGCTTGAGCAGGCCGCCGATGTACCAGCGGGCCGTCTGGGAGAGGTTGGCGTAGGTGCCCTCGCCGAAGAACAGGGGGTTGCCACCTTTCCAGAGGCTCTGGTGCACGTGCATGCCGCTGCCGTTGTCGGCAAACACGGGCTTGGGCATGAACGTGGCCGTCTTGCCGTACTTCCGCGCCACATTGCGCACCACGTATTTGTAGATCATCACGTTGTCCGCGGCGCTGATCAGTTCGGCGAACTTGATCCCCAGCTCGTGCTGGGCCGTGGCCACTTCGTGGTGCTGCTTCTCGATCGGCACCCCCAGGCTGCCCATGGTGAGCAGCATCTCGGTGCGCATGTCCTGGAGGGTGTCGTTCGGGGCGACAGGGAAATAACCCTCCTTGAGCTGGATCTTGTAGGCCAGGTTGCCGCCTTCCTCGTGGCGGGCGGTGTTCCAGGGGGCTTCGATCGAGTCGACGCTGTAAAAGCTGCTGCCGCTGCCAGAGGTGTAGCGCACATCGTCAAAGACGAAAAACTCGGGCTCGGGGCCGAAGTAAGCCGTGTCAGCGATGCCGGTGGAGCCCAGATAGTTGAGGGCCTTCTGGGCCAGCGCCCGGGGGCAGCGGGCGTAGGGCTGGCCGCTGCGGGGCTCCTGAATCGAGCAGATCAGGCTGAGGGTTTTGTGGCTGTAAAACGGATCGATCCAGGCCGTATTCGGATCCGGCACCATCGCCATGTCCGATTCGTTGATGGCCTTCCAGCCCCGGATTGAGGAGCCGTCAAAGGCCACCCCATCGGTGAAGGCGGCTTCGTCGATCAGATCGTTGCAGACGGTGAGGTGCTGCCACTTGCCATGGAGATCAACGAACTTGAGGTCGATCAGCTCAATGCCTTCGTCTTGGATCTGACGGAGGACGTCCTGGGCTGTTTTGGCCATGACGAACAGAGGGGTGGGTGCCGGCCGGAATGCCGCGTGGCGGGACGGTACGGATCGCCGGGGCCCCACTATGTAGCGCTTGCTACCAATTGTCGGGTGCTGCTTGCGTAACCGTTTCTGTCACTTTGCCCAAAACGCACCCCTGGCCTGGGATCTGGCCGAATGTGAGTGCTAGCTTCCGCTGCAGGTGCGTCGATTCAATTCCGCCATGCGCGATGCCATCACCGGTCTGATTGGCCGTTACGACCAGTTGGGTCGGTATCTGGACCGGGATGCCATCGATCGGATCTCCGCGTACTTCTCGGAAGCTGAAGTGCGCCTGGCGGCGGTGGAGCTGATCAATCGCGAGGCCGCCGCGATCGTGCGCGAGGCCGCCCAGCGCCTCTGGCTGGCCGATCCCGAATTGATCCTGCCTGGCGGCAATGCCTACACCACCCGTCGCCTGTCGGCTTGCCTGCGGGATATGGATTACTTCCTGCGCTACGCCAGCTATGCGCTCATTGCTGACGACGCCACCATCCTCAATGAGCGGGTTCTGAACGGCCTCGACGACACCTACAAGAGCCTCGGGGTGCCCACCGGCCCCACGGTGCGCAGCATTGCCTTGCTGGCCGATGTGGTGTGCGAACTGCTCTTGGATTCCGGCGTGACAGCCACCGCCGTGGTGCGCGTGCCCTTCGAGCATCTCTGCCGGGGGCTTGGAGCCACGAACGTACGCGCCCGATAAAGCGCTCTAGCTCCTGCTTAGGCTCGAGCAGATTGAATGTCCCTCCAGTTTTTGGCTTCTCTCCCCGTGCTGCCCCCCGTCAATTCCGCCCATCGCCGCACGCTGGGTCCGATCGCCACCCCTGACCGCCTCCTGCTGGGGCCAGGGCCTTCCAATGCCCATCCCACTGTCCTCCAGGCCCTGGCCCGCACGCCGATCGGCCACCTCGACCCCCTCTATGTCGAGCTGATGGGGGAGGTGCAGGAACTGCTTCGCTACGCCTGGCAGACCGACAACCGCCTCACCATTCCGATGAGCGGCACCGGCAGTGCCGCCATGGAAGCCACGTTGGCCAACACCATCGAGCCCGGCGACACCGTGCTGGTGGCCGTGAAGGGCTATTTCGGTCTGCGCCTGGCTGACATGGCTGGCCGGTATCGGGCCAATGTCGTCACGATCGAAAAGCCCTGGGGGGAGGCCTTCAGCCTCGCCGAGTTGGAGGAGGCCGTGGCCACCCATCGGCCCAAGATCCTGGCGATTGTCCATGCCGAAACCTCCACCGGTATCTGCCAACCCATGGAGGGCATCGGCGACCTCTGCCGTCAGAACGACTGCTTGCTGTTGCTCGACACGGTGACGTCCCTGGGAGCTGTGCCCCTCTATCTCGACGACTGGAAGGTGGACCTGGCCTACAGCTGCAGCCAGAAAGGCCTGAGCTGCCCTCCGGGTCTGGGCCCCTTCACCATGGGCCCGCGGGCCGAGGCGAAAATGATGGCCCGCCAAGGCAAGGTGCCCAATTGGTACCTCGATGTCACCCTGCTCAACCAGTACTGGGGTAGTGATCGGGTTTACCACCACACCGCTCCAGTGAACATGAATTTCGGCATGCGCGAGGCTCTGCGCTTGCTGGCTGAGGAGGGACTGGACGCCGCCTGGGTTCGCCATCGCCGCAATGCAGAGCGCCTCTGGTCTGGCCTGGAGCGCCTGGGTCTGGAACTCCATGCTCCCGAACATCTGCGCCTTCCCACCCTCACCACGGTGAGGATTCCAGAGGGAGTCGATGGCAAGGCCTTCAGCCTGCATCTGCTCAACACCCATGGAATTGAGGTGGGCGGTGGGCTCGGTGCCCTGGCCGGCAAGGTCTGGCGCATTGGCCTGATGGGCTACAACAGCCAGCCTGAAAACGTGGACCGTTTGCTCAATCTGTTTGAGAGCGAGCTGCCGGCCTTTCGCCCCGCCGGCGCCCCTGCTGCCGTCGCCGTCTGAACCAGGCACCTAACTGGTTCCCAGCTGCCTCCCCCAGCACCCCGCCCATCACCTCCATGTGGTGGTGCGCGCTGGAGTCGGTAGCCAGATTGAGGCAGCTGCCCAGGGCACCACGCTTGGGATCTGCTGCCCCGAACACCACGGTGCCCATGCGCGCCTGCACCAGTGCTCCTGCGCACATGGGGCAGGGCTCCAGGCTCACCACCAAAGTGCAGCCATTCAGGCGCCAGTCACCCCGCAATCTGCTGGCTTGGCTGAGGGCCACGATCTCCGCGTGGCCGAGGGGATCGGACCCGGCTTCCCGTCGGTTGCTCCCCCAGCCAATGCAGCGGCCTGCCTCATCAAGAACCACTGCAGCTACAGGAATCTCCCCACGGGACCCCGCCCGTGCGCCATGGCGGAGCACACGCTCCATCCACTCCTCATGCTGGATGGACCGGACCCAAGGAACCGGTTGGGGGGATGGGGTGGACTCCAACGCCCGAAAGCCCGTAGCGACTCCTCCCTTGTAGCCCACCCCCGCAGGTGAGAATGGCCCGATCTGATCGTTCGTCGTTGGCAAGCGCGCCACCTGCCCCGCGGGCGAGCCAGCCCCTGCCCTTTGCCAGCCCGGAGCGGCTGGATCCGGTTTTGCAGGATTTTCTGGAGCAGGCTTCCCGCCAGCTGTGCGCATGGCTGGGCACGGCTGTGCAGCGCTCCCCCCTGCCTGGTTTGAGCATGTTGCCGGCCGTGGAACCCCAACTGGATGGGTTGGCTCCCGCTGCCTTGCTGGCGGATCTGCAGGTGGTGATGGATGGGGCATTCAACCCCAACCACCCCGGTGCCTTGGCCCACCTGGATCCTCCGCCCGTGGGGGCCTCCCTGGCCGCGGATCTGATCTGTGCAGGTCTGAACAACAACCTGCTGGCCGAAGAGCTCTCGCCCAGTCTCACCCGTTTGGAGCGCAGCCTCACTGCCTGGTTGGCGGAACGGCTCGGACTTCCCCGGGGGAGTGGCGGTGTGGCGGCCAGTGGCGGCACCTTGTCCAATTTGATGGCCCTGGTTACGGCGCGGCGGAACCGGGGACTGGCCACCGCAAGCGATGCGGTGGTCGTCGCCAGCGTCGATGCCCATGTCTCCCTGGCCAAGGCATTGGCCGTGATGGGCTTGCCTGCCGATGCCCTCAGGCTGATCGAAGTGGATGGGGATGGCCGCCTCCTGCTCCCGGCGTTGGACGACGAGCTGGCCGCCCTGGCCCGTCGTGGTCGTCCCGTGATGGCGGTTGTCGCCACCGCCGGCACCACCGTGCGGGGTGCCGTGGATCCCTTGGAGGGAATGGCCCAGATCTGCCGCCGCCGAGGCCTGTGGCTGCATGTGGATGGGGCCATCGGGGCCGTGTTTGGTCTGGTGGAGTCCCACCGCTCCCGGGTGGCCGGACTCGAACTGGCCGACTCGATCACGATCAACCCCCAGAAGCTGCTGGGCATCACCAAGACGTCGTCGCTGTTGTTGTTGGCCAGACCCCAGGCCCTTGGGGAGGCCTTTCAGACGGGCTTGCCGTACATGGAGCCCAGTTGGGGCGGTGGACACGGTGGGGAGAGTGGCCTGCAGGGCTCCCGGCCGGCTGAGATCCTCAAGCTGTGGCTGGGGCTGCGACAGCTGGGGCTGAACGGCATCGAAGCGGTTCTCGATGGGGCGATCGCCCGGCGCCGCCAGCTGCAGGCGCTGCTGAGTGGTCACGATCGTCTGCAGCTCCGCAGTGGCGCGTTTCACCTGCTGGCCTTCACGCCGGCCGGATTGGACAGTGCGGGTGCGGAGGCCTGGAGCCAGAGCACCCGTCAGCGGCTCTTGCAGCAGCAGCTGATGCTGTCGCGACCCCGCTATGCCGGCCGTCATCACCTCAAGGCCGTGCTGGGCAACCCCCACACGCGCAGCTGTCACCTCGACACCCTGGCGACGGTGGTTCACGCAAGTCTGGAGCAGCTGCCATGAGCGATCCCCTCCCCAACTCCCCACCATCCCGGGGCCGCTGGGTGGCCATCATCACCGGGGCCATTTCCATCCTGATCGGCGTGCTCTATCTGGTCTTGATCGTCGTGCTCGACAGCCGTGGGCCCTTGCAGCCCCCCCCCCCCGAGGCCCCCAGCGACGCCCCGGCCGGGGCGGCAGGCCCGGCTGCTTGGCCTGGAGGGGTTCCCCCACCCGCCTGAAGGCCGCTTCCCGAAACCGGCTCAGGGCACCGTCGCGGCGGTTGAGGTCGTATTG
>Ga0164292_10005795_pt1 | contig 10121 bp, 8 predicted proteins | sample GEODES117metaG_FD_111486 | JGI IMG/M metagenome (GOLD analysis project Ga0164292, IMG submission 111486) | Eutrophic lake water microbial communities from Lake Mendota, Wisconsin, USA - GEODES117 metaG | ecosystem: Environmental > Aquatic > Freshwater > Lake | place: USA: Lake Mendota, Wisconsin... | reverse complement strand
TCTCCAATAATCACTGCTTTACCGCCCCCTAAATTTAAGCCGGCAAGTGAATTTTTGAAAGTCATGCCTCGAGATAGGCGCAATACATCTTTGATAGCTTCCTCTTCTGTGCTGTAGGGCCACATGCGGGTTCCCCCTAGTGCGGGTCCTAAGACCGTGTTGTGAATTCCTATCAGTGCTTTTAGGCCTGTAGCTTCGTCATGGCAAATGACCAACTGCTCATGGTCCATCGTGGTGATTTGTCCAAAAATTGAACTCTCACGTACAGTTTCGGTGGTATTAATCGCTAACATCTGAAAATAGCTTTTTAGAATGTGTTATATTTGGGATAAAACTCGGAATTCGCGTCGGCACAAAATTAAATACTTTTATGAGCTTACAAATTTTCCAAAGCCAAATTTTATACAAGAATATTATTAAAAAATAAGAATTTATTTTGTGGAGGAACTTTGGAGAATAAATAAATACCTAATTAAATACAAGGGGTTATTGTCTTTAGGAATACTGTTTACGGTGATATCCAATATTTTCGTAATTATTCCGGCTCAATTAGTCCGAATCGCCATAGATTATGTGGTTGAGAGTTATGCGCTTTTTGCTCCCCTCACCAAGGGTGGAATAGGTGAGTTGGCTCGAGAGTATTTTTTGGAATCGGTCTTCGTTTTTGGAATTTTGATTTTAGTCATGGCCCTGCTTCGGGGCTTCTTCCTTTTTTTGATTCGCCAAACGCTCATCATCATGTCGAGAAAAATTGAATACGACATGAAAAATGAGCTTTTTGAACATTTTCAATTTTTGCCCCTAAGTTTTTATAGAAAAAACAGCACGGGAGATTTGATGGCTCGAATATCAGAAGATGTAAGTCGGGTCCGCATGTACCTAGGCCCAGCCATCATGTATGGACTCAACCTACTGATCTTATTTCCTTTGGTGATTTCGTACATGATTTCCGTCAACTTGGAGCTGACTCTTTATTCGCTCTTGCCCTTGCCGATCCTTTCTTTGAGTATTTATTACGTGAATAATCAAATTAACCTGCGTTCTGAAAAAATTCAACAGAGCCTTTCACAGCTTAGCACCTTCGTGCAAGAAGCATTTTCAGGGATTCGGGTCTTAAAGGCATTTGTTCGAGAGCAGGATTCTGCAGCTGAGTTTGCGAAGTCAAGCGAAGAGTACAAGCATCAATCCATTGAATTGACACGCGTAAATGCCCTGTTTTTTCCATTGATTATGGCCTTGGTGGGAATTTCTACCATCATCACGGTATATGTAGGTGGCATGATGGTTATCCAAGGGGAGATTGGCTACGGAGTCATTGCCGAATTTATTCTCTATGTCAACATGTTGACCTGGCCAGTAGCTTCGCTAGGCTGGGTGACCAGCATTGTGCAGCGTGCGGAGGTGTCCCAACGACGAATCAATGAATTGCTGGATCAGAAAACGGATTTGGTATCTGAAAAGAACCTGGAAGCCACACTTGAAGGGGCGCTTCAGGTGAATCACCTTTCTTTTGTTTATCCAGATTCAGGGATCAAGGCCTTGCAGGATGTTTCCTTTTCCATTGAAGCTGGGCAGACCTTGGGGATTATTGGCACCACAGGGTCAGGTAAATCTACCCTTGCCAACTTGCTGATGCGGATGTATGATTCTACTTCTGGGGAGATACTTGTAGACAATAGGCCCATACAGGACTATGCATTGGCTAGCCTTCGCAGTCAGGTAGGTGTGGTTCCGCAAGATGTTTTTCTTTTTTCTGATACCATTGCCAATAATATTTCCTTTGGAATAGACAATCCAGATTTAGAACTAGTGACCCAGGCAGCTAAAGATGCAGACGTTTACCAAAACATTTTAGACTTTCCCAAGGGCTTTGATACCCTGCTCGGTGAACGAGGGATTACGCTTTCTGGAGGACAAAAGCAGCGGGTGTCAATTGCAAGGGCCATAGCAAAAGAACCAAAGATTTTGATTTTGGACGACTGTTTATCTGCCGTTGACACCAAGACGGAGAATGCGATTTTAAATTCCCTCAAGAAGATCATGGAAAATCGAACCTCCATCATCATCTCTCACCGCGTGTCGTCTGCTAAGCTAGCCGATCAAATCATCGTATTGGATGAAGGACGAATTGTGGAACGCGGAGATCATGCTTCCTTAATGGCTCAAAAGGGTGTTTATGCTGCGCTTTTTGAAAAGCAAACCCAAGGCGGAGAATCCATTGAAGAAATTAAAATTTGAAGTTCAATCAAGTGAATTCTGTCAACAGCTAACGGTCTACTGTCGACAGCCGATTCGTCTTGTATCAAGTTTAGCATCCAAATTTTAGCACGTTTTTTAGGAGCATATACCTACCGATTGTGGTCTGTCGACCGTCAACTGTGGACCAATTCAGTTAACAGCTAACGGTCTACTGTCGACAGCCGATTCGTCTGGTATCAAGTATAGCATCCAAATTTTACCACGTTTTTAGTAGCATATACCTACCGACTGTGGTCTGTCGACCGTCAACTGTGAACCAATTCAGTTAACAGCTAACAGTCTACTGTCGACAGCCGATACGTTTGGTTTCAAGTGTAGAATCCAAATTTCAATACATTTTTCATGTGTTGGCCACAATTGACTGTGGTCTGTCGACTGTCAACTGTTGACAATATAAGCAGGCACGCTGCCACTGGTAGGATTTCGGATATTCTATTACTTTTCTTTCAAGGCATCGCAGCGATCGTAGCTGGGGTCGATGTCTATGAAAATATCTTCTTTGGCAGTGACAAACCATTTGCTAAGCACCTCATCCTCTTTTCTTCGTAGGGTGGCGGCCTTCAATTTCTCATAGTCATCTTCCAGGTTTGCCTTGTGTGCAGGGTATCTTGCTTTGTAGAAAAGAATACGAACCTTAGTGCCTTCTCTAGGATCTTCAAAACGGATTGGAGGAGTGATGTCCCCAACCTTCATGGTATCGATCGTAAAATAGAGCACAGGGTCTTCTAGGGTTCGCAACGATAGTCTGTTGGAAGTAGTGGCTGGATCGGTAAAAAAACCACCTGCATCCGAGGTAGTTCTATCCTGGGAATATTCTTTTGCTGCTTTAGCAAAATCAATTTTACCAGCTAAAACTTCCTTTTTCAGGCTGTCTAAATAGCGTTCAGCTTTTGCTATATCCTCCTCGGAGGCTTTTGGAATTCGTAGAATGTGCCTCGTATTGAAAGTTGAACCTTTATTCTCTAGGAGTTGGATCATGTGAAACCCAAATTGGGTTTCAATAGGGTCTGAAATTTCACCTTGTCTGAGTCCCAATGCGGTGGCCTCATATTCTGGAGCTAGCTCACCTCTTCTAAAAAATCCTAAATCCCCTCCTTGAGCCCCTGATCCAGGATCTTCCGAATAGGCTTTGGCTAATTCCGCAAAAGTAGACTTCCCACTTGCTATAGCCTCCTTAAACTGTTTCAGCTGCGCAATAATTTCTTCTCTAACCTTCGGATTGGTTTCGGGCTTTCTGACGATTTGGCCTACTGTCGCCTCAGAGGTAAATAAGGGTAGCGAATCTTTAGGAATGTTGAGGTAGAAGGCACGCACCTCGGCTGGGGAAACGGTGATGCCATCCGTGATGGTTTTTCGCATCTTCCGCACGATAAGTTGTTCTCTCATCACTTCTTCCAACTCAGCCTTCAACTGTTCGGCAGTCTTCCCATACATTTCTGCGAGCATCGCTTCATCTCCGCCGAATTGTTGCATGACCATAGCAAATCTATTGTTGGCCTCTAGGAGCACCTCACCATCGGTGACGATGACAGAGTCCACCACCGCTTTGGCTACCATAAGTTTATTGATCAGCAAGCTTTCGAATACAGAACATCGGGTAGGCGCCTCAATTCCCTGCTGAGCTTGGGAGATTGCTTCTAGGTAGGACTTTTGAACTTCTGACTCCAGAAGAATATTGTTGTCTACTTTCGCAATGATTTTATCTACCACTTGTCCAGTGGCAGTTTCTTGGGCTTGAGCTTGTCCCAAGATCCAAAATGCAAGTAGGCTCGGAATAAGTCGGTTTAGCAATTTCATAGGTTTTTTCTTTTTCGGGAGATCCGAATGTGAGGAATTAATTAGTCAAAGCCTCAAAGGTTTTTTCTTTAACCCCAGCATTAATTTGAATGGGATATTTTTCTTTTAATCTTTTGGTAAGCGCCTGATCTAGAAATTCTTGGTAATCTCGAATGATAAGGCCACGGGCCTCTTCAAATTTTCTTGGCCCTGGAGGATAAACTTTTCCAACGACCAATACATAAGAGGTTCCTTCGATCACCAACTCCTGGTAAGGGGTATTCAGATCCACTTTCGAAAGGATGGGATGCGCTTCGTACTCAAAAGTTCCAGACTCGGTAGCATAGGCATCGGGATAATTGCTCCGGTAATCTGCCTCAAATGCAGCAAAGCTGTCTGTATCAAATCCCTTATTTTGAAGGAATTTACGAGCATTCTCAAGTTTAGACGCATCATTTACCTTGGTCAAATAGGCCTGAACTCTACCTTTCCACTGGTATTTTTGAGCATTTTTTTCAAAGAACGCCTGTTGACCTAGTGAGTCATTCAAGCCTTTTTGCCATACTTCTTGGTTGGTTAATGAGAAGAGCAAAATGCCATCACGATATTCCTTCAGCAGCATTTGGTAGGCTTTGTTGTTTTTTTCCAAATCTACTTCTTCCGTTTTTGCCAAGGTTGCCTCTGTGAATTTATCCAGCCAGAGTTCAAAGAAAGTTCCAGTACCTTTTGGAGTTATCTCTTTGGTTTGCATAAAATTCACCAAATCCCCCGCGGTATAGGATGAGGTATTTACCTTAAATAGCACAGTGCCGCCAAGTTTTTTTTCTTGAATGGCAGCGCCAAAGGATAGGATATCTGTTGCAGTCACTGCGCCAGCTACTGTTGAAATCCCCAATTCATTTTCTTGAAAACCAAAGCGTGATTTTTGAATTGCCACAACTTGGGATTGGATCATTCCGGTTTTGGAATTGCGTAAAATTTTTGATCGAATGCTTTGTTCCACTTCCTCATAGGGCTGTAGTCCTCTTTTTCCTTCAAGGCGGAGGATATGGTACCCATAGGCAGTTTTGATGGGTGGAGAAACTTCGCCTATTTCCGTCAAGGAGAATCCAGCCACTTCAAATTCAGGGATCATCGTACCCACACCAAACCAAGGCAATACTCCCCCGGCAGACTTTGTGCCGAAATCCTCGGAGTAAGTTTGTACGATCTCTTCCCAAATCGTGCTTTCCTTTTGAATTTCTGCATAGATGTCAGAAATTTTCCTTCGTGCATTTTCTTCCTGGCTTGGATTTTCTGAATCAAATCGAACCAAAATATGAGATACTTGAACTTCACCTGGGTTGGCTTGACGGCCACTCACTTGAATGATGTGGTAGCCAAAGTCTGTCAAAATAGGATCTGAGATGCTGCCAACAGGAAGTGTATAGGCAGCTTCTTCAAATTGCTGAACCATCTGAAGTCCAGTAAAATAGCCTAAATCACCTTTGTTTACTTTGGCCGAAGGATCATCCGAATAGTTAGCTGCCAATGCACTAAAGTCACCACCATTTTCCAGTTCAGCCTTAACTTTCAAGGCCAATTGGAGTACTGCAATGCTGTCTTCTTTTTTAGGATTTGGGGGGAACTGAAACAAAATGTGTTTTGCCCGGACAATTTCTTGCAGGCGTGCATACACTTTTTTTACTTCCCCTTCCTCGATTGAATTTTTGATTAAGTAAGGAGCAATTAGCGACTCCTTGATGGAAGAAAATTCAAGATTAAACTCCTCCATCTGGTCTAGCTTAATGGATTCAGCCTCGATGACCTTTAGCTTGTAGTTCAAAAATGATTCAAAATTCTCTTCAAACTCTTTTCTTGTCAAGGAATTGGTTGGACTCTCGCTCTCCCTTTCTTTTGCCATTAGTTGCAAAAATTCCTCTTTGTCAACTGAAATAGTACCAACGACTACCAAAACCTCCTTCTTTTCTTGGGCTACAGCCAAGAAAGGAGAAGCGCTAACTGACAGTATAAGTGCTAGAAATGCCGAGAGGGCTTTTTTATTCATCGAAAGGAAGACCAAAGTAAAGTTCAAAGATACTAAAATTATAAAGATAAAATGCGGGGAATCATTCCACCTGATTAGGGTTCTAACGCGGAAGGAAAATTTTTAATTAGCCTACAGGTATTTTTTCCGTTTTTGGATTCAAATTCAATTTCATCCATGATTTTTTTAACTAACAATATCCCGATTCCACCTTTTCTCTTCTCTTCAATTACTTTCTTGAGATCTGGGACTTCGTATTCAAGCAAGTTGAAAGCGTCCCCTTTGTCAGTAATTTCTATGGCCAACTTTTTTTCCAATTCCTTGACTTCCAAATAAATCACTTCTTTGGGGTTGGAGGCATGTGAGTGGATGATCAGATTGGTGCACACCTCCTCTACAGCCAAAGTAAGCTGATGTCTGTCCACTTCCGAAAAACCATAGGCTTCCAAGCTTCGCTGTAAAAAACTACGAAGCTCCACCAAGGCAGATGTACAACAGGATAATTTTAATTTAGGACTCATTCCCAAGAGTGATTGCGGTGGATTTGTCTGGGGCTATTTTAATCAACCGATCTAGACCAAGAATTTTAAAAACTTCACTCACTTGTTCATTCAGACCAAAAATTGCAAATCGAATTCCTTGTTCTGAAAAATCATCCAAATAAGACATGAAAACACCTAAGCCTGCAGAAGAAATATAGCCCAATTGACTCCCATCAATCAAGAGAAAAGTGGCGCCTTGTTGTAAGATTTCCTGCATGGATTGGTCCAATAAAACAGAATTGCTCGCGTCAACCTCTCCGATCAAGCGTATAATATCTTTGTTTTCTTCCTTTATTCTTTCTAGCTGTAGCATGCTTCGGGTATTATCGGTTTACTTGAATTTGACTACCAACAAGGAATAATCATCGTCAATCATTCCATCCCCACCCACAAATTGGTGGAGTGAATCAATGATTTCCTGCTGTAAGTGAATTGGTGATTTTTGATGATGTTCTTCTACTATTTTTTTTATTCGGTCGTAGCCAAACTGTTCTCCTGTCTCTTTTCTACCTTCTAGTATCCCATCGGTAAGGAGCACTAAAATATCTCCTGAACTGTAATCAAATCTTTTTTCCTGTACGTGGTTTTTATAGGTTGGGTTTCTTACAATCCCCAAACCAAGTCCTTCTATGGAAATAAACTCAGCAACTTTCTCAGTGGCCTTGTACCACAAAGTAGGAATATGCCCTGCTCGCGCGTGGCAAAAAGTGTGGGTTACCGTATCAATTTCAAAGATGGATGCGGTAATAAAGTGGTTTCTTTCCAAGCATTTACTCAAGGCAGCATTTGCTTTAGTCATAAACTCAGCCGGGTGAATTCCAAGTTGAATTAGGCTTTGGAATACCCCTTTCATTTGTGCCATGTGAAAAGCTGCTGAAGTGCCTTTGCCCGACACATCCCCCATGATTAGCACAAAATGATTTTCATCCACTTGGTAGGTATCGTAATAATCCCCCCCAACTTCATCGGCCGTGTTGGAATAGGCACAGATATCGAAGGAGTCTGGATGGTCAAGATGTAGGGGTAAAAGCGCTTTTTGGACCCGCTGAGCAATTTTCAGTTCCTCTTGGTACCGCTCATTTTCGATGGCTTGATTGAGTAATCGGTGGTTTTCAACCGAGATGCAGGCCTGTCTTGCAAAGGTGCCAATGATGCTGATCATTTCCTTGTTGAACCCCTCCTTGACCTCTTTGATCAATACAATCCGCGCAAGAATGGATTTATTGACTACTAAGGGGAGTAGTAAAGCAGACTTGTAGATGGGGTGAGTAAGCCGTATTGTTTGGGGCTGTGGGAGCTCTGCAGTATTCCCATTTACCCAGGTTTGATGTTGTTGAGGGATTAGGGAATTCAGCTCGGCTCGGGTGGATTCGTCCAGAAATCGGAGCTGATTTTTTACATTAAACTGCTCTTTAGGATTAAGTTCGATCCATGCTGCATCTGAAAACGAGGCACTGATGCAGGAGTCTAGCAAGATATCTAGTACTTGATCTTCGCTATCCTCGGGCTGTATAGACTGACTTAACTTTTGAAAATTTATTGCTTCGGTTAGTTTTTGTTCAAAAACAGAAGAGGTAGGCAAGTTGAAAAGGGTGACCAAAAAGCTAAATAACCCGTAGGCAAATACAAACCCAAACAAGGCCATAAGAAACAGGTTGTCTGTCAGGTTAATTTGCAAATCCCCTTCATTTCCAGAGTCTAGTACTCGATAAAATAAGAAACCAGCACAGCCCATGATTAGAAAGAGAAATAACAATGTTTTCCATTTCTCTTTAAAATTTAAATAGGGAATCCATTTCAAGTTGACCGCAAGCAGGATAGAAATGATCAATAGAATGGTGAGCCCAAACAGGAAGCTGTAGTCAAAATTGTTGTGGTTGAAGAACACAAAAAATAAGGCTCCCAACATGGAAAGCTCAAATACTTGCCATTGGTTGACTACCTGCTTATTTTTTTGATAGAGAATTAAATGCTTCCACAGTAAGGTGATGAAAATTAAAAAAGCACTTGTCAAGGCAAAATTAATGTGGTAAAAAACATTTCGTAAGAAGGGGTCTGTTCCAATTTTACTTTCCCCAAGAACCAGGTAAAATAATTCGGTAAGGAGGCCAGCGGCAGCCGCAAAAAGGCCGGTTGATACACCTCTCCAGATTAGTGTTAAAAAATCTGATTGCTTGTTTTTCCAAAAAATGCGTCGATAAACGAGGTAAACGAAAATGAAAAATAGAATTTCTAGTATCCAGGTGACTTCCTCGGAGACGCCTGAGTCTAGGTTATTAATCATTCCAAAAATCCGAACCAAGTCCACCAACACCAAGGCCAGCCAAACTAAAATGGCTAACAAAAGGCTAATTCTGCCAAGAGGAAGTGAGCGGTTCTTAATCATGGAGTTACCTTCCAAAAATAGGGAATGTCAACCAATGCAAAGCAATTTAAAGGGACTCGAAACGAGGAAGAACTGTTAAATCTTACAAAATGCTTACAGGAAGATCACATCATCTACGATTCCCTTTCCGATTTGGGATTCGATCAAAGCAATCACCTTTGATTTGTTTAGTTGAAGTTCTTTTTTTACAGGTCCTGAAGTGATTTTAACCATTAATTTTTTGTCCTTGATGTACACGTTGCTCGTGCGGTCGGCGATGGTTTTGCCAACTAAGGTGGGCCAAGATGAAATCAGCAATTTCTCTTGGTAGGTATCTTCCAGACGATAGGCTTTCAACAAGTCTTGGAAGGCGTCTGCCAAAGGGGTAGCATCTTTCTTTCTAGGATAGGTCATGGGAATCTATAAAAATATCGGAGGCAATGCTGTCTGCAAGCAGCTGACCTTTTCGGGTTAAAGTTAGCGTTTTCCCAAGGGTATGAATCATTCCTAGCTCGGTTAATTTCGATATAGGACCTTTTTTGATCTCCAAAATATCGAGGTGATACCGATCCGCCAAACTTCCAGTATCCAATCCCCACTGGGTTCGAAGGCCTGTAAGGATTTCTTCATTGATGGATTCTGTGGGAGTGAGCTGCTCGAGTACAAAAGGGAGCGATCCAGCTGATAGCGCTTTGGTATAGCTAGCGTTGGAAGAGGGATTAAAGCCTCTTGAACTTCCATCAAAGGAATGTGCACTGGGACCGATGCCGAGGTAGGGGCTGCGCTTCCAATAGTTGCTGTTGTGAATTGCGGCTTGATTTGGGCGACTAAAATTGGATATTTCGTACTGGAGGTAGCCCGCCTTGTCGCATCGCTCTTGCAGCCACTCAAATTGTTGGGCTACAAATTCATCTTCTGCAGGACTAAATTTCCCTTTCTTGGTCCAATTGCCAAAAGTAGTTTTAGGTTCGATGGTCAAGGAATAGGCAGACAGGTGACCTGGGTCAAGGCGAAGTGCTTCTTCCAAATCCAATTTCCAAAGCTGATGATCTGTATGGGGATACCCGTAGATCAAATCAATCGAAAATTTTTCAAATCCAGCAGCTCGTGCCAGTTGAATGGCTTGCGTTGCCTCTTTTGAAGTGTGGGCTCG
>Ga0164292_10005791_pt1 | contig 10126 bp, 12 predicted proteins | sample GEODES117metaG_FD_111486 | JGI IMG/M metagenome (GOLD analysis project Ga0164292, IMG submission 111486) | Eutrophic lake water microbial communities from Lake Mendota, Wisconsin, USA - GEODES117 metaG | ecosystem: Environmental > Aquatic > Freshwater > Lake | place: USA: Lake Mendota... | reverse complement strand
GAGAGGGGGCTCGCTTTCGTTGTGGGGTTGGCTAAAGGGTACGCCTGGGGGCTCAGAAAGTAGATGAGCGACACGAAGATAACCTCTACTAGAGGTTGAGACTTTTACGCCCTATCCTGCAAAATCCTCAGGGTTGATGCCATCTAGGAACTCTCTAAAGGCCTCCAAATCCTGCTCTCCAGCCCCTGCTGCTCCGCCTTCTGAAGCGCTCTGCGCTACCTGCTCTGGGATATCGATTCCAATCTCGTCAAGGAGATCGTTATCAATCAAGATATTTGTCTTTGTCCGAAGAGCGATCGCAATCGCATCTGAAGGTCTAGCCGACAATGGCGGCAATACACCGGCCTCGGTACGAAGGTGAAGCTCCGCATAGAAGACCCCATCGACTATAGAGGTGATGTGGACCGCCGTAAGTGTTGCTTCAAGGCGATCAAGGAGATCGCGGATTAAGTCGTGGGTAAGCGGCCGCGTTGCCTCTAACCCTTGCTGCGCAAAAGCTATCGATGTCGCCTCGACTGCGCCGACCCAGATTGGAAGAAACCTTGTTCCCTCAATCTCTCTGAGTAGAACGATGGGTTGATTGCTCGGCATCTCAATTCGAACTCCAACAACCTCAGCTGGAATAAACATCAGGAGCTAAAACCGATTAGCGAGGACGATTGAGACCACCACGAACGAGAGCGGCATGAAGACGCACTGAGAGAGATGCAATCTCCTTCTGAACTTCCTCGGCGCGAGCCTTTGCTTCACTGCTCTTCTGTCGGGTGAATGGAGTAATAACCTGTTCAATCAATCCGATTTCACGATCTGCAGCCGATTTAAATGATCGAAGGTGGCGCGGCTCAATACCGAAGCCAGCCATCTCAGCGACTGCCTTTGCAACCGCAAGTGCATCTCCATCGTAGTGGCGCCCACGTATTGCGATAAGACCAAATGACTCAAGTTCTACAAGCTGACTATCTTCAAGTGATGATGCTTTAAGAAGTTCTTCCCGTGAAAGTCGCATCTCTGACTGCTCTGCAAAAGCTGCTGGAGCGAACTCGCCATCGATTGTCGCTAGGCCGAGTGTTGGACGAGGTGATGCTGTTCCGCCTTGAGGAGCTGGCTGAAGGCCACGGTCAAGTGCGTCGAGGTTCTCTTTAATGACCTTAAGTGGAAGGTATTGATCACGCTGTGCGAGAAGAACGTAACGAAGTCGGTCGAGATCGATTGTTGTGAACTTTCTATACCCAGATGGCGTGCGTTGAGGTTCGATGAGCCCTTCAGATTCAAGGAAGCGAATCTTCGAGATAGTTATATCGGGAAAATCTCCACGTAACTTTGTTAGAACTTCACCGATACTTAAATAGGCTCTCGCTGGAACGCTCAACTTACTTCTCCCCCGCTGATTCAGCTGTCTTTACAGCTGTGATGAATAAAAGGTGATACTTGCCGATCTGAATGTCATCGCCTGCGACCAACTTCTTCTCAGTGATGGAATCATTATTGATATAGGAGCCATTGAGACTTCCTGAATCCTTAAATGTGAAGCTAAGCGTTGCTCCATCAGTTGATGGTTCGATCACTGCATGCTTTCTTGACACTGTTACATCATCGAGAAAGATTGAGTTCTCAGGGGATCTTCCTATTGTTACCCCTTCAGAGGTAATCAAGAATCGCGCTCCCTTCTGTGGACCACGATGGATGATGACCATCGCTGATTTTCCATCTGAGTAGAGTGCACTTTCTACGATATCCCGCTCTTGCGCAGTCGCTTGAGCCAGAAAATCCTGGATTAAGCCGGCTGGGGAATCGCCAACTACAGATCTAAGTCCGAGATGAAGGGTGCTTGTGAGTTCATTCTGCGAATCTGGCTTAGCCATGAACTTGCCCCCTTCCTTGCAGCCCATTAGATGTCAACTTAAGGGTGACACTAGAGAGTTGGTGGAGAGAAATCAAGCGGGCTTTTACGCGGTAATAGACCCATATTCCGCTGAAGTCAGGAGTCCCCCAGGAGCAATTTCTACCCGTATTTCCGCTAACCATCCAGTGCCATAAGGATCAGAGTTGATGAGTTCAGGGTTCTGAGTAAGTGAATCGTTAATTGCAACTACAACACCTGATACTGGCGCAAAGATTTCAGAGACGCTCTTCGTTGACTCAACTTCTCCGCAGACTGAATCAGCAACAACTTTATCGCCAACCTTGGGCATCTGCACATAGACGATGTCGCCAAGTGCGCCTTGCGCGTAATCGGTAATACCCATTCGATATGTAAGTGGTGCAGATGCAGCAGATACCCATTCATGTTCCTTTGTGTACTGTAAATCGGAAGGAATATTAGACATCTACGTGGTCTCCTACTTTATTGGTTAACTTTGTGGGCACATGGCGAGCTCTGACTATCGCGCAACTCTAATCCCTCTGAAGCCTGTTTGGAAATATCCCAGAGCCGTTGCGCAATAAAGTCCGACGCCCCAAATGGCGAAAGCCCATCCGAAGATGAAGGCGAGGGTTCCGTACCAGCTATCGCTCAGGGCTAAGAGAAGGAAGGGAAATGCGTAGAGAAGATTGAAGGTTGCTGCCTTGCCAAGGTATGTGACGGAAAGTGGCGGAAGACCTTTCAGTTGGATGACGAGCGCCAGTAACGCCATTGCAACATCGCGAATAACGAGAACTGCAATCAGCCATAAGGGAATTGCATCGCGGAGATATAGAACGATGATTGTTGCTGCAATATAGAGACGGTCAATTGTTGGATCTGCAATCTCGCCGAACTTGCTCTCTTGGTTAAGGGCTCGCGCTAACTTCCCATCAAAGTAATCAGTTGCTCCCCCAATAGCCAGAACGAAAATTGCCCAACCATCTTGATTACCTGATTGTGCGAGCCAGATGAAGAGAGGGATTCCGAGAAAACGGAGAAAAGTCAGCGCATTAGGAATCGTTAACACGATTACTGCTCCTTATCTCGTTCTTTCACGCGGATAGCGACCTGAACAGGGGTGCCAGGGAACTTAAACTCTTCACGCAATCTGCGCTCGATAAATCTACGGTAGGAAGCTTCAATCCACCCTGAAGAGAAGACGACGAACTTGGGTGGCGCGATTCCGGCTTGGGTGGCGTAGTAGACCTTCGGCTGTTTTCCACCACGAACAGGTGGCGGAGTGGCACCGATGAGTGCCCCTAAGAATGAGTTGAGTTTTGATGTTGGAACTCTTCGCTCCCACGAATCAATCGCTGTCCGAAGCGCTGGAGCGAGTCTGTCTCTATGCCATCCCGTCTTAGCTGCGACATTAACAATCTGAGCCCACTCGACCTGATCGAGATGGCGTTCAACCTCTTTATCCAATTGGTTTCGACGATCTTCATCTACGAGATCCCACTTATTCATCACGATAACCATCGCCTTACCGGCTTCTTCCACCATGGTGATGATTCGAAGATCTTGTTCAGAGATTGGCACAGAGGCATCAAGTACAACAACTGCGCATTCGCAACGCTCTAGCGCGGTCTGGGTACGAAGCGTTGCGTAGTAATCAGTTCCGCTCGCCTGATTGGCGCGCTTCTTAAGTCCTGCTGTATCTACGAATCGCCAGATACTTCCACCAAATTCGATTAACTCATCAATCGGATCACGCGTAGTTCCTGCAACATCATCGACAATAGAACGACTCTCACCTGCGAGTGCATTGAAGAGTGAAGATTTTCCGACATTGGGGCGACCAATCAAGGCGATACGACGATAGCCATCCTGAACTTGAGCTGCGCCAACTTCTGGCAACTCCTTAACAATTGAATCCAATAAATCTCCGCTACCGCGACCGTGAAGGGCAGAGACAAAGTGTGGTTCTCCTAGGCCGATATTCCAAAGGGCATGCGCATCTGATTCGTCGTTATCGCCATCAACTTTATTTGCAACGAGAATTGTGGGCTTCTTCGCCTTGCGAAGCTCCTGAACTAGAACATCATCTTCATCGAGTGCACCTACCTGAGCGTCTACAACGAAACAAAGTACATCCGCCTCTTGCATAGCAAGCTCTGCACTGGCGCTCACTTGAACAGAGATTCCATCTGGCTTAGATTCCCAACCACCAGTATCCATGATGATAAATCTTCGTCCGCCCCATTCGCATTCGTATTGAACACGATCTCGTGTAACTCCTGGAGTATCTTCAACAATCGCTTCTCTGCGACCAATGAATCTATTGATAAGAGTTGATTTGCCAACATTGGGACGGCCGAGAATTGCAACAATTGGAAGTCCTAGCAGCGATCGTTGTGAAAGAATCTCCCAGATTCGCTCAACCGTCTCTTCTAAATTGAGCTCTGTCGAATCGATATGCACCGCATCTGTTGCCATCGCAAGAGGTGAGACTGTGCGAGTTGAATCTATTTCATCGCGGCTAGCAAGTGATTGTTCGACAGCTTCAACACCACGAGAATCATCCTTCTGCTCAGCATCACGACGCACAGCGCGTGCTGAGATATCGGCAGTCAGATAAACCTTTAGAGCAGCATCCGGACAGACAACTGTTCCGATATCGCGACCTTCAACAACGATTCCACGATCTGCCTTAGCAATGATTTTTCGCTGGAGATCTAATAACTCGGCTCTGATTTCTGGCAGGGCGCTTATCTTTGAAACGTGATCGGTGACCTCATTGCTTCTGATCTCCGCCGAAACATTCTTATCGCCGACAAAAATTTGTGGATCTCTAGGATTCGAATTGAAGGAGATCGGAGAATCAATAACCGCCGAGATAATATCTTTCGGATTTTCACTCTTTATCGATAAAGCAATGTATGTAATTGCTCGGTAGAGAGCACCGGTATCCAAGTAACTCCACCCGGCGCGGATTGCAATATTTTTAGATGTGCTGGATTTGCCAGAGCCACTTGGGCCATCTAAAGCAACAACAATCATCTCTACAGCCCATCGTTTAGTTGGTGCATTCTATTGCGTGGAGCGTGATAACTGTGAATTACCCGCGTGGAGTATGAACGCTCCAACCTGCACTTGATAGATGCTCCGCTAATTTCTTTGCATCAGATGAACTTAGAGCGAGCGTGATTAAGCCAGTCTCTTGGCCAGGCGAGTGTTCGATTGAGAGATCTTCAACGTTTACCTCTGCCTTTGCACATTCATTGAAGATTGCAGCTAATTGACCAGGTTTATCTTCAATCACGATTGGAAGATATGTGTATTCACGTACTTTGCCGCCATGCTTTCCAGGGATCGCAGAACGTCCTTGGACACCATCTGCAATAACTTTCTCAACCGCGCTCTCATCTGAAAGATGATCAAGTAAAGAAGATAGATCCTTGGAGAAGCTTCGCAAGAGAGGCTCAATTGCCGCAGCGTTAGCCGAGATAATTTCTCGCCAGAGCTTTGGATCGGAAGCCGCAATTCGAGTTGTATCTCGGAGTCCAGAGCCTGCCAAAGTCAGCCAGCTCTCAGGCTTGCCCCCCAATTGCTTCGCCAGAATTGAGGCGATTATCTGAGGAAGGTGTGAGATTAAGGCGACCGCTTTATCGTGTTCATCTGATGGAAGATCGATGGAATCTGCGCCAAGAGTTGAAATCAACTCTCGCCCCATCGCCAGAACGTCACCATCTACTTCTTGCGAATCGATAATCCAGGTCCGACCTTCAAAGAGATCTGATCGAGCTGACTCTGCTCCCCCAACCTCTCGACCAGCCATTGGGTGGGTAGGAAGGAAACGAGAGGGTTGAAGTCGTGAAGTTGTTACCTCAACCTTAGGTTTAGCCTTTACGGATGCTACATCTATAAAGCCGCCAGTGAAGTTTGCGCCTTCAAGGGCAACTATTACCGATCTGAAGGCTGAAATCGGAACAGCGGAGATAACTAGATCTGCAAGGAAGGGTTTGCTCATAATTGGACCTACCAACTCTTGTGCCAGCCCTTGAGCGCGAGAATCGGAGTCGACCATACGTACTTCTACTCCATTTGCAGCTAGCGCCAGCCCAATCGATGTTCCAATGAGGCCAGAACCGTGGATCTCAACCTTGGAAAAGGTAGTAAGTGGGCTCATAATCTGCGCTCTTACTGAGCGATATCTCGACGCAGCGCCTTAGCGCCATGAAGGTAGATATGAGAGATCTGAGCGACCGATAAATCGCTCTCAACATGGGCCATAAGTCGGATTGTGCGCTCGAGAGCGCCAGGCACATCAATCTCCACCGCGCAGATTAGCGGCACTGATTGAAAGCCGACTTCACGGGCAAAACCTGCCGGAAAGGCTGCATCGAGATCAGGGCTAGCTGTAAAGAGAACCGAGATGAAGTCACTTGGGGTAAGACCATTGCCTTGAAGGATCTCGGTCAGGAGCTCCTTGACCCCAGCAGCGATTGCCTGAGGTGAATTAGCTTCTACCTGGGTAGCTCCACGGATCGCTCGGACTGACATTGGGAAATCATACAGGGTGAGCTCATCTCCCCGTTGGAAGGCTATATGTTTTTAACGACTTATATATAAATCTGCAAACATCAAATCTTGCAATCGAGAATTTGCACTGTTGATCCATCATCTCCTGCATCTAGATTTGGAATATTGATTTATCAACTTTTGCGGGGTGGTTTTGAGCGTCTGAATATCGATAAATAGGCAATTAAGAGAGGTACAACAATTTGTATCTTTTAATCGATAAAGAGTTTTATCTACATAATATCTATTTAACCTTTTATATTTAAAGCGGTTTGCAGGCTTATTAATTCACCGCTATTGAGATCTCGCCATCTCCCCTCGAGCGTTTCGCCCAAGGAGATAGGTCCGAACTTAGTTCTGATCAATCGCAAGACCTCGACATCGACAGCCTCCATCAACCGTCGGATGATGTGGTAACGACCCTCGTGGATCGTGACCTCAATCCACTGAGGAGATAGGTGCTTAAAGTCTAAAACTCTACCCATTCCATCTTCGAGCTCGACCCCTTTGAGCAGGACCTTCTCAACCCCAGTTGGAAGCTTTCCATCAAATTCAATGATGTAGGTCTTCTCCAGGCCATAGGAGGGGTGGGTAGCTCTAAAGGTTAAATCTCCATCATTTGTCAGCAGAATGAGCCCCTCAGAATCCTTATCAAGGCGCCCAACATGGAAGAGTCGCTCAGTCCTGAGGTCGATAAAGTCGGCTAGAGATGGGCGACCCTCGGGGTCGAACATAGTTGACAGAACGCCTCGTGGCTTATGAAGTGCAAGGTAAGTCTTAGACAATGAGCGCTTTATTGTCTCACCATCAACGGCTATCTTCACCTTGTCGGGGTCGAACTTCGCTCCAAGCTCTCTGATCTGATGGCCATCGACTGTCACTCGACCATCCATGATTAGTTCGTCGGCGCCACGGCGGCTAGTGATTCCCGCGTCGGCAATTATCTTATTTAGGCGCATCTCGGCCATGTGGCTATCCATTCTCGACAGTCAACTCCCCCAAAGTACGCTCAGATAGCGAGTAGGGGCGGTGGTGAGGAGAGTCTAAGTCGTAACTTAGTCAGTTAGCGAATCGAGGATCTCATCGAGGGCATCGAGATCAGGCAGATGAGGGGCAAGAGGTGGCAGATCTGTAAGGGCATTGAGGCCCAGGCGTTCAAGGAAGTAGCTGGTGGTCTTGTAGAGGATCGCTCCTGTCTCATTCTCAACCCCATACTCTTCTACGAGACCACGAGTAATGAGGGTCTTCATAACCGCCTCAACATTTACCCCGCGGATCGCTGAGACGCGGGCGCGAGAGACAGGCTGGCGATAGGCGATGACGGCGAGGGTCTCGAGAGCGGCCTGAGTCAGTCGATTCTGTTGACCGTCTAGGACGAACTTCTCCACGACCGCTGAACAATCCGGATTGCTGTAGAAGCGCCAGCCCCCATTGATAGCCTTTAAGATAAAGCCACGATCTTCATAACTTGGAACTAAGAATTCAAGGGCGTCGACTACCTGGTCGACGGTGACCTCGAGAACCGATGCCAGAGTGAGTTCAGTAACCGGTTCATCCACGACCATCAAGATCGCCTCTATGGCGCGGGCTAGGGCTGCAGGGTCGAAGAGATGTGCCAGCTGATCTGTGGCTGCGCCCTCTACGTCGGGAGTCTCTACTTCTGGATTAGACATTCTTGCCCTCTTCTGTCTCATTTTCTGGGGTTACTGGGATATCAAACTCGTCGGTCGCGAGAATCTCGCCCTCATCAGAGCCTATCCAGCTGATCTGGAGCTCGCCAAGGGCGACAACCTGCTCAAAGCGTAAGGCGCCCTGGCGATACAGATCGAGCAGGGCCAAGAATCGAGCGACCACAACCAAGGTCGAATCCGCCCCTTGGACAAGGTTTCTAAAGGAGAGGACCTTTGACCTGCGGAGAGCATCGACCACCAGCCTGGACTCCTCGGCCACGCTCACCAGAGCGCTATGAAGGTGCTCTACCGCAACGACCGGCGGTGACTTCGGGGTCAGAACCCGTTCTGCGATCGCGGCAAAGCGAGCAGCCCCGACCCCAATCAAGACCTCAGGCAGAAGAGCGGCCAGCGCTGGATCGAGAGCTACCACGCGTGGGAATGATTTATCGGCCGCCAAGATTCGCTCCTGGAATTCGGCTGCAATCTCCTTAAAGGCGCGATACTGGAGCAGGCGTGCAAAGAGAATATCTCGAGCCTCGAGAATGGCGAGGTCTTCCTCATCCTCAATCTCACCACTAGGCAGGAGCCTTGCCGCCTTGAGGTCGAGAAGGGTCGCCGCAATTACGAGGAACTCAGTTGCTTGATCGAGCATCCAGCCCTCGCCGGAGTCTTCCAAGCGACGGATAAATGAGATGAACTCATCGGTTACCAGGCTTAGGGAGACCTCAGTAATATCGAGCTTATGGCGAGAGATGAGCTGTAATAGCAGGTCAAAGGGGCCATCAAAGTTTGTGAGGTGAACGTTAAATCCCTCTTCAGGCGCGCTCTCGACAGGGTTCTCCCCCAGAGCTACTCCGACATTTTCCACCTGCGAACAGTAACTCCTTACTTGCAGAAGGCTGCGCATTACGCGTAGAGTCGGCAGAAGACGAAAAGAGGTTTCTCGCTTGAACGCTAAATCGACATTTGACGATGATGTTGCCACCACTGCCAGCCTCCTCGGTATCAAGCAACGAAACTTCCCGATTCCCGCCCCCATCACTGAACATGGCGATGCGAAGATCATCTCTATCTTCAATCAGAAGGGTGGAGTCGGTAAGACGACTTCAACAATCAATCTCGGCGCAGCCCTTGCTGAACTTGGTCGCCGCGTATTGCTCGTAGATTTCGATCCACAAGGTGGACTTTCACTCGGCCTTGGCGTTAACGCACATAGCCTTCCACTTGAGAACACTGTCTACTACGCACTCATGACACCAGATGCGAATATCGATGAGATTGTTTTGAAGTCCTCGGTTGCCAATCTTGATTTCTTGCCAGCAAATAGAGATCTCGGTACTGCAGAGACAACTCTTGGAGCTGAGATCGGTGGGCAACAATATTTAAAACGCGCTCTTGGAAGACTTCGCTCCGAGTATGACGTCATCTTGATTGATTGCCAGCCAACTATGGGTCAATTAACAATTAACGCACTTGTTGCATCAGATGAAGTTATCGTTCCTCTGCAATGCGAATACTTTGCACTGCACGGATTCATCGAACTTAAGGGCAATATCGATAAGGTCCGCAGTTTCCTAAACCCAGATTTGAAGCTCGTAGGAATCTTGGCAACTATGTATGACCGCAAGACTCTTCACAACCGTGAAGTTCTCTCTGCGATTCTCGAGAAGTACCCAGAAGATGTCTTTGAAACAATCATTGCCAAAACTATCCGCTTCTCTGAAACTACTGTGGCCGGTGAACCAATCACTGCCTACGCATCATCTTCAGGTGGAGCGCAGTCATATCGACGACTTGCACGCGAATTAATAGCACGAGGAGGGGCACGATGAGTAAGAGAGCCAGCCTGCCGGGAGCAGATGAACTTTTCCGCGCAAATACACCTGCACTGAGCGCGGTGCGTGAAGTTGCTCAACCACCAGCTCAACCTGCACCCGCCACATCTCCTGCAATTGGTACCTCTGCTCCCAAGAGCAAGAAGGGCGTTCGCACTATCTCTCGTCGTAGAGTTACAGCTGCTGAGAAATCT
>Ga0164292_10005790_pt1 | contig 10126 bp, 8 predicted proteins | sample GEODES117metaG_FD_111486 | JGI IMG/M metagenome (GOLD analysis project Ga0164292, IMG submission 111486) | Eutrophic lake water microbial communities from Lake Mendota, Wisconsin, USA - GEODES117 metaG | ecosystem: Environmental > Aquatic > Freshwater > Lake | place: USA: Lake Mendota, Wisconsin... | reverse complement strand
ATGTCAAGAACATCATTACCATCGACTTGGATACCAGGAATACCAACGGCCACTGCTTTTTGTGCAAGGGTTTCCGCTTTGGTTGCCTTGCGACGTGGGGTAGAAATTGCCCATTGGTTATTTTGAATAATCCCAATCATTGGTGCGTCAAACGATGAAGCAAAGTTTAACCCTTCATAGAATTCACCATGGGAGGTACCGCCATCACCAATATAAGTGACTGCGATTTGCTTGTTGTTCTTTAATAATTTCGAGGCATACGCTAAACCAGAAGCATGGCCAAATTGGGAACCAATCGGAATGTTAACTGGTAAAACGTTGACATCATCAGGAACGCGAGAACCACGTTCGTTACCAAACCAATATAAATAAATATTTTCTAAAGGCACATTATGATAAAGCATCGCCGCGTGTTCGCGGAATGCTGGAGAGATCCAATCATTTTTATCTAAGGCTGCCATCGTCCCAATTTGGGCCGCTTCTTGTCCTTGGACAGGAGCAAACGTCAACATCCGACCTTGACGTTGATATTGCATCGCGCGAATATCAGCTATACGGGCCAATTTCATGGTCCGATACATCTTTAACAAAGTCTTATCATCAATTTTAGGTTCGTATTCTGGAGCGATTACCTTACCTTTTTCGTCTAACACCGCAAAGCGTTGTTTCTTTTGCGGATCAAATTTACCTAAGATCATCACAATTCTCCTTTTCCATGTGCTAGTGAAATCTTTTTTATCTAGCATACAAAATATACTTAAAATCCTAATGAATATCAATACTTTTCATTCAAATATATTTTTTGTGAAAACATTTTAGGTAATTATCAGGACCTTATCGATGAAGGATGGTTTCCTAGTGAATTTTCTTGAATTCCCTAATATAATATAAATCATGATTATTTTAACCGGACCTTCCGCAAGTGGAAAAACTGAAATAGCCAAAATTCTTTATCAAAAATATGGTGTGAAAAAGGTTGTCACGCATACCACACGCCCAATTCGCCCCACAGAAATCCCTAATATCGATTACCACTTTGTCTCCGATGACAATTTTAATACCATGCGAGACCAGAATGGATTTATTGAAACCACGTTGTATAACGGATTTCAATATGGGACCTCCAAGGCAGAAGTGGGCGAACAAAAAGTATTGATTGTTGACGCCAATGGGTTAAAGGTCTTTACAAGTTTAGGTAATCCCCGGTTTGTGACCTTCTTTATCCAAACCAGCGAAATCACACGACTGAATCGGATGATCATTCGCGGCCAGGATTTAGATTTTGCCAAGAAACGATTGGCGTTTGATCAAGTTAATTTTGCCCGGTCATCCTTAAAAAACATCAGTTATGATATCGACAATGAAAAAGTGACGATTGAAGACGCCAGTGATCGTATCTATCAACTCTATCAACACCATCTAGCATCCATCAAATAAAAAACATCTAGGCATAACCTAGATGTTTTTGTTCTTCAAAACTTAGACTTAAGCAGCTTCTTCGAACTTGGCTTCTGTGGATAAGAATGTTGACACGGTGTTCAACATAATCCCATAGACAACTTTCGAGGTGATGTCTGCAAGTGTGTATAACACTTGTTGCGAGACAACGACGAAGGAGTCAATACCAACACCGAATAAGGCTGGCATGATGTAAGCGACTGGGTAAATGGTCCACGTAATATAGAACCATGGTTTGATGAATTTAAAGACACCGACGAGCTTGCTGCTCTTGATGTTCTTGGCACCTTCATCGATAACCCGTGTCATGGTGATGAGAATGAAAACGTAGAAAACCGTGGAGATAACACCCCATAGGATCCACCATAATTCATTACCAGCAACAAAGTCTGTTCTTCCTGGTTCGTAGAATTGACCGATATAACCGGTGACGATCATCAACATTCCATATAATGTGAAATCTCTCCAGTATTTACGGAATCCTTTACCAGAAATTAAAGCAACGAACAAGATTTGTGTTAATAGATTAGGAACGTCAATGAGCCAGTTTAAGTATCGGAAACCATTTGAAAAGGTTCCATTCGATTCATAACCTGTGACAAGGTTACCATCCAATATAGGAGCGTAAGCATCAAGCCAACTTTGGTGTTGGAAGAAAAGAAGCAACAAAGCTGAAATGGAAACAACAACGGATAAAACGTTCGACATGCGGAACTTAGGGTGATTCTGACGAATCGTTAACCAGAAGTACAGCAACCCAGCCGCCATCACAGCGTAGCCGAGCGATAGGATGTGGGAGACTAATTCGAACTCCCATATTTGTAAAGTAATATCTGACATAAGGTCCTCCTTTATTACTTCTAATGTATATCATAACCAATCATGTTAGCGCTTACAAGTAAAAATAGATTTCTCTACTTTTTGGGGGTGCTACTTTGAGTTTAATAAAAGTGGAAAATCATAGATTTCATCGGCTAAAAACATCGCATCGTCACGATGATGGGTTACCAAGATAATGGTCATATTTAAGGCTAAAAAGATGGGTTTTAAGTCTTGTCGAAGCCGAGCGGTCAAGGTTGGGTCAAGGTTAGAGAAAGGTTCATCTAAAAGTAATAACTGAGGTTCAGGAGCAACGGCTCGAGCAATCGCAACCCGTTGCATTTGTCCTCCGGATAGTTGATGAGGATAGGAAAAGGCAACATCTGCCAAAGAAAATAGCTTAAGCCACTTGTCGATTCTTGATTGTTTTTCTTTCGCAGGTAACCGCAATCCAAACCCAATATTCTCACGAACGGTAAGATGAGGAAAAAGCGCATAATCTTGAAAGACGACGCCGATGGAACGTGATTCCGGCATGACAAAATTCGAGTCATCGGTAAGGATGCGATCAGCAAATTGAATCGAACCACTGACGGGTTGAATGAATCCTAAAATTAACTGCAACAAGGTGGACTTCCCGCATCCACTTGCACCAGTGATGGCAACCAATTGGCCGGTTTTAACGTGAAAATTAAGGTTCTCAATCAAGGGTTGATTGGGCTTGTATCGAAAGCATAAGTTGTTGATGTTAAGACTCATACGTATTCACCTTTAACATCATATCACTGGCAAAAGTGACCGCCAATCCAGTTAATAAAACCAACATCAAGGCCATTGGACTCGCAAGGTTAATTTGTTCATCCCCAGCAAATTGAAATAAATAGGTCGCCAAGGTTTGTAAATTAAATGGTCTTAAAATTAGGGTCAAGGGTAACTCTTTAAATAAGTCCACCATCACAATCAAGCCAGCAGCAATCACCCCATGACTAATTAAAGGTAAATCCACCGCCAATAACGTTTTCAAATGCTTACGACCAAGGGCGTAACTTGCATTCGTGTATTTCATGCCAATTTTATAATAGGTGCCTTCAATCAAGTGACTGGCAACGGCAAGAAATCTTAAGACCAGGGCAAACGTCAATAACCATAAAGATCCGGATATAAGTAAGCGATCGAAACCGAAGGTTTCTGAGATCCACCGATCAAAGGGAATCACCATTAAGATCATGCCAACGGCAATCACCGCACCGGGGAGAGAATAACCAATCGTCAAAATTCTTGAGATGGTTTTTTTCCATGGCTTTGGAAAAATACGTTGAAAGTTAATGACCGCAAGGGCAATCACCAAAATGATGATGGTTGGATAAAACGCCATTAAGATGGACGAGATCGTGCCATCCACAAATGCGTCACCATAAATCGAACTTGGCACTGAAGGTAACCATGCGATCAATTGAGCTACAGGGATGATCAATGCAAAACTCAAGACGACCAAGGAAACAAGATAAAATGAAACTTTCGTCGATCCTTTGATGTCACGTTTCATCAATGGTTTAATTTGCGTGGTGGCATAACTATATTTAAATGACTTTCTTAATCGGCTTTCAATCCATAAGATGACAAGGATAAATACAATCAATTGGACAGAAAATCTCACCGCGGTGTTTAAATCGTTGCCATTAAACCACGATTGGAAAATGGTGGTCGCATAAACCCTCAACCCAAAATATTGAACCAAGCCGTAGTCATTTAACACTTCCATGATGACAAGCACGGAAGAACCTACAAGGACGGGTCGTAATAATGGAAGGATGATTCGCCAAAATATCCGGCGTTGATTGGCTCCTAAACTTTGGGCTGCTGCATACATCGTTTGTGGTTGCTTCGACAAAAACGATCGCGTCGCCAAATAAATGTATGGGTATAAGGTTAATGAAAAAAGGATGATTGCCCCAAACAAATTGGTAATCACAAACCGAGTTTGAAAAAAAGTGGATGAGGTTAAATCAACGTAGATATAGGCAAGTAAATAGGCTGGCATCGCCAAAGGTAATACCAAAAGGATGTCCCATAATCTCGCCCATTTCACTCGATAAAAACTCATCCAGTAACCTAAGCTAACCCCAATTCCTAAACTCATCACCACCGTCCCAGCGACAAGGGCAAAGGTTTGAATCAAAACTTCAGGAAACCAATACGTCTGCATCAACTCCCACATCGGTCCTGGGGTTTCTAGTAACGGAGGAATAAATTGATATAGAAAGATGATAACAAAGATAAAAGCAATCCCAGTGATGATGGCAAACGGGTCTTTTTGTAGACGAGACATCTTTATCGCCATCCAGCTGCCACCATGAGTTGATAAGCTTCTAGACTATTGCTATATAAGGTTGATAAAGCAATGGTTTGTTCTTCAAAGCTTCCCCAAGACTGCAGCAAAGGATGGGGATCAACATCTACACGGACAGGGTATTCAAAATTCCCATCGGCAAAAATCTTTTGGGAAGACGAGGTTAAAAGAAAATCAAGTAAGGCAACCGCATTAGCTTGGCGTTTGCCGTGCTTGGTTAAACCGACGCCTGAAATATTGATATGGGTGCCAAAGGTTTCTTGATTCGGAAAATAAACAGCGAGTGATTCAGCAACTCGTACTTCACTGTCGTCTTCGGAATAAAGCATCCGACCAAAGTAATAAGAATTCATGATGGCCACATCGGCACTTTGGTTATAAACCGCTTTCGCTTGATCGCGGTCATTGCCGACTGGATTTGTGCTTCCTGTCAAAGGATCACGAATGGCAAAATGATTCACAAGTCCTTCAATCCAAACTGAAGTGGCTGTGGTCCCAATCTGTTCTATCATGGATGCCACCAGCGATTGATTGTACACATGGCTTGAACTGCGAACAGCAACTTTTAAGGTTGAATTGGGATCCCCTAATGCTTCGTAGGTTGACAGTTGGTTTGCTTGTAAACGGCCTGGATCATAAACAAGAATGCGTGCCCGCTTCGTCAAGCCAATCCATTGTTGGTCATCGTCTTTGAGATAGGATGGAACCAAATCAATAGAATCTTGATCAGGAAATGGTTTTAATAAACCTTTTGCTTTTGCACGACCTAATCGACCAGCGTCGGCAAGGAAAATTAAATCAGCATCGGTCGATATTCCTTCTGTTTCCAAACGCGTCAACAAAGGATCAGCGTCGAGTTTAACAACATTGACGTGAATGCCAGTCTCTAATGTGAAGGCATCAAAAAGTTCTTGATCGACATCATAATGACGATCAGTATATAAGTTAACGAAGGAACCTTGAGCTTGGCAACTAGCCACCATCGTGAGAATAAAGGTCACGATTCCTAAGTGTTTTACGTTCATCATCTATCTCCAAGAGAATCAGTTTCTCTAATGAAAATAGTATAACAAATTAAGATTAGATTATGCCTTCTACTTCTGCCCAATCAATAAACTCATCATACGTCATACGTTTGTCGTAAACTTTGGTTTCAGTTAGATAGATGATCCGGTTCGCCGTGGTGGCAAGTAACTCATGGTCATGACTTGTGAATAAAATCACACCCTTATAATTGATCATCCCTTTATTTAAGGCGGTGATGGCTTCTAGATCTAAGTGGTTGGTTGGTTCGTCCATCAACAAGACATTTCCTGCGGTTAACATCATCCGAGCAAACATGCAGCGAACTTTTTCTCCACCCGATAAAACCGTCACTGGCTTCAGTGCTTCTTCACCAGAAAATAACATCCGTCCTAACCAACCTCGTAAATACGATTCAGTTTGATCTTTGGAATAAGGTCTTAACCAGTCGACTAAATTCATCCGTTCTTTAAAGAAGTCACTATTGTCTTGTGGTAGATACGTTGGGGTGACCGTAATCCCCCACTTGAATGCTCCTTCATCGGCTTGTTTTAATCCTAATAAGATTTCAAAGAATGTGGATACCCGTTGAGAACTATCTGATAAAACGGCAATCTTTTCCCCGCGATGGATCGATAGGCTCATGGGTGTAATTAAGTTTTTCTTACCTAATGCTTGTAATGACAACACATCTTGCCCAAGCTCTTTATCAAATTTGAAATCAATAAAAGGATATCTGCGACTCGAAGGTTTTAAATCTTCAAGAGTAATTTTTTCTAATTCTTTTTTTCTTGACGTCGCCTGTTTGCTCTTACTCGCGTTCGCGGAAAATCTTGCGATAAATTCTGAAAGTTCTTTCATCTTGTTTTCTTTTTTAGAATTTTCATCTTTAGACTGCTTTAAAATCAATTGGCTGGATTCGTACCAAAAATCATAATTGCCAACATACATATTAATTTTTCCATAATCAACATCCAAAATACGGGTGCAAACTTTATTTAAGAAGTGACGATCGTGAGAAACAATAATGACTGTGTTTTCAAAGTTAAACAAGAAATTTTCCAACCAATGGGAAGCGACGGCATCAAGGTTATTGGTCGGTTCATCCAAAATGAGAATATCAGGATTGCCAAACAAGGCTTGGGCAAGTAAAATTTTCACTTTCATTTTACTGTCCAAGTCTTTCATTAACACATCTTGTTTGTTTTCTTTGATCCCTAACGCGTTGAGTAAACTTCTCGCATTGGCTTCGGATTCATAGCCACCCATATCCGCATATTCACTTTCCATGTCGGCAGCTTTGATGCCATCTTTTTCGTCAAAGTCAGGTTTTGCATAAAGGGCATCAAGTTCAGCACGTAGGAGTTTAATCCGAGGAAATCCTAACATCACCGTATCCACGGCCGTGTAGGTATTGAAGGCGTTTTGATCTTGCTTGAGAATGGACATCCGTTCTTTTTTATCGCGAAACACATCACCGTGAGTTGGATCGATTTCTCCTGATAGAATTTTTAGAAAGGTTGATTTACCAGCCCCGTTAGCACCGATGATGCCATAACAATTGCCTTTAAGAAAGGATAAAGACACATCTTTAAATAAGACGCGTCCGCCAAACTGTAACGATACATTACCGACTTCTAACATGTGATTTGCCTCCGATGGTTTCTATGTATTTTCCAACGTCATAAGTGAATTTGGCACTGCCTTTGGAGAAGTGAGGTCTAAGGGTTAATTTGGTTGGATAACCAAAGCGTTCTCCTGGTCCATTCGGTCCAATGTATTGGCCGTTAGTAATGTAAGGATGACCGCATGCATACGTCAGTGATAATGCACCCGCTTCAGCAGAATGAGTAATCAGCGACAGCAATCCTTTGATCAGGGATTGTAACCAATTTGGTAAGTCGCGAACGATGTTGGTACTCGCTAATCCTGGATGAACGAGAATGGCACTGACATGATCAATGACAGGGAAATCAAATAAGTTAAGGTTCATTTGCAACACATGATGAAACATGGCCATCGCTAACTTGCTTAACGCATATTGTTTCGGTCTTGGTAATTGGTGATTGAGTAAGGACTGTAAGGATTTCATGCGTGGCTTATACGCAGAATAAGACCCTACAAAAACGAGGCGAATGTTGGCGTTTCGTTGATCTAAAAATCCCAGCCATTCTCTGAGTAAATAATACACATTAAAGAAATTAACCCCAGTTGTTAATGGGAGACCATCACTCGTCTTTGCACCTCGAGGAGGCATGATGATCCCTGCGTTCAATAACAAGATATCGATAAGAGGATGGGCCACTTTCATATGGTCGACAAAACGACGAATCGATTCAAAGGAGCTTTGATCAAAAGGGATGATGGTTAAGTTGGCAGTGGGGACGTCTTGAAGGATTGACTTTTTAGCAGCTTCTGCCGTCTCAAGATTTCGGCACGCCATCAAGACGTGAGCGCCGCGATAAGCTAATTGTTTCGCAGCATAAAATCCAAGGCCACTATTGGCTCCGGTAATAAGGACAGTTTTGCCTTGTAAGTTCGCAATATGTTGATTTAACCAAGCGGTATATTTCATAGGTGATACCGCAAAATTTTAGCACATTTAGGAGGAAAAATTAATCGTTTTCGCTATCAATTTCAGTTTGATTTGGTTTTGGAAGGGTGACTTTGATTTTTTCCACCGTAAATTTCTCAACTTCCAGGACATCCACATGGTAACCTTCCACATCAAATTGATCACCAACTTTGGCAAATTTACCTAAGTGAAATAATACCCAACCACTGACGGTTGCGTAATCAGAGGTTTCTGTGAATGGTAAATCAAGCTCTAAGAAGAATACTTCAATGTTTAAACTTCCTTCGACCAAATATTCCTCATCGCTTTGTTTGATAATCGGGGGTAAGACATCATCGGTTTCATCCCAAATTTCTCCAACAATTTCTTCCACGATATCTTCCAAGGTAATTAACCCTTCGGTGCCACCATGTTCATCGACGACAATGGCCATTTGTTGTTTTTGTTCTTTAAATAAGCTTAAGACTTTTGTCAACGGTTGATTTCGTGGCACAAACAACGGGGCAACCAGGATACTCGTTAAGTCAATCACAGTTTGATTGATGAATCGTTTATAGAGTTTTTTGGTAGGTAAAATCCCGATGATTTTATCGAGCGTTTGATCGAAGACTGGAATTCGAGAATACCCAAAGATATCAGGATTTAATAATAAGTCTTGGGTATCATGATCGATATTGAATGCAAAAACATCCACCCGTGGGGTCATCACTTCATAGGCTTTTTTATCCGAGAAAGAAAGCGTGGAGCGAATCAAATCGCCTTTCTTTTCATCAATGACACCTTTGGCTTCAATGGAGTCGACCATCGTTTCTAATTCATCGTCGTTATAACGATTACGATTTTCTTTTCGTTTTTGAACAAATAAGCGTCTTATGGGAAACACAATCAACGAGACCATGAACACAAAGGGGGTAAAGATGATTCTTAAGATTTTGACAGGATAAACAAACAACAAACTTAGCGATAAGGCATTCACTTTGCCGACCATTTTTGGAATCAACTCACCAAAAATCACAATCATGAAAAAAATCAAGGATGCAGCAAGGGTCGCTGCGATGGTCGGATTGGGAAAGATAGGTGCTAAGTATTGAATCGAAATCAATGCCGTCATCGAGGAGTTAAAAATATTGACGATGCCATTACCAAACAGTAATGCTGAAGAATATTGATCGTAATTTTTTGCAATCGATAGTGCTTGTTTCGCTCGACGATTGCCTTGCTCAACCAACGTTGTTAAACGAAGATGACTTACCGCCGTATACGCCATTTCTGAAGTTGAAAAGAAAGCAGAAAAAAGCAAGGCGATGACCATTAACGTTAACGAGAGGTAGAGATTAACCACGGAACACTCCTGTATATTTGACCATTTCTTCCATTTGGCCAACAATCTCTTCTAAGACATCTTCCATGGTCACCATGCCGATGACATGACCTAGTTGATCTTTGACAATCGCCACGTGGGTTCTAAATTTTTTGTAGCCTTCAAACAAATCATCGATGGTGACTTTGCTCGTGACAACATATGGTTTTTTCATCAAGGAAACGGGATCAACATTCCTATTTTTTTGATAATTTTGAAAATAAGTTCGTATGGATAATACGCCGATGATGTTTTGCAAAGAATCTCGATAGATAGGCACTCGGGAAAACGGAGAATTGATTAAGTGATTGGCTAAATCAGCATGATGCAACATCGTTTCTGGTAAACCAGACATTTGCTCAAGAGGAGTCAGCACATCTTTGACTGTGGTATCAGAGAATTCAATGGCCGATTGAATCAGTTGAACTTCATGCTCATCCAAAGTACCTTCTTGGTGTTGCTGTTCAACGATATTTGCAAAGTCAGCTTGTGTCATCGATGCTTGAGGTTTGCTCTTGCTGGCACGATTCAATAACTTTTT
>Ga0164292_10005788_pt1 | contig 10128 bp, 15 predicted proteins | sample GEODES117metaG_FD_111486 | JGI IMG/M metagenome (GOLD analysis project Ga0164292, IMG submission 111486) | Eutrophic lake water microbial communities from Lake Mendota, Wisconsin, USA - GEODES117 metaG | ecosystem: Environmental > Aquatic > Freshwater > Lake | place: USA: Lake Mendota... | reverse complement strand
TGGGTCAAACGATTTAACACAATTAGTGTTAGGTTTAGATAGGGATTCCGCACTTGTTTCTCCAATTTACGATGAAAGAAATCTTGCGGTTAAAAGAGCGATATCTCATTTAATAAAAATTGGGAAGAAAACAAATACGAAAGTTGGAATTTGTGGTCAAGGTCCGTCTGATTTCCCTGATTTCGCAGAATTCTTGGTGAAAGAAGGTATTGATAGTATCTCAATAACACCGGATTCATTATTGAAAACATTAAAAACTTTAAGTAAACTAAAAAAATGAAAAAAACACTATTAATTTTATTAACAACAACATTATTACTATCAACTTCTTGTTCTAAGGATTGTAAGTACACTAAAGCTGAACTGGACAAAATGTTTGAAAGCGAAGTAAAGGCTGCTGGTAGCAATTGGCAAAAAGTTGACTTAATAATCCAAAAGTATGATTTAATGTATAAAGACGCGTGTTAGTTGTTTTTGAATGAAAAAAATGATACTAATTTTATCTTTATTATTAGGAATGAGTTCGTGTTCAAAAGATGAACTCATTCCCGATAAAATTGTTAGTAAAATTAATTCAACAAAACTTGATTCAACAATTAAATCGAAACCAAAAAAGAAAAAATTTAGATTATTTAAGAAAAAGCAATGTAAAGTTCTTTAATTTTGGTTGCAAACTTTTTTCATTAGATGATTAACCTTTTAGTACAAACAACATATAATTTATATTCACTCTTAAAAACACAGATTTGAAAACAATTGCCGCGCTGATATTTCTCTTGCCTTTTGCAACTAGAGAAAAAAGTATTAATTTTGGTAAACTAATCCAAGCTGCAAAATCTGACACTTTAATAGAAAAACCAGAAGACTCTTTTCAGGTTTATGAAGAAAAAACCCGAGCTACATATTATCACAAAAAATTTAATGGTCGTAAAACTGCAAGTGGTTCGGTGTTTTCGAACAGTAAATTTACAGCAGCACATAATCAATTACCTTTTGGAACAAAAATTCGGGTAACAAATATTAAAAACGGAAAGTCGGTCAATGTTGTGGTTACCGACCGTGGAAAAATGGGTAAAGGAATTACACTAGATTTGACTTCTATTGCATTTCAAAAAATACAGCTTCTCAATGTGGGTCGAGTCGAAATAAAAATAGAAACTTTAAAGACAAGTTATAAACCTAATTTTAAAGATTGCCCTGCGGAACACGATGTATGCCAATATAACTAAACTAAAATATAGCCATCAAAAATTTAATCGTACTTTACCCTACGATTGGGCACGAATCACCGCTTCGAAAATTTATGCAACTCACTTCAATCAAGAAAATAGTAATCCTCGCACTTAGTCTACTCGTCATCAGATGTTTTATCTTGACGAAATCCCAGTCCATATCTCAAAGGGAAAAACTTCACAAATGATTGGTATTATATTGATCAGGGAAAAAACTTCAAGTATACAAAATAAAAAGATAACAGGTTACCACAGATAATCTAATTATTTTTGGGGGATAAATAAAGAAAATCACCTTACACATTTGGAAGCAAGAGTAATTATTGGTCAACACTATGATTCTTATTTTGGGTTAGCTGGAGATACAGGTCTCTACTATGTTGTTGATAAAGGCTTTATACCAGCTCCAGATAATGGCAACTTAGTTAGGACGCAATCAGACGGTACAAAATACTTCGCAACAGAAGCGTATCTTTGTGTAGCTGCAACAGGAACATCAGGTTCTTATAGTGGTATCACCGGTTCATCTACATATGTTGTACCGTTTGTTGCTATACAAAACTGTCTTGAATATAATTACCTTTTACAATCAGAAGTAATTCAAGGACAGCATTATGATCCACTAACAGGATTATCGTCGGATTCAAGTCTTTATTTTGTAATAGGTTCTGGTAACATACCATTTGCCGATAATGGTCTTTGGTATAATTTTTCAGGAGAATCGTTTAAATACTTTTTAGCATCATCATACACAGTATTACCTGTAACGGGAACGACGGGAAGTTGGGTGCCTAATTATACAAAAGAAGCAAAGAGAATTCCGTTTTTCTCGGTTAATAATGTTTATTCTTGGACGGTTACTAGCGGAGGTGGCGGTGGAGGAACAACTGGTCCACAAGGTCCAACCGGTCCTGCGAGTGGACCACAAGGTCCTCAAGGTATTCAAGGCTTACAAGGTAATCAGGGTAACCAGGGCGTTCAAGGAAATCAAGGCAACCAAGGAACTGGTGTTCAAGGTGCTCAAGGTGTTCAAGGTTTACAGGGTGCTCAAGGTAACCAAGGTCCGCAAGGAGATATTGGTGTACAAGGTTCACAAGGTTCTGGTGTACAAGGAGCACAAGGAGTAACTGGTGTACAAGGAGCACAAGGAGTAACTGGTGCACAAGGTGTTCAAGGTCCTACTGGTGCTAGTGGTGCATTAAGATATTATGGATCTTTCTTTGACACATCAACTCAAACTAATGCGGGTGTAACTGGAGCTAATCCAATGACATTTAACACAACTGATATAGCAAACGGAATTTCAATTGTAAATAATACAGAAATCACAGTTGCAAACCCAGGTGTTTATAACATACAATTTTCTGCACAATTTGATAAGACAGATAGCGGTAATGATAATGCTGATATTTGGCTAAGTAAAAATGGTGTTAATGTTTCTAATTCTAATACAAGAATAGAATTAGACAAAAATAATATGAAACTTGTTGCCGCCTGGAATTGGTTAGTTGAAACTACAACATCGAGTGAATACTTTGAGATTTATTGGAGTTCAGGCGATTCTGATATGAGGATTTATGCAGAGGGCGGCGCAACTGGGCCTATTCGTCCGGCTATTCCATCAATAATTCTTACCGTATATAGCATTTAAAGATGCTGTTACAACATGTGGTAACGAAGTTTATGTCTATAAAATAAGAATAACCAGTAGTACTACCAATTTATTTGAAAAGCATATTAGATCAATTTTAAATACTTCAATGATCATATAACAAATAGGATAAATAGAGTATGGTAAAAATAATTTGATTAAGTAATGAAATACATAAAGACATATGAAACATATAAAACTCTTTGAAGATTGGTTAAACGAAGGTGACCCGGTAGTTGGAACAGGAAAAAAGCCTGTAGGGTCTGACCGCAGACTTTATACTGATGAAAACCCAGAAGATACGGTTTCAGTAAAATTTAGAACAAAGGAAGATATAGTTGATACATTAAACAAACCTGATTTCAAATCAAAATCACATCAAAGACAGTCGCAAATAATTAACCTAATTCACCAAAGGCTAAGAGCTGCTGTTGAACATGCAAAAGATCCAAATGTTATTAAAAGATTGCAAAGAGCCTTTGACTATATTAAGATAAAAAAAGAAGAGTCTAAGCAAAAAACAAAAAAACTAAACAAATCATGAAATATGTAAAGACATATGAAAGTTTTCTTTTCGAAGCAACCGCTAAATATGTGTTTTGGGATCTTTATTCTCGAGACAATAAAAAGGTAGAAAGCTGCTCTGTTACGTTTCATAACAAATTGGAATATCATTCTGACATTCCAAATGCAATGGAACAACACCACCCAAGACTTTTTAGTTTAGAAAGTGGAAGATATGTTAGAACACCATTGGCAATTGATCTTGGTGTAATACCTCCATCCGATTCTTATTCTTTAAGATGTGGTGTAGAGAAATCAATTAAGGACTTTTTACAATTTTGGAAAAACGAAGGCTATACATTGGTCTATAATGAGCCTACCTCTAATGAAGAACTATTTGAGAATTACATAAAAAATAGCGGACTGACAGCATTTACAAAAGAAAGAATATGAAGCACATTAAACTATACGAAGAATTCTTAAATGAAAAGAAACCTGCAGGCGCTCCTGAATGGAAAGACAGTGATGCGCCTGACGCAGAAGGTCGTTTTCGTGATTTGGGTATTAAAGACTTGGCTGCTTGGCTAATTAAAACACGAAAAGGTGATTTAAAAAAAATTAGTGGTAGTCTTACTCAGCAGGTAGTTTTTAATCGCAATGATGATCCAGCGTATGCAGAGAAGATGGAAAAAGTTCGTAAAGAAGTTTACAAACAATTAGATCGCGAAGACTTGTTAGAAAGTGTCAAAGACGGGGTTGTTCATTGTGATAATTGTGATTGGGAATGGGACATTGTTACTGGAGGTGATAATCCATATACATGCCATGAATGCGGACATGACAATTCACCTATTACTGAAAAAGAATCTCCTTACAATAAAGAAACTCTTCTTAAGTACAAAAAAGAATATGAAGACGGAAAAGAAATCCCTTTTAGTATTAAGTCTTCTTTAATTGCACAAGGTATGATACCAAGACAAGGTGGTGAAGATAAAGACAAAAAAATAAAATCAGCTAAATATAAATGAAAACGTTTAGAGATTTCTTAAATGAAGCACAGGTTGGCATTCTTGATGAAAACATTAACATAAATGGTGTAAATTACGGAAATCCGCCAATTGAGTATATTGAGCTCATACAAAGACCAAATGATGTAATTAAGAATTGGTTTATCGAGCAAGGACTAACTGAAAAGATTAAACAAGAAGCACCGCTTAATGATAGCGAAACTACTGCTAAGGATTTGCAAATCTTAGTTGAAAAAACTTTAAAAGCAACAGCAGAAGAAATAACATTTGCTCGTTATGTAGAAGACGTAAGCAATCTTGCACAGTGTTTTGTTGATCTACTTAAAGAATATAATATTGAAATAACAATGGGTGATTTCTTTAGAGTAGATAGTCAAACCGAAGGCTTATTGCATTTTCTAAAAGATATCATAAATCGACCAAGACCTTATCAGTTAGCAAAATACTATAACTATCCGCTGTATCCGCTTATTCGTACTAACGCAATGAGCGCTGCATATCCGAGTGGGCATGCTCTTACCAGTTTTGTTATGAGTAAGTACTATTCAAAGAAATACCCACAAGCAGCGGAAAAACTGAAAGCTCTTGGCGAAAGAATTGCAAATAGTCGAGAGCTAACGGGAATACATTATCCATCAGATACTAAGATATCAAGAGAGATTAGTGATATTGTAATTAAAAACAATTTGCTTAAAGATTAAAAGTTTAAGGCAAAGATAAATAACTAAATAAAAAGATTAATAAGATGAACTGGGTAAAAACATATGAATCTTTCGTTTATGAAGGAACAACACCAAATGATGAAGTTGACAAGTTTGAAGACATCATTAAACTTACAAAAGCTACAGGTATTATAACATCGGTTATTTATGATGAAACAAAAAAGATTCTCACAGTAGAACTTGTAACTAAACTTAATTCATTTGATGTTGGTGGAGTAATGACTGCTATTAATCGCGCAAAATCAAAAATCAAACAAGAATATAGTGGAGTAAAACAACTTATTGTTGGTTCTGCTATAATCAATCTATAAAAAATACATATTAAGACATGTTACTAAAAATTGGATCAAAAGGTGAAGATGTAAAAAAACTTCAAGCAAAATTAGGGTTAGGCGCTGACGGTGACTTCGGACCTGGAACAGATAAAGCTGTAAAAGCATGGCAACAAGCAAATGGTTTAACTGCGGATGGTATCGTAGGTAATGGCACTTGGTCAAAAATGTTTGGTGATGGCGCCGCAACCCCAGCTGCTGCACCAATTGCAACCCCACCTTCTGATTTTAAACTTGCTGCTCTTAAAGGTCATATACCTGATGCTGTAATTGCTCAGATTCCTGATACTGCTGCTAAATTTAACATTACAACTCCTTTAAGACTTGCTCACTTCCTTGCGCAATGCGGACATGAGTCCGGCGGTTTTAAAGCTGTAAGTGAAAACTTAAACTACGGAGCTAAAGGTCTTCGAGGTATCTTTGGTAAATACTTTCCAACTGATGCACTTGCTGCGCAATATGAAAGAAAACCGGAAAAGATTGCTAACAAAGTTTATTCTTCAAGAATGGGCAACGGTGACGAAGCATCTGGAGAAGGATACAAATTCCGCGGTCGTGGTTATATTCAATTAACTGGTAAATCTAACTATGCAGCTTTTGATAAAACAGTTGATGATAATATCGTAGAAAATCCTGATTTGGTTGCTACTAAATATCCTCTTGCTTCAGCAGCATTCTTCTTTGACTCAAATAAACTTTGGTCTATTTGTGATAAAGGTGCTACTGATGCTGATGTAACAAACGTTACCAAGCGTGTAAATGGCGGAGTTATAGGATTAGCGGATAGGATAAAACATTTTAAGGAGTATTATGCTCTTTTAAAATAATTCTTTTTACTGTCAAGATAAAGATGGAATAGTATTATACAACTTTTAACGGAACCTAGTTTACAAAATAAAATACATACTGTATGAAAAAGCACATAAAACTCTTTGAGGAATTTATTTCTGAAGAAGATCCGCTTGCATCTCTTGGAATAGAAGATGATAAAGAAAAGGATAAGAAGAAAAAAGAAGATCCTATCAAGAAATTACAAGACGAAGAAAAGAAAAAGTCTGAAAAGAAAGAAGATAAGTTTGATGATTTTATGGCTGAAAAGGTTAAAAAACTTAAAGATGAATTTGAGAAAAGACCTGAAATTAAAGAAGAGATAGGCAAAGAAATAATTGATGCCGTTGAATCAAAAGATCGTGTAAAAATACACAATGCTACAAACGATCTTATATACTTGCAAGTTAAGTATGAAAAGGCTGGTGAGACTGACAAGGTTGAACAGATTACAGCAATTAAAGAACTTGTCGATGATCTCGATAGATCTTATACTAATAACAAAATGATGTAAAATGAAAAAGCACGTAAAACTATTTGAAGAGTTTGTAAGTAATCCTGCTGAGGAAGAATTTCTTTTAAAACAATTCGCAACATCCGCAACTACTATGGCTGCAATGACTGGGGGTAAAACACATTCGGTTTCAACTATCGTTTCTGATAAAACAGGAATTCACGTTGAACCTGTTGGTGGTAAAACGCCTGTAACACCAGAACTATCTGTTGCGCCTGAAGGGACTATGTAATCTATGCATAAAAACAGCTACATACTATGTTATGAAGACTTCTACTTTGAAGAAGTCAACTTTGACCTTAGTGAGGCTAGTCAAGATACTGTGAAAAGCCTACAAGGTGTAAAGGCTCACTATATCAAAAGAGCTCAACAGATACAGAAGAAACAAGAAGAAGCGGTTGAAGTTCTTTCTAAAATTAAGGAAAAAGAAGGAAAGACCACTAATTCTATGACAAAAAAAATCTATCAAGCAAGAGCAGGTGAAGAAAGCATGAAACAGCAATTATACGCCACTCGCCTTGAAGCAGTTAAACAAGCTGCTAAGATTATAGATCAAAAACTTACAGTAGCAAACTTACGTTTACAAGCTAAAGCTAAACGTCAAATATAGTTACTTTTTTACATTTTAAAGAACTATAGTAAACTATAGTTCTTTTGTTGTATATAAATCTAAAGATTAATTTATTTAAAATGAACATATTTGTATTAGATCTTGACCCTGAGCTTTGCGCTCAATATCACTGTAATTCACATATTGTGAAGATGATTACCGAACATAATCAGATTCTTGGTTCTATTGCTTATTTTGCTCGTGGTGTTAATAAGAAATCAGAAATTACTTCTACCTTTATTGAGAAGACATTTGCGGGTTTTCCAAGAAAGTTAAATGGAAATATATTACCTTACGGAATAGGCTATAAAAATCATCCCTGTACACAATGGGCCGCAAAATCTCTTGGTAACTATCGTTGGTTATGTACTCTTAACGCATATATGTGTAAAGAATACACTAAAAGATATGGTCGGGTTCATGCTGGTGAGGCAATTACTAATTGGTATGCTTCTAATCATCCAGAATTACCAATGTTAGGATTAACTCCTTTTGCTCAAGCAATGCCAGAAGAATGTAAAAATCCTGATGTAGTCAAAGCATATCGAACATACTATATTAAACATAAAGCAGGATTTGCCAAATGGCCAGTGGGCGCCATACCTAATTGGTGGCCGCCTAAATCGTAATTAATTAATGTATAGAATATTTAGACACATAAAATGTATAAAGAACAAATAACAAGTAGAGTAGAATGGGTTGCTAAAGAAAAGTTTGGAAAGAATTTTACTTTTCGGCCTGGTCAGAAAGAAGCAATAATTGACATTCTTAATACCTACTACAACACTGAAGTTGATACATACATCCTTGAGGCACCTACTGGAAGTGGTAAGTCTCTTATTGCTATGATATGTTCAGCGGTTCTTGAAGATGAAAAGAGAACGGGTTATATCCTAACCAGTGAAATCATGCTACAAGATCAGTATTCTTCTGACTTTAAACGGTACGGTCTAAAGTGGGGCTGTGTCAAAGGCGCTGACACTTATCAGTGTGCTGTGAATCTTATGCCATTTTCATTAGGTGAATGCCGCATTCAAAAGCTATCTTATGAACAGGCTGAAGATTTACCTTGCTTTGTTGAATGTGGTTACTTAAATAGCCGTAAAAAGAGTATTGAATCTAAAGTTTCTCTTCTTAATTATTCGTATGCCTTAATTCAGCGTAATTATGTAGAAGAACAAAGACAAAAGGCGGGACAAGAACCACCTTTTAAACAACGTGATTTTGTATTTTGTGATGAGGCGCATCGAGTAATTGATATTGTACAAGGTCACTTTGCTCCAAGAATTAATCAAGATTTAATTGATGCAGTCAAGTTTCTTGATGGATTCCAAAGAAAGCATGGCTACGGTTCTTCAGAGTTGGCTCCTTCTATTAGTTCAATATCGTTTTTAATTGAACACGAGAATGACAAGAAAGTTCTTAAAGAACAATTGAAGAAAGTTTATACTTTTCTGTCTGCTCAAAAGCAAAAAGACAGACAGATGAGTGAAGATGTTAGTAAAAAGTTTGATAATTATAATGCAATTCCTAATGATTGGAGAAGAGCTCTTAAACTAGCTGATCTTATAAAAGACGTTCACTGCAAAGTAGAAGACTTCTTGACGATTATTGAATCCGTGGGGCATGACAAAATGGTTAAGACTGTTAATGTAGTTGCAAAGGACAGCAATGAAATTGTCTTTAATTGTGTTGATGAAGGTTATATGGTAGATCGTTATTTTTCTCAAAAGTTTGGGTTTAAAGTTTTAATGAGTGCAACAATTGGCAATCCTCGCTATTACATGAGTGCTATGGGTTCAAAGAATGTAAGGTTTAATCGTATTAAGAGTCACTTTAACTTTGATAAGTCTCCTATCTACTTTATGCCAAAGAATCGTATTAGTTACAAAAACCTTGATGAAAAGTTACCGCTACTTGCTGAATATGTAGCAACAATTCTAACAAATCATCAAGATCTTTCAGGTATCATTCATAGTGGTTCATATGCACTAGCAAAGAAAGTTTGGAATCTATTACCTCTTACTTTGCAGAAAAGAGTTTATCTCTATGAAGGTACACATGAAAAGATTAATGCTATAAATAAATTGGAAAGTCTTGGTGATAATGCAATCATCATAGGACCTTCTCTTCTTGAGGGTCTTGACTTAAAAGAAGACATGAGTCGCTTACAGATATTCTTAAAGGTTCCTTACCCTAGTCTTGCAAGTAATTTTGTTAAAGAAAAGATGGATCACTATCCAGCTTGGTATAAATGGAAAGCGGAAATCTCCGTATCACAAGGAATTGGTCGAAGCGTAAGAAGTGCTGATGATTGGGCAGTTACTTACTTTCTTGACGGTTGCCTACAAGATATCCTACGCGATGAATATGCATTTAGTTCAGACTTTAGAAACAGAATAATAAACATAGAAAAAATATGAAATTTAAAGTATTTGCAGAAATAGTAGCCAAGCTTAAGGAGCAAGACGAAATCCTAGATAAGACATATAAGGCTGGAATCGACCTAACAAACTTGTTAGAACCTGTACAAGTAGCAATAAGCCATTTAATCGGCTCAATTTATGGAAAGGAAGGACTTGACACTTTCGATTGGTGGTGCCATGAAAAAGAATGGGGGACCCGAGAAGACATGAAGATGACCGACAAGGATGGTACTGAACTTTGTAAAAATATCGAGGACCTCCATGCGTGGCTCGAAGAAAAT
>Ga0164292_10005787_pt1 | contig 10128 bp, 3 predicted proteins | sample GEODES117metaG_FD_111486 | JGI IMG/M metagenome (GOLD analysis project Ga0164292, IMG submission 111486) | Eutrophic lake water microbial communities from Lake Mendota, Wisconsin, USA - GEODES117 metaG | ecosystem: Environmental > Aquatic > Freshwater > Lake | place: USA: Lake Mendota, Wisconsin... | reverse complement strand
TAGGCGGGCGCGCAAGCTGCGGATGGTCGAGAAGATGGAGATCGCGGCGATGCCGACACCCGTGCCGATGCCGAAGCTCATCCAAAAGTCGATGTTGTTGGAGAACGTGGTGTTGACGGTATCCATCCCGGGCTGCCAGCGGCTGAGAATGCCCGAAGACTGCAAAAACGGGTTGGCGACAATGGTGACGAGAATGGCGAGGAACGTCCCCACCACAGCCCAGAACGGAAGCACAAGGCCTAGAATGAACACGCCGAGATCCATGGTCACACCAGTGGGCGTGGCCGGGAGCACCCCCTCCGTCATGATGGTGGTGTCGAGGAAAGGCTGCGGAATCAGAAATACCGGCTTTTCCAGGAAGAGACCGGTGATTGTAGGAATGCCCACTTGCAGGAATCCGTAGATTAAACCAATGGATACGCCGATAGTAAAAATCCGCCAGCGGGTCAGTTTGGGTTTGAGCGGTTCGGAAGAGGCGGCCGCTTCCGCTTCTTTTTTTTCTTCCTTGTCTTCTTCAGCCAATGCCATCGCTCCTTGGGCAGCGATGGGGGCGAGTGGGAAGGCCAGGCGTTCGACGTCGGAGGTCAAACGGAAGAGAAAATAACCCAAGGTGTATTTCTTTATTAACCCGATGATGGCAATGAAGGCGATAAGTGCAATGGGAATGAGAAAATCTTGGTGAAGCAGATTGCGCTCGAGCAGGGCGGCGCTCTCTGGCGGAGGAACGAACCATGAGGGGAAGGCCCTGCTCATGCCAGAATCCCGGATAACTTCACTGCCAACCAGATAAGAGCGGAAAACAAGTGGCGCCATGGGGCCGCCGGGGAAAAGCATCGACCCTCCGATCATCACGTTGGCTGCATGATAGAGAACAACCAGGTTTTGCTTGCTCAGCGGCTTCATCGCTCTGCGCGCAATTTCGCCGAAGAGGATGAGCGTGACCCAGGTGCCGGCCGAGGTCATGTCGCCGCCGGTCATCAGGCCCAGGTAGATCGCGCCGGGCATCATGATCAGGCCGCAGAAAAAAATTCCGATGATAGTGGTCCAGCCTACGCCGTCCTTGAATTCCGTCGGGGTTTCCAGAAGCGTGCGGTAACGCTCCAGTTCCGCATCCTGCTTGGCCTGTCTGGCGTTTTTCTTGCCGAACTTAAACATGCTGCTCCTTTCGATTTTCCGCAGCCGCCGCAAACAGCGCGAGCGCCTCGGCGTGGAATTCCGCCTTCTGGGCGGGAGTCACAGCGCGCCAGTGCAGAAATTGTCGGCGCACTTGCTCCATGAGTGAACGGTTGAGACGCACCCAGGATTCCTTGGTGCCGGATAGACGATTGATTTCAATCCCGGCGATAAACTCTTCCGTCTCGAGATCGTGAGGCAGAGCAATGACGAGTTCCTGCGATACGCCCAGGTCGTAGGGTTTGAGCCAGATAGTGGCGTGAATGCGCGGCTCGGGGTCGTCTTCTGAGCCGGCCAAGTCGAGATGCGGCGGCCCTGCGCGGAAGAGCCCTGAGCCCCCCTCGCCGTGGTCGAGCAAAAAGCGATGGAAAAACGCCAGCACGGCGATCCGATCGTAGGGCGAAAAGGTGAAGGGCAGGTAGAAGGAGAAGCGGTCGTTTTCTGGTTCTGGGAGGGACCAGCCGGATTCTTCGCTCGGCGCAGCGATTTGCATGGCCGTGCGGGCGGGGAAAAGTGTGGATATGAATACTGCAGCAATGACCGCTAGGGAGGCAAAAATTGTGTTCACCCCTGCAAATGTCATATTTAGACCGCCTGTCCAATCCATGGCCGTAAGGAAAAAGCCTGTGCTCTGCGCGAGAAGGTAACCGAGTACCGCTCCCACCACGGAGTAAACGAAGGCCTCGGCGAAAAACATGAAGAAGACATAGCGCGGAGCGACCCCGACGGCGTTGTAGACATAGATTTCATCGCGTCTTTCATAGACCGAGCCTTTCATCGTATTGAGCACGGTCAGCGCGGCGATGACCAGCGGCATGACCAGATCGGGCAAACCTTGCAGGCTGCCAGAGCGTGCGCGTGTGCCCTGTGAAGCAACGCCATCCAAGCCGAAGAACATGGTCGCGCCGGTCTGCTCGAGATATTGCATGATCGCTGCCCTGGCCTCGCGGAAAGGCAGACCGTCCATACCGATAGCGATATTGGGAATGCGGAACACACCTTCGTTGATCTTGAAACCCAACTCACCATACGCAAGAATCGCTACATCTGAAGCGGGAACACGTGGGTCATTCGGATCGGCCAGCGGCGCTCCCTGCTGGTCGGTCCGCACGTTGGGAATGGCACTCACATCCGGTGGGAGGAGGCTTTGCCCGTTGAGGTCGCGCAAGCGGTCCAGCGCCTCGGAATCAAAAATCCCTGCGACCCGGAAACGCGCACCGTTGAGGATCACCGGCACCCCACCTCCTTGATCGACCTGTCGCGCATCGATACCCAAGTCGTTGGCGATGCGGTCGGAAATAATCACCGGGCGGTCTCCGGAGATGGAGGCTTGGTCGAACCAAAACGGCTTGGTCAGAAGCGGAATGCGCCCACGCATCGGTTCTTTTGCTCCGAATTGCAGCAGGGAGGACAAAGTGGTGCTCCGGCTGTTCCCATCACCGTCGGCACGCATTTCCAAGGCGGGCGTGCGAATTTCCCGGCTCCATTTGTTGAGCACCCCCGTGTAATAGCCGCGCGGCTCGACCGGGAAGTTGCGCCCGAAGCGCATGGTCAGGGCGAAAACTTCCGAGGCGCTGATGTATTGCCCGCGATCATTTTGGATGAGGAGACCCTGGTAAGGCGCCGGGCCCACGGGATTGACCGACTCGACCACCTCGTGCCTGACCGATGTGAAGGCGATCATGGCAAAGGTGATGAGAACGAGTGTACCGCAGGTCAGGCCGGTGCGCACTTTCCGCCGGTGCATGTTGTTGAGGCCGAGCAAAAACGCGGTCGCGACGATGCCCATGGTGTTGACACTCGCTCCAGCGGCCTTGCCCCGCAGCGCTTCGAGCGCAGCCATATTTTCCCGGAACTTGCCGGCGAAAATCACCGTGACGCCTCCGGCGATGAGTAGGATGACGAACCCGAGCAAGATCATGAAGGCTGAGCGGATCATGTCGAAGGCTGGGTGCATCAGTCGCAGCAACCCGAAGACAACGAGAAAGATGAGCGCCTGTGCGGCGAGTTGCTTGCGAATGTCGGCGAATCCGAAGAGCAGCCGCTCCATGAAGAATACGAATGGCACCAACAACCCAAGATACCAAATAATGCTCACCACTGCGCCGTTGATGTTGGCGCGCAGGATGGGGTGAACGATGGCGGAATAAGCAGCGGATTCACGCGCTTTGAGCACGGATTGCCAGAGAGGAATGCCTGGGGCCTCGGCTTCCCCGAGCAATTCGGCGCTGCGTTTGATAAAGGCTTCCGTTCCGGGATCGAGCAGATTTCTTCCGGCTTGAAGGTCGGCACGGGTTTCGTTCAAGCGCAGCATCGACTGAGCCATTGGCAACGCGATCCCCGAAAAAAGAGGCTGGTCGGCCACGAGATAGCCCTCGCCTGAAATTTCCCCGGCATTCATGCTGGAATCCGGCGCCGCCGGTCCGAGCAGAAATCCCCGCACTGTCTGCACTAGCGGGTTGTCGGGTAATCCGGCGCGTAGGACCCCGTAAAAATGCAGATCTGGCGGGGCGAAGACAGTGCTCGTGTTGCCGTCGATGAAGAAGTTGGAGTTAAGTAAGGGGCTGAGGCCTTCGCGGGAGATCAACCCGGCAGCAGCAAAGGGCTGTAGCGTATGCGGGTTGGTCAGGTCGAGAAAGGACACCGGATCTGCACGAAATACCACTAGATTCAAATTCGAGAAATCTTTGCGGGAAAGCGGGAGTTTTTCTGATTTGAAGATCTTGCTGCCGGTGGCGTCCTTGACCCATTGCGCCGTGCCATCCTCACCGAACCAAAACGCTTGCGGGCTGTAGGAGTCCATGCCGCGAAAGATGAAATCGGATGAGGTTTCTTCCAATGCATAGCGTCCGTAAATGTCGGTAAAAATCAGCGGGTAGCGGAAGTAGCCCGGAAGACTTTGCCAAGTGCTATTGTTAATGGGGGCTCCCACGAGGGCGTTCTCCACAGGGAAGTTGGGAATGACGGACTGGCCGACACCGGAGGCCAGCACCGAGCCGCTGAAATCCGAGAGGTCGGGATGATCCGGTGGCCGGATCGGCATGGCTCCGTGGGCAATGGCAAGGCCCACCTGCCCGAGCAAAGCGAGTGGTTTATCCAGTCCGTTCATTTCAGGTAGACTCGGGCTCGGTGTAGGAATAGCCAGCGATTGGTAAGCCTCCAGACGCCCGGTATTCACCATCATGTAGGCCGGATGCGTGTAGCGGTTCCAAAATTTGACCGTTGAGGGCACCGATCCGACTTCTGCCTTTTGCCGATCTTTCAACGCCTGGCGAATGGGGGCGACTTGCAAAGATTTCTCTAAGCCTGACTCGGCCTGTACATCTTGAACCACCCTGGAAAGCAGTGGCTCTTGGCGGCCAGCCGCCATTGCGCCCGAGGCTGGATCCGGATCCCATTGTATGAAGGCCACCTCGCTTTTGCTATTGGGTTTCACCGACGGCAACAGGCGCGGATTCAACACGAACAATGCGTCGTAGCCACCCGCCGCCTCACGAATGGTGGCGTCGGTCGTCGCCCTGGCAAGGGCGAATGCATGGTGCCGCCGCAATGCCTCGATCCGGTCGAGGAGGAGCTTCTGGATGGTGCCCTGCGCCACGATCCGATGCGAGCGTTGCACCAGACGCTCAAGATTGACCGAAGAAGCTCCTTTGAAAAAATTGAACTCCGCGAGATCTTTTTTGAAGCGCTGCTGCTCCGCGCCGTCGGCGGGAGCATTGCTCGAACGATCAAGCGGTAGCTTGCCTTGCAGGAGGTTTTCACCTTGCTCGAAAACTGCACTCTGCAGGACCAGGCGAACTTGGTTGTCGAAGAACTCTCGCTGTTCGGGGGAAAGCGACGCCTTCCAGTTGCGCAGTCTGGCCGTGTCGGAAAAAATTATTCCCTCATGCAAAACCGGAGTCCAATCTGCCAGCCAGCCGAGAATTTCTTCGTTGGCTTTTTTCTCTGCGGCGAAGACTTCCGGATCTCTGGTGCGCTTCATCCCGATGGCCCGGATTAATTCGGCCTCGCCAATGCCGCCCATGAGTTGCGAGCCGTCGAAAACCACGAGCACATCGCGTTGGAGCGTCGCACGCGAGTATGCGAGGCCCTTGGCTGCCGCCAGCACGGTGGCCGGTGAAACCGCCTGCAAGGGTTCATTCGCCAGAGTAGGTAGAATGCCGTAGGTGTCATAGGCTGCCGTCAGCACCAGCGCCTCGCGACTTCCCCCCGGGGCGGGGAGCCGGGCCAGCAGCGTCACATTTTCTACCGGATGGTAGCGCTGCCGTACATGAATGGTTACCTCCTGCCCGACCAGATCAAGGAGAGGGCCGGTGGCGTAGACGCGGAGGAAGTTGACCGGCAACGCGGAAACCATCGTGTTGTTGCGCGCCAGCGCCGACCAGTCCATGACAAAACCCTGTGGCGCGGCCAGCATGATCCCCTCCAAGCCGAGCTGGGCATAGCGCACCCAGTCGAGTCCGTACGCCTGCGGGATCGCGCTCAGATCCACCACCCCGATACCACCTTGAAAAGAGGAAGCCTCATTGAGCGTGGCGTCATTCAGGAGAATCAATCTTCCTGTCAGCCCGCCCGGGGGCGTGGCGATGGGTTGGAAATGATTCGGTCCGAAGGGATGCAGTTCAATTCCTCCGGCTGGTGCGCCGTTGAGCAGGATCTCGCTTTTCTCCAGTACCGGAGCCGCGACCAGGTTGCGCCGCTCGATCACCTCGTAGCCAGACGTTTCGAGCTCGCGCCGCAAGAAGGAGGCTGCGGCGGCATGGCCGGGAGAGCCCAGCGCCCGGCTTCCATCGGCCCCTAGCTGGCCAACGATGTCACCAATTTTTGCGGGGGCCACTGCTTCCAGCATCGCACTGGCATCGAACTCCACTTCCGCCGGACGGCCTTGCGGCTGCACAGGCGGGGTAATGAGCAGGACGACTCCGAGCACACCGAGCGAAAGAGCCAGCAGCAATGCCAAAATACTGGGGATTCCGGCGGGTGCGAGCGGCTGAGTTTGCTGATTTTTGCTCATGGAAGCCCTCCGTAAATCAACTCCACCCCTCGGGATCGCAGAAACGTTCCGACGGAAAACCATAGAACCCAACTTCCACAAGCGCCCAAAAACACGCCGATGAAGAACGGTTGCAGCTTAGTCCGGACGGCGAGGCCTCCGCCGAAACGCACAAAAAGGAAACGCAACAGCCATGCCAGCAGCAGGCTGCCCCAGATCATCTGGCTAAAAGACGAGGGCCCCAGAATAAACCCGATCGGGTGCATCCAAAATCCGGCGAAAAGCTGTCTTAGTACCGCCAGAATCGCCGTGACGCCGCCGCCAAACAGGTAGGCCCAATGCGAAGGATTCCACCCGCCGACGCCCGGCGCGGCTTCGGGTGACGCGGCGGCCAGCGCCGCATTGAAATCCGAGAAATACCAGACCTTCGAGCCGAAGGCCCAGTTGTAGCGCATGCTTTCTCCGCCCGCGCTGTAAGCGTGTCCCAGAAAGACCCAGCCGCCGACCAGCAATCCACCCACAACTCCCAAGGCCATCATACCCAGCAAATCCCTTGATCGGATGCGGTAGTGCCTGCCGAGTTCCAGCATTTCCAACTGGGCGCCGGGAATGAGGAAAAATACCGCCATGGAGAAAATGAAGCTTGCCAGAAAGGTTAGCAGCACGACCTCAGCCCCGAAAAACGGAATGCCCCCGAGCAGCATCAGCACCAAGGCGACATTGGCAGGGGTAAAATTACCATAAGGCACCCCGGCCTCCGCCCGGAATTTGGCAGCCACCAGCGCCACCAAAAGCAGGAAGCCAATCAGGATCAGCATGCCGGTTAAAGAAACTCCCACCCACGAGGCCCACACCAAGGAGCCCAGGAGCACGGCCACAAGTAGCAGGTAAGCTGTGCGATAACTGATAACTTCCCGCTTTCCCAATGGAGTGAGCGTGGGGCGCAGCGCTTCTTTGAGGGTTTGTCTGATATGCTTGTGTGCCAGCAGCAAAACCAAAACACCGTAAACGAAAAAGGCCGCAGCCTGCTGTTGCGGTCCGTAAGGATACCCCGGCAAGGCATTCAGCCCGGTGAGAGAGCCCAACCAAGTCAAGACCCGGAAGGCAAAGAACCCGGCGATCAGGCTCATCAGCACGTTGAGTTCCACAAAGACGGCCACCGCAACGAAGATCGCCACCACCTCGAAAAACACCCCTCCCCAAAATCCACCCCAGGCCGGGCCGAAGTACGGCGACAGATCAATGCGAATTGCTGTGTCGGGTATGGCTGGATTGTAAAAGTGCAACCCCTTGAGCAATCCCCCCGTCAACCCAAGGATGACTCCCCCCCACATGACTCGATTGCGCCAAACCGCCCCCGCCGCGCCGGGATTTCCAGGTTCCCCGATCAGTGCCGCCGGGATCCGCGCCAACGGAAGCGGGTATTTTTCTCCATCCACCCACTGCCGACGCATGATGACGTTGATGGCCAAGGCCCCCAGCAACAACAGTCCGATGAAGCTTCCCCATGCCGCCAATGGGACCGCCCAATCGGAAAGCGGAATGCCCCCGGTGAGCAGGAATCCAAGGCCTTGAGCGCTCCAAAGACTCTCCGGCCGCCGCACCAAGCCCGCCCGGTCTTCTGCCGGCAGCGCATCGTAAATGTCCGCCGGCGCTTGCTCCATCCCGCTGTAAGCAAACTCCAGCGCCGAAACGTTCACCAAGCAGGGATTTCGGATTTCCAACTGCCCTTTCCCCTGCAATCCGATTTGGAGGACAGCCGAATCCCCCTCTTCCAGTTTGGCAAAAGTCACCCTATACGCCCCCTGCGGAAAAAAGCCTTCGCGCCCCGGCCCGCTCCGACTTACGGTCTGACGCGAGCGGAAAACCTCCTGCGAGCTGCCATCCGGACGCACGAGCCGCACGTAATAAAAAGCATCCGCATCCAAACTTGCCACCCGAGTTTCCAACGACAGCAAATAGGGTTCACCCGGCACCAATCCGCTCCCGCTTTTACCAGTCACGGGCAGGGCAAATTCACGCACCGTCACACCGCTCGCGGGATCCAGCGCCAAGATCTCATCCGCAGCGGTGGCAAAGAGATTCGGTCCATGCGGCCAAAGTCGGTCACTCAAAAACTGCAACTTTGCAAAATCACCCGTTCGTGGAATCGTGGCCGTGATGGTCAAAACTCGGTGCCAGAACCCCTGTGTCATCAACGGCGCCGCCAGCATCAAAACATAAAAAACACACAGCAACTCAGCACGGGTCAAAAGGCGCCGCCCGCAGCAAATCGCCAGCAACGCTCCCGCCCCTAACAGTACCAGAAAATAACTCACCCCCGGCAGTGCCAGTCCATACTCCCCGGAGGAGGAATTCATTCCCAGCCACACGGTCGACCACTGAATCGCCAGTGCCATCAGGAGCAATCCCAATATGGACGCCACCACCGAGCGCATTGTCATGGCCGGACGAAAATCATTTATCGTATCGGTGGTGTGAGAGGTAGGATCGTTTAACGACGAGGGCATGGAAGGGGGGAATCAAAAACATTTTGCCTCAACAAGCGCAACTGCAAACTATAGATTTCTCTTTTTCAAACGCAAAAAACCGTCAAAATCTCACGCCTCATGTCTGGAATCCCTGATTTCGCTTCAAAAAAGGCAGGGCGGACTTGTACGTCAGATGAACATGACAAGGTGACTCTCAATTAAGCCTAAATGGGAAAATGGGGAATGAACTACGGGTGCTATGGAATGCACGGATGCAGCATGCGACGCAATATCGCACGCAAACATGCTTCCGCTTCTGGAGCGAAGGAATCCGTTCTCGTCAGCCATTGGTAATCCGTACTTGTACTTCAAATATCACGGTGAAATATGAACAAAATCTACCCATTCATCTCCGGCTTAACCTGACGGTTGTCGTTCCGACTCGGTTTTTAGGCTCAGTGCAATCGTCGCGTTCTCTTGTGTTCGAAGCATAGCGAGGGTCTAGCCATTCTGTGCCTTGTAACGGCGGGCACTGGGATCTCAAGTCCCGGTCTGGCAGCGTCTGTGTATGGGAATCGGCGCTTCCAGCCTCAAGCTCCGGCCTGCTGCCAGAGATGGCCGAAAGAGTTGTTCTCTCATTAACCGCCTAAGCCATGCTTGCTGGGTGTGATCGGTTCACCAACCACTTCCCGATCGGTGGCTTCTTTGCAACTGAATTGTTGAGCTCAAGACCAGATATCATCCTCGGGTCGCCGAAATCCTTGAGCGATCAACCCTGTGCTACCTGGAAGCCGGGTTGACAAAGGATACAGCAGATTGAATGATTATCCCCGATATGTCTTTAGATAGACGTGCGATAGTAGCTTCAGCCGTGATCAGCACGGCAGCAGGTTTTGGACTTGGTCGCTGGATTATCCAACCTGCCATCGCGCCCAGCAAAGAGATGTCATCCCTGGAATCTCCACTTGTTTCGATAACTTCTCCCGCGAACTCCTCGACATCAACTCATGAGACCATCCCCTCTGTAAATTCAACAACATTCACAGCACTAAGGAAATATACCGGAAGGACGACGATCTCGATCGACGGTGTCAAAATAGACTTTGACGAACAGAACCCCGAGGTGGCGATCGCGAAGATCCAGTCCCTTCCCGACCAGCAACTCCAGCGCTCTCTGATCAGGGCGACCTTTTCAGCATGGGCGAAGACTGACTTCGACGCCGCCTTGAGAGGCGCTGTCGGCCTCCAAAACCTCCTCAACCGCTCGGAAGCCCTTGAGGCCCTTACAATGGTTCAGGTAGAGACGGATCAGATTGACAACCAAGCGCTCTTCGCAGCGATTGTGGATAATATGCCCTCTGGCGAATCATATAGGCGTGCCATCACTCGGCTTTTTTCCTCATGGGCGGATCAAGACCCCGCCGCCGCTGCCCAAGCCGTTATGGAACTCCCCCCCAGCGCTGTCTTTGCTAATGCCGCAGCGGCCATTGC
>Ga0164292_10005786_pt1 | contig 10128 bp, 13 predicted proteins | sample GEODES117metaG_FD_111486 | JGI IMG/M metagenome (GOLD analysis project Ga0164292, IMG submission 111486) | Eutrophic lake water microbial communities from Lake Mendota, Wisconsin, USA - GEODES117 metaG | ecosystem: Environmental > Aquatic > Freshwater > Lake | place: USA: Lake Mendota... | reverse complement strand
ATGATGATTAAAACATTCGCAATGGCATTCAAAAACGAAAAGGTTAAGCCTGCATTAATTCTAAAAACATCATCAGCTGGATTCTCAATTAGAGATAGAGAAGATATGGTTAAAAAGATTAGAGCAGTATTAGGTTCTGATTATAAAAAAGTTCCTGTTTATCTTTTACATGGAGATTTGACTCAATCGGAAATGAATGGGTTATATGAACATCCAAAAGTAAAAGTAATGATAAACTTTACAAAAGGTGAAGGATTTGGTAGACCACTATTAGAATTCAGCTTGACGGGTAAGCCGGTGATTGTATCTAATTGGAGTGGGCATATCGATTTCTTAAAAGAAGGAGCAGTATTATTAGAAGGTGAACTAAAGGAAGTACATGAATCAGCTGCAGATGATTTCTTATTGAAAGAATCTAAATGGTTTAATGTGAATGTATCAAAAGCATTGCCTAAAATTAAAGATGTTTATAAGAATTATGATAAGTACAAAATAGAAGCTTTTCAATTGGGTAAACAAAACAAACAAAACTTTAGTTTATCAAAAATGACCCAATTGTTTGATACTATTTTGACTCAATATGGTATTTATAATAAGAAACCAAAACTTCAACCAATGAAGTTACCTAAGCTAAAAATGGTACAAAAATAATGCAAAGCTACAATCCATTATACAGAAGATTTATAGATGATAAGAATAGAGTTGCTCCTGGACAAATGTCCAGAGCAAGATTCTATCTTATAAAAGAGTATGAATATGTAGATGGTACAAAGGGTAGATATACCGAAACAACTGCTCCTATAATTTATACATTATTTGTATCAAAGGGTAAAGATATAGTTCATGCTGTCAAAGTATCGAATGTAAATCCTGAATTGATTAAGAAATTTTTTGGTAAATTTGTAAACGAAGATACCGAAAGATTAGAAATGCGAGGTGGTGCCAAAGCATTCTATGAAAAAGTCGTTATGAAAGTTCCAATTATTACAAATGATGCATATAGAACATATAAATTAAGTGGATTTGGTAAGGTAATTGAGTTGGACATGGATGTAAACTCACTTACTCCTAGAAGTAAAAATGTTATAGGGATAGATGAAAAATCCCAAATTAAAAATAAATAGGTTATATGAAATTAAGTTACGCAATTACAGTTTGTAATGAATTTGAAGAAACGATAACTTTACTTACTCAACTTTGGAATTACAAAGGAGAGAGTTCGGAAATCGTTGTATTGTTAGATACACCAAAAGCATCGCCGGAATTAATCGAATATTTAGAAGTACAAGCAAGCGCAGATAAGATTACTTTAATTGAATCTGAATTTAATCACGACTTTGCTGCTTGGAAAAACTTTCTTAACTCATATTGTAAAGGTGAGTGGATATTCCAATTGGATGCGGATGAACACTTAGATGTAAACTTCATTCATAATTTAGAAGAGATATTAGATACTAATGATACTGATTTAATATTAGTACCTCGTATCAATATTGTGAATGGAATAACTGAGGAACATATTCAGAAATGGGGCTGGAAGCAAGATGAAAAAGGATATATTAATTTTCCTGATTTCCAAACTCGTATTTACAAAAATGATAAAAAATTATATTGGGAAAGTAAAGTACATGAACAAATCAAAGGAATTGAAACATATACTAATTTACCAATAGATGAAGTATATTGTATTAGGCATATCAAAAATATAGATAGACAAGAAAAACAAAATAGTTACTATGGCGAAATTGATAATATTTGATTTAGATGGGGTATTAGTAGAAGCTAAACAAATACATTTTGATACTTTAAATACAGCTCTGTGGGAAATCGGACAAAGTAACAAATATGTTATTTCAGAAGCTGAGCATTTATCAATCTATGATGGATTGAAAACTAATCAAAAGTTAGAATTACTTACTCAAAACAAAGGATTGCATCCAAACACATATCAAACAGTTTGGAATAGAAAGCAGCAATTAACTATTGAAGCTATATCCGAATTACAACCAGATTTAGAGAAGATTGAATTGTTTAAAGAACTTCGTAATAGAGGTTATAAGTTAGCATGTGCTTCAAACTCAATTAGAAGGTCTGTGTTGGTTATGTTAGCAAAGATAGGTATAATTGAGTATATGGACTTAATTATCTCTAATGAGGATGTAAAGAACTCCAAACCACATCCTGAAATGTATTGGAAAACAATGAGTATGATGGGAGTGTTGCCGGAAGAAACTCTTATAGTAGAAGATTCTCCACATGGCTTATTAGCAGCAAGTAGAAGTAGAGCAAATGTTTTAAGAGTAGATTCTCCAAAAGATTTGGTATTGTCAAAAATTATTCGTAAATTAGAGGAAACAAATAAAAATATGAGTATTCCAAAATGGCAAGGTGGTAAGTTGAATGTATTGATACCAATGGCAGGAGCAGGAAGTAGATTCCAAGCAGCTGGATATACATTCCCAAAACCACTAATTGATGTTGAAAACAAACCAATGATTCAGGTGGTTGTTGATAACCTAAACATAGAAGCTACATACATTTATGTAGTACAAAAAGAACATAGAGAGAAATATAACTTAGATACTTTATTAAACCTAATAACTCCTAATTGTAAAATTGTAGAAGTAGATGGTTTGACTGAAGGAGCAGCGTGTACTACTCTATTAGCTAAAGAACATATTGATAACGATGCACCATTGGTTATGGCAAACTCTGACCAATTTGTAGAGTGGGATAGTAATGAGTTTATGTATAAGATGATTGAGCAAAAAGTAGATGGAGGTATCTTAACATTTACAGCAACACATCCTAAATGGTCATTCGCCAAAGTAGATGAGTATGGATATGTAACCGAAGTAGCAGAGAAAAATCCAATTTCGGACATCGCAACTGTTGGTGTTTACTATTGGGCAAAAGGTTCGGATTATGTAAAGTATGCAGAGCAAATGATTAGTAAGAATATTAGAACCAACAATGAGTTTTATACTTGTCCAACTTTCAACGAAGCAATTGCGGATGGTAAGAAAATTAAAACATTTAACATTGAAAAAATGTGGGGATTAGGAACACCTGAAGATTTAAAATATTACTTAGAAAATTTTAAAAAATAAAAATATGCCAATACATTACGCAGAAAGCAATCAATTATCTAACTATGTTAACATGCTTAACAATGTTTACAAATATGGTACTAACAATCATTTAGAACACAATGATAATCCATTATATTGGGATTTATTACTCAAAGATATAAAATCTAATCCTGAAATGTGGAAAGAAAAAACCGCATTGGATTTTGGATGTGGTAAGGGAAGAAATGTAACAAATATGTTATCATTGGCAAACTTTGAAAGAGTGGATGGTATAGATGTTAGCGATGATAACATCAACTATTGCATTGATACTTACAAATCTCAACCTTCTAAATTCTATAAGAATAGTGGAAGTGATTTATCGGATTTAAAAGATTCTGAATATGATTTTGTTATGTCAACAATTGTATTTCAACACATATGTGTACATGAATTGAGATATAAACTTAAAGAAGAAATTTATAGAGTATTAAAGCCTGGTGGAATATTTTCATTTCAAATGGGATATGGTGATATAAATTTTACAGGTCATACGAATCCAAAATCTTACTATGAAAATGGATATGGGGCATCGGATAGTAATGGAAAAAATGATGTTAGAATATCAGATGAGTCAGAGTTAGTATCTGATTTAGAAAATATAGGATTCAAAAATATAAAATTTGAAATACATGATTCATTTAATGATGGAGGACATCCAAATTGGATTTATGTAAATGCTATAAAATAGTTATGAATAATTGTATATTTACAACTCATGCAACTCTTACAAAAGAACATGCTGAATATAGTTTAAGGTCTTTATTAAGTAATCAAACTACTCCGATAGTTTGGGATTGGTTTATTATCTATAATACACATTCTCATACGATTGATAATGATTGGTTACAAGACAAAATAAAAGAGTTGGATGTAGATGGATACATTCAGAATTTGGCAGTATTTCCATATGAGGAATTAGATTGCCAAAAAACATTAACACAAGATTTAATTAATCAGTTTTCGATGTTAATAGAAAATGGGTTAAATAGTCCTGGTAAAACTCTTTTATTAAAATCGGATTATTGTGTATCTCGTAATTTTAATAAAGTATTTAATAAACATACAAATGTTAATTCAATTTGGAGTTTACCAATTTATAACGCAAAATCAAAAGTTTCACAAACCGAAATAGATTATCTATGTTATAATGATACTTTTGAAATAACTCCAAAGGATACATATTATAGAGGTGGTACTAACCATCCACATACGCCAGGAACATTAACCGACCCGTACAAAGAATATTCATCCAATGGAAAGCCCGATACCGACCCATTGATTAGATTCGTATCGCATAATATTCAGAATGATTATAATTTGCATGTATTTACAAATGATGTATTGAGTATATGTAATCAGATAGTTGGAATGGTATTGAATCCAAATTCAACTTGGGGAGGCGCTCATGATTTATTTAATGTGGGATTTAACCAAGCTGGAATCAATCGTTCTACTGAAATAGGAGCATTTGGAGTACATATGTATCATTCGATTAAATCCGAAAATCATAAATACGAAAGAGGTGATGAAAGAAAAATTATAGAAGGAGAAGAATACTAATATGATACTAATATCACATAGAGGAAATTTAAATGGTAAAATACCACAAAACGAAAATCATCCAGAGTACATCGATGAAGCAATTCATGCTGGCTATAATGTTGAAATAGATATATGGATGATTGAAGGTGTTTTATTTTTAGGACACGATGAACCACAATATGGTGTAACGCAACATTGGTTAAATGAGAGGTATGAGCATTTGTGGGTACATTGTAAGAATGTAGAAGCAATGGAGTGGTTTAACGCAATTGGTGGATTTAATTACTTTTGGCACGAAGAAGATACGGTAGCACTTACATCGATGAATATTATTTGGGCATATCCAGGCAAACAACCAATCAAAGGTAGTATTGCGGTTATGCCTGAAATACATAATGATGACTTGGATGCTTGTGTTGGAATTTGTTCCGATTACATAAACGATTATAAATGAAAGTAGCAATATTATTATCAGGTCAACCTAGAAATTATTATTTAGGATACGATGAATTAAAAAAATCTTATTTAGATAAGTACGATTGCGATATCTACCTACATACATGGAGAGGTGGAAACTTTGAAGCAACTCAATTTTTTAAAGATAGACCTAAGCAAATATACAAATATAGTGAAGGTTATATAAATGATATCATTGGTATGTTTGGTACAACTAAATCTTCGTTTGAAGAACCAATTATATTTGATGATAAGGATATAGTTGACCCTATTTGGAGACAACCACTTCAAAATTCCAAATCAATGTGGTATTCGGCTTCAAAGGCATATGATTTAATTGAAAAGGAGTATGATGTTTATATTAGAAGCAGATTTGATTTGAGGTACGAACCTTCAACTTTAGATTTAGAAAGTTTGGATATGAATAAACTCCATGTGTGGAATTGGGATACCGATGAGAGAGTTAAACATAGAGGATACTATGATGTATTTGCCATTGGAAACAAAACGAATATGGGTATTTATTCATCTCTTTATTCTAAAATAGATTGGTATTTAAACTATGATAGGGATTATGTTCAATTCTTAAAGGGCGGATGGCCAGAACAAGATAGTGGTTTAAGAAATGAGTATTTGCTAAGATGGCATTTAACTCAAGCTAATGTAGATGTAGAAATTCATAATACCGAAATGCAACATGCTGACGGACAAATTATAAGATAATGAAAGGAGTTATAACAATATTTGCAATGCCACAAGAGTTAGAGGACTTGGCATTAACTTTAAATATGTTGAAAAGAAATTCAATATTTAGAGATAAAGATATCGATTACAAAGTAGAAATTACTATGTGTCTATCAGATGAATTAACCAATTGGGAAGAATCATCTTTACCAAAAGATTATGTGTGGCAAAGAAGTGCAGAATTGTGTAAAAAGTATTTAGGTTGGTGTGAGTATGAATTACGAATAGAAACTGAATCTGAAATATTGGGATGTGTATCTCAAAGAAGATATAGTTTAAACAATAATCCTGATGCAGATTTTTTCATTTGGTTAGATTGTGATTTTACATTTAAAGATACTACATTATTTTATGTATCATCTGCGTTTAAAATGTTAAAAGAAGGTGGTATAGATAACTTTCTAGTAACTCCGCAATTTGTAAAACAATGGGATAGTACATGGGATGTAATTGTAAACGAAAGATTTTGGAATGAACCTCTAAATTATCACGAAGGAGCAGATGTATATGAAGATACTTTGCCTGAATATGGTGAAGCCGGTGTTAAAGAAATACAATCTATTAAGTTTGCAGGTGGTTGGTTCACTTGTTTGAGTGGAGAGTTATTAAGAAAAACTGGCATACCTGAATCATTTGGACATTATGGATTAGAAGATACATATGTTACCGAATGTATGAACATTATGAAATCACAAAACGATTACATATCTCAGTTTATAATTGAAAATTTAGTGATAGCTGAAAGTTATACACAAAGACCTAATGAAACTATAAAGAGTTTTATAAAATCAAAAAATAGAAAAGAGGAATTTACAAAGATAGCAACGGATAATTTTAGAAACGAATTAAAAAATTTTTATGAAAGAAGTTACGGTAGTACTAACGGCTTGTAATAGAGCTGACTTATTAGAAAAGACATTGGATAGTTTTTTCAAATTTAACACATATCCATTAAAACGATTTATCATTATAGATGATGGGATGAATTTTGGTTGTAATGATTTTGTAAAAACAAAATATGAGTTTCCGATTGAAGTAATATACAATGACCCAAAGTTGTTTCAAATCAAATCAATTGATGCAGCATACTCAATGGTAGATACCGAATACATCTTTCATATGGAGGAAGATTGGGAATTTTTAAAACCATCATTCATTGAAGATTCTATGAAAGTATTGGAAGCAGATGAAAATATCTTACAAGTTTGGTTAAGAGGGGTAGATGATTCAACTTTACCGCATCCTTGGGAAGAAGGTGTGTATGAATTAGATGGGTTGAAGATGGTATTAGTTAAGTATGCCGGTATTTGGAATGGATTCAGCTTAAACCCAGGCTTAAAACGATTGAGTGATTGGAAAGAATTACCAAACGGATATGATGGGTGTGAAAGAATAACTCCATCGGAATTAAGTGGTGGGGTTACATTGGAATGTGATATTTCAATGGAGTATCGTAGAAGAGGTAGAATAGCAATGAGATTTTTCGAATCCTATGTAACCCATATCGGTTGGGATAGACATATAATTCACGGAGTAAATGGAGAATAAAATGTATACACTAAAAGATATATCAGTAGTAATTCCATCTTATAATAATTTGGAATATCTTAAATTAATTTACAATTCAGTAAGAAGTATTTCGAATGAAATAGAAGTTATTCTATTTGATGATGGAGGTGAAGATGGTACTAAAGAATGGATGACATCTTTGACTGATAAAAATACAATAGTACATCTATTACAAAATAGAATCGGACACACCATCCTATATGATAGAGGATTTAAAGAAGCAAGTGGTAAGATTATTGGTATATTGCATGCCGATATGATTGTTCATAAGAACTTCTTTGATAATATTCTAAAACATATTAATGAAGGTAATGTAGTATGTGGTACTTGTGTTGAACCACCATTACATCCACCTGGAGGAGAGAAACATATATTTGATGCAGGATTGTATCCGAATGAATTCAATGAAACTCTATTTACCGAATTTTGTGATAAGGTAGAAGGTGGGGTAAGTGAGGGAATATTTGCACCTTGGTTTTTACTAAAAGATGAATACTTTGATAAGCTTGGTGGGCATGATGTTAAATATGCTCCATATGGATATGAGGATAGTGATTTATTTACTAGAATGGCATTAGCTGGATTTAACTTTATTCAGAGTAGAGATGCGTTAGTTTACCATTTTACACAAAGAGGACATAAGTGGACAAAGGGAGTTGGTATTGAAAACGATGGGTATAGAGAACAAATGGAAAAGACTAGAAAAATCTATGTTAGAAAGTTTGGTACAGACCCTATATTTGATGAAAACCACAAACCAACACCATCCCCAAAATATAATATTGGATTTAACATAATCAATCAAACCGATTACATCCATAGCATAGTAGAACCATATTGTTCAAGTGTAGCATTTAATGGCTACCCTGTGTTATTCAATGATATTGTTGTTGAATTTGATGCTAATTTATTAACAAATGAGAATATACAATTTATATTTCAATTACCATCTATATTAAAAGATAGTGGTGAGTTATGTGATATGGAATGGGATATATTCAAAATAAAAATAAATTCATTGAAAGAATATCAGAACGATTTGATTAAAGTTAAATAAAAATATATTTATATTGGTAAAATAAGATAAACTATATATGAAATTTGAAGTAACTCATCCTAAAATTTGGAATAAATTAGCAGAAAAGAACATTCCAATGAAACACAAAATCCAAATTTACGAAAAATTGGGTGGAGCATATCGTTTAGGAGAAGATGGTGGAGAGCAAGTATTTAATAAAATGACTGAACTCCTTAAAAATAGAATCAATGAAGGCGATGATAATTCTTCACCGGAAGAAACATTAGCAGGATTGAAAGATATGGCAATGGGTAATTTAGAAAGAATTGCTGATTACGCTAATATGATTGAAACCCGAATGAAAGACGGACAGGAATTAGACTCTTGGATGTATTCTCAACTCACAGTTGCATTAGAAAACCTAAATTCAGTTCATGACGCAATGGATGGTGATGATGGTAAAAGAGAACCTTTTAAAATATAAAAATTAATATGGAAAATATGTATTCAGTATTAATTACGGCAATTACCGTATTAGGAGGAACAACCGCTTTTCGTTTTTATGAAAAGAGAGCAATGCGTAAGGAAAGAGATGATGAGTTTATCAGACACGATTGTAAAGACCGCATCGCTAAATTAGAAGCCTTATTAGAAAATAGTTCAAAAGAAAAAGATGAACTTCGTAATATGGTATTGAACCTTACAAAAGAAGTGGCAGCATTGAGTGTTAAGGTTGAGTTTCTTACCAAAGAAAATGATAAGTTAGAAAAAGCACTTCCAAAGACAAAGAAGCAAACATTAAATGGTTAATAACTTTACATCTGGTATGTGGAATGGTATGAAGGTTGAGTTTGGAAAAATATATTCGAACTTAAACGCTTTTGCATTTAACCCATTACAAGAAGCTGGTGAAAAGAAATTAAGAATATTTGATTTTGATGATACATTGGTTAAAACAAAATCTAATATATACATCAAACATAAAGATGGAAAGGAATCAAAACTAACACCCGGTGAATATGCGGTATATGAACCAAAGAAAGGTGACCAGTTTGATTTTTCTGATTTTGAAAAAGTAAAGCAACCACAAGAAATTAAAGGTGTTACGAGATTACTCAAAAATATAGCAAGAGTAGGCGGTTCAGAAATTGTAATATTAACAGCAAGAAGCGCTTATAAACCAATTAAAGATTACTTATCTGATATTGGATTAGACAAGTTATATGTAGTGGCATTAGCAGATTCTGACCCACAAAAAAAAGCAGATTGGATTGAAGATAAAATAAAAAATGGTGTAAATGATGTATTTTTTATAGATGATTCTCATAAAAATGTATCCGTAGTAAAAGCTCTTTCTAAAAAATATCCAAACATATCATTGAAAGTAAGACACGTTCAGCACGATATACCTGCCCCCCCAAAACAATCCGATATGAAATCCCAAAAAGATAAGGAAGCAACAAAAAAAGTTGAACCTAAAAAAAATGATATGAGTTTGAAATCTCTGTTACCAAAAAAAGATTTGGACAAGACAATTAAAAATCCAGAAACAGGTAATAAAATCAAAATCAAAACGGCATTGGGATACGATAAAACTAAACCAGCATATAAAGCGGCACAATTCGCATTAAAAAATAAATAGTTATGATATACCTTTTCACAGGT
>Ga0164292_10005785_pt1 | contig 10130 bp, 8 predicted proteins | sample GEODES117metaG_FD_111486 | JGI IMG/M metagenome (GOLD analysis project Ga0164292, IMG submission 111486) | Eutrophic lake water microbial communities from Lake Mendota, Wisconsin, USA - GEODES117 metaG | ecosystem: Environmental > Aquatic > Freshwater > Lake | place: USA: Lake Mendota, Wisconsin... | reverse complement strand
TTGTGCTCCAAGCCTTGCTTGCTGCGCACAAACACTTCCCACAGCGGCCACTCTTTCATGGCGGGATGCAGGTCGCTCATGCGGCCTCCTGTTGCGCGGCTTGGCGTGCGGCTTTTTTCTGCGCATGGGCCAAGGCGGCTTCGCGCACCCAAGCACCGTCTTCGTGGGCTTTGACGCGCGTGGCCAAGCGTTCTTTGTTGCACGGGCCGTTGCCGTTCACCGTGGCCCAAAACTCGTCCCAATCAATGGCACCGTAATCATGGTGGCCACGTTCTTCGTTCCATTTCAAATCGGGGTCGGGCAAGGTCACGCCCAAGACCTTGGCTTGCGGCACGGTGGCATCGACAAACTTTTGCCGCAAGTCGTCATTGGAGATGCGCTTGATACCCCAGCGCATGCCTTGCACGCTGTTGGGGCTGTCGCTGTCGGGCGGGCCGAACATGGCCAGGCATTTCCACCACCAGCGGTTCACCGCGTCTTGCACCATGGCTTGTTGCGCGGGCGTGCCTTGCATCATGGCGAGCAAAGCTTCAAAGCCTTGGCGTTGGTGAAAACTTTCTTCCTTGCACACCCGCACCATGGCGCGCGCGTAGGGGCCATACGAGCAGCGGCACAGCGGAATCTGGTTCATGATGGCCGCGCCGTCCACCAGCCAACCGATGACACCGACATCGGCCCAGGTGAGCGTGGGGTAGTTGAAGATCGAGCTGTACTTGGCGCGGCCGGTGTGCAGCGCGTCCAGCATTTGGTCGCGGCTGGTGCCCAGGGTTTCAGCAGCGCTGTAAAGATAGAGGCCATGCCCGCCCTCATCTTGCACCTTGGCAATCAGAATGGCTTTGCGCTTCAAGCTGGGGGCGCGGCTGATCCAGTTGCCCTCGGGCAGCATGCCCACAATTTCGCTGTGCGCGTGTTGGCTGATTTGGCGCACCAGCGTTTTGCGGTAGGCCTCGGGCATCCAGTCTTTGGGCTCGATCTTGCCGTCGGCGTCGATGACGGCATCAAACTTGGCTTGGGCGGCGTCCAGCACTTGCTGCTGAGCGGCAGTAGGCACCGCGGCCACGGGTTTGGCGGTTGCGGCCCCATCGGGCACGTTGAAGGACTGGGTGTACATGGCGGCTGGGCTCCCATAGAAGAACGCGCAGATTAGCACGGTGATACATAATTTCAGAGAAAATCTGTTTTTCTGTATCATAAAACCGCTCTAAACCCAATACCCGTATGACCACCCCCTCAAAACCAGGCCTTTCCAACCCCATCCCCAAACGCTTGCGCAGCTGGCAAGAACAGCCTCGCCAACAAGCCGGTCCGCTCATCGTTTCCGTGTTTGGCGACGCCCTTTACCCGCGCGGCGGCGTGGCGGCCATGGGCAGCCTCATCCAACTGTTGGCACCGCTGCAGGTCAAAGAGCGGCTGATCCGCACCGCTTGCTTTCGCTTGGTGCAAGAAGATTGGCTGCAAGCCAAACCGGTGGGCAATCGCAGCAACTACGCGCTAAGCCGCACCGGGCGCAGTCGGGTGGAGGAGGCCTCGCGCCACATTTACGCCGCGCAACCAGCGGCTTGGGATAAGCAGTGGCGCTGCATCATCGTCACCGGCAACCACAGCCCGACAGCGCTGGAGCCTTTGCGCCGCGCGCTTTATTGGCAAGGCTTTGGACAAATCAACCACCAATGCTTCATCCACCCCAGCGCCGACTTGAGCAGCGTGATGACCAACTTGCGCATCGGCGGTTTGGGTGCGTGGGAGAGCCGCTTGATCACCCTGGTTGGCAAGCCACCCATGGGCAGTGTGTTGGACGCGCCCGCCAAGGTGGTGAAAACTGCTTGGTATTTGAACGAGCTCGACCGCAATTACGGCCACTTCGTCGGCACCTACGAGGGCATTGAAGCTTGGTGCAAAAAACACAAGACCAAGGCCTGCACCGATGAACAAGCGTTTTGGTTGCGGCTCTTGTTGGTGCACGACTTCCGGCGTTTGCTGTTGCGCGACCCGATGTTGCCCCCCAGCTTGTTGCCCGCCCGTTGGTTGGGCTCGAAAGCGCGAGCGCTGTTCAAAAGCCTGTATGCCCTGTTGTTGCCCGCCTCGGAGCGGCACTTGGATTGGCACTTGATGGTGGCCGGTGACGTGACCCCCAGCGCCGATGCCCAAGTGTTGAAAAACAGAACCGCGCAGGCCACTTGAAAATACCGATAATGCCATGCACGCTTTTCAACCAAGCGTGTTTGTTTTGGTTGTCGCATGAATAAAAATACAAAGGTTTTTGATGTTGACTAATGTGGTGGGCGTGGCCCTGAAACGACCCTACACCTTTGTGGTCATGGCCTTGCTGCTACTCATCTTGGGTCCGCTGGCGGCTTTCAAAACCCCCACAGACATCTTTCCTGAAATTCGCATTCCGGTGATTGCGGTGGCCTGGTCTTACACCGGCTTGCCGCCCGATCAAATGGCCGGTCGCATCACCACCTCGTTTCAACGCGTCCTCACCACCACGGTGAACGACATCGAGCACATCGAAGCCAACTCCTACAACGGTGTGGGCATCGTCAAAATCTTTTTCCAACCCGGTGTGAACATCGCGGTGGCCAATGCGCAGGTCACCTCTGTGTCGCAGTTCATGGTGCGCCAAATGCCGCCGGGCACCCAGCCGCCCATCATCATCAACTACAACGCTTCCACCGTCCCGATCTTGCAACTGGCCTTGGCGGGCAAGGGCCTGACCGAGCAAAACCTGGCCGACCTGGCGCTCACACAAGTGCGCAGCCCCTTGGTGACCGTGCCGGGTGCGGCCGTGCCGTTTCCCTATGGTGGCAAATCGCGTTTGGTGCAACTGGATTTGAACCCGAGTGCTTTGCAAGCGCGTGGCTTGTCCACACAAGACGTGACCAATGCCTTGGCCGCGCAAAACATCATCATCCCGGTGGGCACCCAAAAGATTGGCAGCTACGAATACACCATCAGTCTGAACAACGCCGCCACCGATTTGAAAGACTTGGACAACCTGCCGATCAAGTCGGTGAATGGGGCCATGGTCTACATCCGCGATGTGGCCCATGTGCATGATGGCAATGCGCCGCAGACCAATGTGGTGCATGTGGACGGCAACCGTTCGGTGTTGATGTCGGTGTTGAAAAATGGCAGCACCTCGACTTTGGCCATCGTCGATGGTGTGCGCGAAAAATTGCAAGACATCAAAGCGTCCTTGCCGCCCAGTTTGACGATTCAGCCGATCAACGACCAATCGGTGTTTGTGCGTGCAGCCATCCAAGGCGTGGCCTTGGAAGGCGTGATCGCGGCTGTCCTCACCAGCTTGATGATTTTTTTGTTTTTGGGCAGTTGGCGCTCGACGCTGATCATTGCCGTGTCGATTCCGCTGTCCATCATGGGCGCTATTGTGGGTCTGTATGCCCTGGGCGAAACCCTGAACATCATGACCCTGGGCGGCTTGGCGCTGGCGGTGGGCATCTTGGTTGATGACGCCACGGTCACCATCGAAAACATCAACTGGCACTTGGAGCAAGGCAAAGGCGTGGAGCAAGCCATCATGGATGGCGCGGCGCAAATTGTCACCCCCGCCTTTGTGTCCTTGCTCTGTATTTGCATTGTGTTTGTGCCCATGTTTTTCCTCGAGGGCGTGTCGCGCTTTTTGTTTGTGCCCATGGCCATCGCGGTGATGTTGGCGATGGTCTGGTCCTTCTTTTTGTCACGCACCTTGGTGCCGACCATGGCGCTGTATTTGTTGAAGCCGCATGCACCCCACACCGACATGCACGGCTTGAACAGCACTCAGCCACGCACCCGCAACCCGATCATGGCGTTTCAGCGCGGCTTTGAAGCCCGTTTTGAAGCCGTTCGCGCTGGTTATAAAAACCTGTTGCAAGTGGCCTTGCAGCACCGTGGCAAGGTGTCTGTGGGCTTTGCAGCCGTGGTACTGGGTTCGTTTGGCTTGCTGCCTTTTTTGGGCAGCAACTTCTTTCCCGATGTCGATGGTGGTCAAATCTTGATCCATGCGCGGGTGCCGGTGGGCACCCGGGTGGAAGAAACCGCCGCCCGCTTTGCCAAAATTCAAGCGCACATTCGGCAAGTGATTCCGGCCCACGACATCACCACCATGGTGGACAACATTGGTTTGCCACCCAGCTACATCAACCTGATCTACAACAACACCGGTGTGGTGGGTTCGCAAGATGGCGACATTCAAATCGCACTGAGCCCCAACCACGCACCCACGGCGGACTACATCAAAGCGCTGCGCGAGCAACTGCCCGTGGCCTTCCCTGACACGGTGTTCTCTTTTCCGCCTGCAGACATCGTCAGCCAGATCTTGAACTTTGGTGCGCCAGCACCGATTGACATTCAAATTCGCGGCAACGACTTGGCCGCCAACTTCGACTATGCCAATGTCTTGTTGAAAGAAATCCGCCGCATCCCGGGCGTGGCCGACGCTCGCATTCAACAATCGGCCAGAAGCCCCGTGTTTGAGGTGAATCTAGACCGCACGCAAGCGCAAAACATGGGCATCACCGCGCGAGATGTCACCAACAACATGGTGGTGAATTTGGCGGGCAGCAGCCAGGTCGCGCCCACGTTTTGGCTCAATCCCGCCAACGGCGTGTCTTACCCCGTGGTCATACAAACCCCGCAATACAACATTGATTCTTTGAATGATTTGGCCAACGTCCCCATCAGTCCGGCCAACGCCAACTCTCAGCAAGTCTTGGGCAGTGTGGCGAGTTTCAACCGCACGGCGAAAAGCGCCTTGGTGAGTCAGTACGACATCCAGCCCATGGTGCAAATTCATGCCGCCACCCAAGGCCTGGATTTGGGTACCGTCTCCAAAGCCATTCAGCGCGTCATCCATGAAACGCAGTCGCAGCAACCCAAGGGCAGCAAAGTGGTCATGCTCGGTCAAGTGCGCACCATGGAAAAAGCATTCTCGGGATTGCTGTGGGGTTTGTTGGGCGCGGTGGTCTTGATTTACTTTGTGATCGTCGTCAATTTCCAATCCTGGCGTGACCCCCTGGTCATCATCAGCGCCTTGCCCGCGGCCTTGGCCGGTATTGTGTGGATCTTGTTTGCCACCCGCACCACGCTCTCGGTACCGGCACTCACCGGGGCCATCATGTGCATGGGCGTGGCCACCGCCAACAGTGTGTTGGTGATCAGCTTTGCGCGTGAACGCTTGGACCAACTTGGCGATGCAGTGGCTGCAGCGCTGGACGCAGGCTTTGTGCGTTTTCGCCCCGTGCTCATGACCGCTTTGGCGATGATGATGGGCATGGTGCCCATGGCCTTGGGCCTGGGTGAAGGCGGCGAACAAAACGCGCCCTTGGGCCGCGCGGTCATTGGCGGCCTGATGTTTGCCACTGTGGCTACTTTGGTCCTGGTGCCCTTGTTGTTCAGCATGGTGCACGGCCGCCGCAAGGCCACCCCTTCTTTGAATGCCGGAGTCCTTCATGCTTGATCCCCGTCCCCCCGTTTTTTCGCGCAGCAAACTATGGACGGTGTTGCTCATCCTGGTCTTGTTGGCCGCCTACGTGTTGGCTCAGGGTTTGCTCGACCGCAGCGCCGACAACCAGCAACTCAAGGCGGTGGCCGACAAGCAATCGGTGCGCACTGTCAACATCATCACCCCTGCCGTGTCGCCCGCCTCACCCAGCATGGACTTGCCCGGACGCATCGAAGCCTATTCGAAAGCGCCTTTGTATGCTCGCATCAGCGGCTACTTGAAAACCTGGAAAGCTGACATTGGCACCTCCGTGAAAGCGGGTCAGTTGTTGGCCGAGATCGATACCCCCGATGTTGACCAGCAAATCCTGCAAGCCAAAGCCGAGTTGGCCATCACCCAAGCCAATGCGGCGTTGTCCGAAAACACCGCCAAGCGTTGGCAGTCATTGCAAGCCACCAACTTTGTCTCGGCCCAAGCGGTGGAAGAAAAAATGGGCGACTTGCGGGCCAAGCAAGCCATGGTGAACGCCTCGCAAGCCAATGTGAACCGTTTGCAAGCCATGAAAAATTTCAGCCGCATCACCGCACCCTTTGATGGGGTGGTGACGGCACGCAACACCGATATTGGTGCTTTGGTGAATGTGGGTGGTGCACCCGGCACCGAGTTGTTTGTGGTGTCCGATGTGCGTCGACTGCGTTTGTACGTTCAGGTGCCACAAAACCAAGTGACGGCCATCCAAACAGGCAGTCAGGCGACCTTCACGGTGCCAGAAATGCCTGGCCAAGTGTTCACGGCCAAAGTGCAGTCGATGGCCCAAGCCATTCAAGCTGGTTCGGGCAGCATGTTGGTGCAACTCGCCGCCGACAACAAGCAGGGCAGGTTGTTGCCCGGCGGTTATGCACAGGTCAGCTTTGACATGCCTGCGCACACCAAGCATCTCAATATTCCGCCAAGTGCTTTGATCTTCAGCAAAACAGGTCTGCAAGTGGCCACCGTGAATGCAGATAACAAGGTTGTCATCAAGCCGGTGGTGGTGGCCAAAGACCATGGTGTTCGACTCGAACTTTTATCGGGTTTAGAGAGCACCGATCGCGTGATTGAAAATCCACCCGATGGTGTGATGCAAGGTGACTTGGTGAACGTGGCCGTGGTTCAAAATAAAAAATGATTTCTTGACTCAATATGTCAAAAACGTTAATAATTATTTAAACCACTGCTGAGCTTGATGTCCAACACAACAGTTTTATTGAACAGCAAGCAGCACCCAGGCCTTGTTTCACAGGAGCCCACGCGTGTTGTTTGACCACTGTGCCCAATGCCAACGATGCTGCCACATCGAGGAAGGGTACCCACCTCTTGAAATCACCTTGACCGCTGTGGAGCAGCAACGCTTGGGCAGCGTATGCATAGAACAACAATGCACGCACTTGGGTCCACAAGGTTGCACGATGGGCGAGGACAAACCCTTTGGATGCAAACTTTACCCACTGAGCTACAACCCAAAAAACAAAAGTTTTTATTTTGATGCCGACTGTCCTTTGATGGACCCTTACATCGACAGTTTGCAAGATGCAGGCAGCGATGCCAGTTTGCATTTGCGCAGCGCACAACAAGTTATATTGCAGCTGGAAAAAAAAGATCCGGCGTTTTTGAAAAACAACCACGCAGTAGACAAGATGTATTTCGACCTGAAGAAAATACACAGCACTGCCAATTCCAATAATAAAAAAACAAGCAAAAATAGCTTGCATAAAAAGGCAACAACATGAATGGCACGCTCTATCAATTCAAACCCTCGAATTCCTTCGCGCCCCCACCCGGTCCCGTGGTGCACGAAGTGGGATACCAAAGTTGGACCGAAGACAACCTCTTGGTAGAGAGCGAGCACAACGACATTCTTTACTACACCACCCGCTGGGACGCACTGTGCCCTTACATCAACGTCTCTGACGAGATGCTGAACTTTGCACCCCGGCCCTTCGTGGTCTATGCCCTGCCCCCCGACAGCCCCTACGGCGTGCCCATCAACGACAAGTATGGTTTGGTGGATTGCTTTGCCGACAGCTTTTGGCAAGAAGCCCGCCGCGAACGCAAATTCCGCGAACTCGACAAGCAATACAAGCACTTCACCTACACCGAGAAAGTGGTGGCAGGCAAAGACCTGACGGTGGAAGACATGTTCGAGATGGGTGGCGAGCACTTTGCCAACTACTACATCGATGACCGCGAGGTGGAAGGCTTTGTCGACTATGTGCGCCACCTCGATGTGCTTATCTTGCAAGTGCACTCGAATGAAGGCGAACTGGTGTTCACCGATGTTTCTATTTTGCTGCCCCAATACAACCAGCTGTATGGCAGTTTCTGTCAATGGAACCGGGATTTCAAGAACAAATCACCTGGCATTTACGCTTGTTTACAAGCTTGCCGCTGGGCAGCCAAAAACGGTTTGCGCTATTACAACTTGGGCCCCGTGGACGACTATGGCTACAAAGCCTTGTTTGTCACCGACTATGAACCCATTTACGCCATGGCCCTGATCGATGCTGACCATCCCTTGGCCACCGACCCCACTTCACCGCTGATCGTGGACTTCAAACCGCACGAGTTGAACCAGATCTATCGCCACCCAGAGCAACACCAGCAGCATCTGCAGGATGAACTGGTGATGGCTGGCTAAGCAGTCACAGGCCCTGCCCCAAACAAACAAGCCGCTTGATCAGCGGCTTGTTTGTTTTAGAACTTGTGCTTCTCGCCGAAACTGATGTCGTAGTCGATGAACATTTCTTCGCCTTTTTTGACATCACGCAAAGCGATCAAAACGCCTGCTTTTTTGAAGCGCAAATTGGGTTTCTTGGAATGGTTGAGGTAAATCGCCATGTCAAACGTGTTCAGACCCAAGCGCGGAATGCTGACCTTTTTCCGGTCGTAATAACAAAAGGTGTCGATCTGCTCGCGCACCCCTTTGGGCAGGTGCTTGATGTCCGCCTTGGGAATATCGATTTCCTTGAAGCGAACATAGCTCTTCAATGGATTCGCCCCCTTGGGAATGTCTCGCACGGCAAACACGCCAATGCCATGGATGGGAGACACGCCAAGGCGGCAGTAAACCTCGTTATCCAGGTGGTCGATGATTTTCTTTTTGGTATTCAACATGCCGCATCTCCTGACAGGGGGGGGTGGGACTATAACGAATCGCTTCTCCGTATGCCAAGCCCCAAGGGACGCCATGCAAGCCTGCTTAGAATCCGAGGCATGAATCATTTACCCGACACCGCGCCCAGTCAGCGCACCCCTAAAGCTGCATGGATGCTTTCTTTTTTGCTGGTGCTGGTGGGCTTGGTTGTTTTCAATTCTCCTTGGAACCAAGCTTGGTTGTTGCAGGTCCACGCCAGCGAAACAGGGCCTGCTGCCCTGTGGTCTTTCCTCACCCAATGTGGTGAAGGGGGGGCGGCCTTTTTGCTGTTGATCGTGGCAGCGCAATTTGCACCGCTGACAAGTGCGGTGGTGTTGAAAAGTTTTTTGCTTGGCTCACTGCTGTCACCTTTGCTGAAAAACTGGGCTGGTGTGCCACGCCCCTTGGGCGCATTGGAGCCCAGTTTGCTCAAACCCATTGGCACCCCCGCCGCAGGGTCCAACGCCATGCCCTCTGGCCACGCCATGACGATTGCAGCCACCATTGCATTGGCCATGTACATGACGCGCCATTTCAAGCATCGGCGGCCGTTGTGGGTGGCGCTGGTGGTCTTGGGCGTGTTGATCGCGTTGTCACGGGTGGTGGTTGGCGCCCATTGGCCAGCAGATGTGTTGGTCGGCAGCGGGCTGGGCATCTTGGTGGCCTTGCTGGCCATCACTTGGGAGCAGCGATCACCCTGGTCGCCTCGGTTGCAAACAAAACCCTTTCAATTGGTCTTGCTGCTGGTTGAATTGGGTTTGGTCCTGTACTTGTTCAAGGCCAAAACAGACACCGAGGCCGCACGATTGGCTTTTGATTTGATAGCCACTGTGGGCATCGCCGGTGCCATGAACCGCTGGATTTGTTTGCGTCGCGAAGCCTCATGAAACCGCGCCAGCCAACTTGGGTCTGGGTCATGATGACTCTGCTGCTCAGCATGGCGCTTTTTGCGCTGCGCCCTGAGCTGGACAACCAAGTCAGTCAGCATTATTTCGACCCCACCTTGCCCGGGTTTCCTGCTAAACGCATCGCGTGGCTGACGCTGGTCTATCAACTGGCGCCTTTGTTCAATCAAATTTTGTTTGTCGCCAGTTTGCTCGTCTTGGTGGCGGTTTGGCGCAAACCTGAATGGGTCAATGTGCGTTGGCGCAGGCGAAGCATGAGCTGGGCCTTGATGATGGTGCTGGGCATCGGCGTGGTGGTGGACTGGGCCTTGAAAGACCATGTGGGTCGCGCACGTCCCGAACAAACGCAAGCTTTTGGTGGTCCATCAATGGGCAAACCCCTGTTCGAATTTGCGCAAAGCTGTGATTTGAATTGCTCTTTCGTCAGCGGACATGCAGCAGGCGGCTTTGCCCTGATGGTTTGGGGCATGTGGGCGCCGAGGCGCAAGCGCCAGCAGTGGATCATGCTGGGCGTCTTGGCGGGCAGCGGCCTGGGTTGGATGCGGATTGCCCAAGGCGGCCATTATTTAAGCGATGTGGTGTTTGCAGGCTGGGTCATTTGGCTGCT
>Ga0164292_10005784_pt1 | contig 10131 bp, 2 predicted proteins | sample GEODES117metaG_FD_111486 | JGI IMG/M metagenome (GOLD analysis project Ga0164292, IMG submission 111486) | Eutrophic lake water microbial communities from Lake Mendota, Wisconsin, USA - GEODES117 metaG | ecosystem: Environmental > Aquatic > Freshwater > Lake | place: USA: Lake Mendota, Wisconsin... | reverse complement strand
TTTTTATATACCATGCAATTTAAGGCATGGAAAAGAATTGATTTAAATAGCACTACTACAGATGCAGGCAAAACTCCTCAAAAACTTGATTCTAATTATTTTCAAAAGGCAGTCTCTACTTTGAACAATGCCAGAAGCGCTATGAGCGCTTCTTTAAATGTTGTTAAAGCAGTAAGAGCAGACTTTAGACAAGTTTTTGATCAAGTAAGAAAAGTTACGCTTTTTTATAAAGATTTAGGAGGGTTAGCTCTTTCTGTTTCTGATTTATCGAATCAAATTGGCAAGGATATAACTGCTGCTACTAAGAAAAGAGTGACCGATACAGCTCAGGGCGATGCTGCATTTAAATCAGCGTTCGGTGCAAGTTCAAACAAAAGTAAATCATCGGGTAGTAAAATAAAATCAACTGTAGCGTCAATTAAACAAAATACAGAAGTAAATGAGGGGGTTTCTGACGAACAAGTAGCGGCAGGGCTTCTTGGTAAAGAAGCTAAAGATGCTAACGAAGCCTCCAGCTTAAATAATGTTTTTAATGAACCTGAAGGAAATTTCGACTTTTTTAACGCAGTTTCGTTGGATGAATTAACACTTACTCCTCAACAAAATATCGCAATACAGGATGAAATAGAAAAAAACTCTTTAATTTCTATTGAAGAAATTAAGGAAATAACTAAAAATTTACAAAGTTTGATACTGGATATAACAAATAATTTTGGTGCGGGAGATGCTAATTTTTCAAAAATATTTGACAGACCTGCTCCCAAGGAAAGAACCATACCGATGACTCTGGAGGAGTTTGAATTAGTTGTAGCTTTAGAAAATGCCGTTCTTGAATTAAACATATCCACGGCCACGAGGGAGTTGGACGACTCTAGAAGACAAAGTCCTTTGGAATATGTAGGGGGATTGGCCGACGATTCGGGAATTCCATTTAATTCTTCTTCAACAGCTAAATTTTTGGCACCAGTCCCATATGGGTTAACAATAGAGCAAATTTCTGCAAGATATCTTCAAAATCCTGATAGATATAATGAAATTATAACTTTAAATGGATTAAGATCTCCTTATATTGATGAAGAAGGTTTTTCTTATAATTTATTATCAAACGGTGATGGTAGACAATTTAATGTTTCTTCAAAAGAAAACTTGTTTACAGGACAAAAAGTACAATTATTTAGCAATACTGTTCCAATGTTCACAAGAAAAATAACATCAATAGAAAAAATTTCAGATACAAATTTTTTAATTACAGTAGATGGTTCTGATGATTTAAATTCTTTAACAACAACAGATAACGCCAAGCTCAAGGCTTTTCTTCCGGGAACTGTAAATAGCCAAAATCAAATCTACATTCCTTCCGACGAAACCATTACTGAAGAGGCTCGTACGTACGATATTCCTTTTTTAAAAGAGGACACACTGACAGGTTTTTCCAAAGTAGATTGGTTAATCGATGATTATGGAGATGTCGTTGTGAATTCATTTGGTGAAATGGCATTAGCAAACGGGACTACAAACCTTGTCCAGGCTTTAAAAATGAAAATAATGACACAGAAAGGTTCGTTACTTTCAAACCCCGATTTTGGATTAGGACTTACTCCGGGAGTTAGTGTTTCTGAAGTAGATATCGAAAATGTATTAATTGATCTGAGGGATATGGTATTGCAAGATCCAAGATTTTCTGATATTGAGAATATAGAACTAAATGTTCTTCCTCCAACCGTATCCATTAGTATAAATGCAGTCTTAGCTAACGGTAAGGGAATATTTCCTATTAATTTTTCTGTGTAATTTCAATAGTTTATAAAAAAAAATTAATAAAATATTTTTTTATATTCGCACTGAATCTTTATTATATGTGATAATATATAGTTAAAGAGGATTAAATGGCTGAAGGTTTACCTACCCCAAAATCTAGAGAGCAGATACTGTCCGAAATGCTTACGGAATACACAGGACTTACTGGTGTTAACGATCTTAACACAGGATCTGTATTAACTCAATTTTTTGATGTTGTAGCAAGATCTGTAGCTCGTACCTCAGGTGATATATTTCAAATACTTAGGGATTATTCGGTTGATAGAGCCACCGGAGAAGCACTAAACAGAATTGGTGAAGAAGAAAGAATTTTTAGAAAAACTTCAAGAACGGCCAGCGGGATTGTCAAGGTAATTGATTCTTCGTTTCAGAAAATATCTACAAAAGTTTATGCAGGAGCTTCATCTCCAAATATCGGCACTAAACAAATAAAAGTATCTGATGCTTCTTTATTCCCCGCATCTGGAACCATCTATATAGGAAGAGGAACTCCAAATATTGAGGGACCTTTATCGTATGGTACTCAACTTCCTTTAACACCGCCTTTTCAGAGCGGATCTTATTGGATAATTACTTTAGATTCTCCAACTACTAAATTTCATAATATTTCCGAAACAGTGATCCTAGGTCAGGGAGGAGTTAGAAATATCTCTGTTGGAACTACAGTCCTATCTCCAGGATCTGGTGCGGTTGCGGATATTAATTATACAATCTCTTCAGCGGCTATATTGCTCGATGGAGAAAATGAAAACCCGTTCGTACAGGTTGTTGCTCAGGAACCCGGATCTGCGTCAAATGCTCCAGCCGGAGCTGTAAGACAGTTTGGATCTGCGCCATTTACGGGTGCAGAAGTTATCAATGAACGTCCTTTTACAACAGGAGCCGATACCGAGTCCGATGATGACTACAGAGACAGAATTAAAAAAGAGAGACTAGCTCGAGGTTTGGGAACCGCTTTGGCTGTTAAAAACGCTGTTCTTGGCGCTCAAGCTTCTGATGAAAATGCCATAGTAACCTCTAACGAAATCGATACCACAAACCCCGAGGAGACTATTCTCTATATAGATAACGGCCAGGGTTACGAAGAAAAAACTTCGGGAGTGGGTATAGAATATATTGTAGATTCTGCAATAGGTGGAGAAAAAACTTTTCAACTTTCTACCGGTGGAAGACAAACTTCTGTTGCAAAAGCTTTCTTAATTTCTTCTGAAGTTTCACCTTATAATATCAATTCATTTGATAAATTAGCTATTTTAGTAGGAAATTCAATATCCGAACATACTTTTGGATTAAATGATTTTAAAGCAACAGGATCTGCTACGGCATACGAGATTGTTGCCAGTATTAACGGTAATCCCGATTTAAAATTTGAGGCAACAACAGCAGAAGGCGGATCTAAGGTTTTAATTAAAGCAAAAACAGAAGATAATGAATTTTTGCAACTATCTACACCAACACTTGGGGTGGATGCAGGACCTGTTCTTGGTTTTCCTAAAAATGAGGCACAAACTATTTTACTTTATAAAAATAGAGAATTGCTTAACAAAAATGGAGTAGTAGCTTTTGTAACATCTACTCCACGATCTAGTTGGAATAGTGCTATAACCTCTGGCGATACTTTAATTATAGCTATTGATGGAACGGATCCTGTAACTTATAGTTTTACAAATCAAGATTTTCTAAATGAAGGACAGCATTCTTCTGTTTCGAGCCAGAATACGTTGTCATCATGGGCAAATGTTATTAATAATAAAATAACTGGTATAACAGCCGAAGTAAATGGCGAGCAATTAAAATTAACAAGTAATTTAGGATCTGCCAATAGAGCTTCGATCGATATAAATTCTTCCTCAACACTTGTTAGTAAAGGAATGTTTTCAATATCTTTTGGACTCTCTGCACAAGGAAATGAAGCTGATTTTCAATTTTCAAGAAATACCGCTCAAATTAAATTAAACACACCTCTTGTTAAGGGCGATTCTTTGCGAATAGGATCTGAATTTACAAGAGCGGAAATAAATAGTGAAAAAATTTCTGGCGGACAAGTTACGATTTCCGGTACAGCGTACGTCTGGTTGCTTGTTGACGACGTAAACGCTAAACCAATCTCTACTGGAGTGGTCGGAGATACATATTTAAGCATATCCAAGCCGGGATCAGGAATCGTTCGGTATACCAGTAGTGTTTTAACTGCTTTTGAAAATATTCAAATTGGAGACTATATAATCATATGGTCAGAAGAACTTTCTGCTACAAATAGATTAGAAGGTCGTGTAAACACTGTAACTTCCAATACTCTTGATATTAAAGTTACAACGACGGAAGAAACTGCTGCTATTATGGAAGGGCCGATTCTGTTTGTTGAAGGTTTTACCGCTGTTAGGTGTGATAAAACTCCTCAAAAAATTAAAATTTCTGCAGGAACTTATAATATAAGCAGTATTGCAACAGATATAAACGAGCAATTAACGAATGCTGTAGTAAAAATCGATAATGATGAAGTATTTGTTATTAGGACAAATACCGAGGATTTAGACGGCGGATTATTTTTAATTGATTTTAATACGCCAGCAAAAAATCTTAACTTTATAAAAAATTCTATTTCTCAAAGTATAAATTCTCAATTTGCTTTTTATGAATCAGGAAATAAAGATAACCAGTTTCCTGCATTTATTCATGGTAAAATAACGGCGGATGTTTATGCGGATCCTTCTGATAGTTTTATCACTACTATAGCATCCGATGAAAATTTAGGCGCTCTAGGAGCTGAACCGTCTGGTTTTTTGTGTTTTTCTCAGTCGTATGGGTCAGTTAAAGATGTAGTTTCTACAGAATGTGTAGAAATACAAAACTTTTCAGGGTCATTAATTAATTTAGAACAAAGTGCTTTTTATAGAAGAAGCAGAATAAATGACAGATACCATGTTTTGACTGGATTTGATTTTGGACACGAAGATTCAGTAACGGTTATATTAGATAACGATCCAAACCAAAAGGCCTTTGATATGCCGTTATATAGAACGGCAATAACAGATAATACCACAGTTCTTGCGAACCCTGATGAGTTCAGGGCTTACGATGTTGAGGGTGGAGAATCAGATTTTACAGATTTTTTTGACGCAAATTTTTCTTTTGATAATTATAAATGCTTAATGCAAGCAAGAAATATGATAGATCCAGGCAATCCTTCAGGATCTGTTATTTCTTTCCCAGAAGATGCTATTCTTTATAGATCTGTTGAATGGGGAAGATCTGGAGAAAAAATTGGAATAGGGTATTTCTATCCTACATCTTCTGATCAACCCATAGCTCATGAAGCTATCGTAGATACTCAAGTTGATATAAAAATTTTTTTAAAGTCCGGCCCTTCTAGATCCGTTACAATCGACGAAACTACAGAATGGAATGTATTGATTAGTTCACTATCACCGGATATAGACTTAGTAAGTTACGTACACACAGGAACCGGATCCGCTCCAGGATTGGGTGTAATCAATGTTGGTGATTATGTAACGATTTTAGGTACAGGAGAGTTTGATTCTAAAAATATAGGGTCATTTAAAATTTATTCTAAAACAGCATCAAGTTTTACAATAAAGAGATCTTCCGGATCTGCAATTGCTCAATCAAATGTTGCAACATTGCAAAATGATACTATTTCTTTCTTTGAATCATCTGCTACAACTGCTCAAGAAATTGTTACTTATGTAAATAATAATCTATCTGAATTTATTACGTCTTCATTAATAGATGATGCAGGAACAAGCGGATCCGGCATAATAGACGATTCTACCGAAGAAGACTTGAACTATGTAAGTAATTTTGTCAGATTGCTAGATGGTAAAAATTATATTTTAACTAGCAATATAGCCGCTGGAGCAGGACTTGCTCAGTTTAGTTTTAAAAATTCGTTATCTTTAACTTCTTTTTCTACAAATACACCTGATGCTTATAATTTTAACAATAAAGAAAAAATAAGACTCGTTCCAATTACTGCTAATCAAGTTTCTAATTTTTTAAATGTACTAGCTGTTACGGGGTTTACAACACTCGGACAGATAAAAGTTGTTGATAGAAATTCTAGATTACAATTATCCACATCTCTACTAGGTGAGGCTGGATCTATTCAAATTACAGGAGGATTTGGAACATCTACTTCTGCTCTTGTAGAAGGAAGCGCAGCTTTTATTGGAGAGCAAGCTAATGGGCAATGTATAATTTCAATAAATGCGGCCTCTGCTTCAGGATTTCATTCTGATCAGTGGGTTAAAGTTTCTGCTTCTAGTAAACAAAAAAAGATAACACTAATCGACGCTACTAATTCAATCAAAATAGACCCTTCTATTTCTTTTCCAGAAAAGTCTGTTATAGAAATTTTTGATAAAAAAATACAACAGAGATTTTTTGGAAACAATAGGTATCATACTCGTACTCAAGGCAAAACATTTAAAATTGAAAAACAAGGACAGTTTGCTTGTATTTCTTGGAATGAAATAGGGACTGAGCCTTTTTTCTTAAAAACAAATGTTAATTTAAAAGATACTTCACCAGGTACTTTAACTATTTACAAAGACAATATAAATAATTTTATAGTTATAACTGTAGACTCAGGCGACATGAGATTTGATGAGGTAGCAATTGGTGATATATTAACTATTTCTAATAGATTGAACTCTCAAAATAACGGTCAGTTTAAAATAATCGGAATATCTGATAATGCCAAATCTTTATATTTTACAAATTTAAATGCTGTAAACGAACTGGTTGAGGGAAGTTTTACAATTACAGATAATGTGTTAGTATTAGGGCAAACTTTTACTGTGGGAACTACTTCTTTGACTGAAGGAGTAGATTTTATAGCAGGAGCAACAACTGAAGATACTGCTTCAAATCTTGCTGCAGCTATTTCTTTATTACCAGACATTATCTCTACTTCTTCTGCATCTATTGCAAATATTGCCAGCAGCATTCCTAATGTAGTAGTAGCGATATCTGTTACAGGATCAGGAGCGGTTGCAAGTGGAGCATTTATGACTGCTCCTACCTATAACTCAGGAGATCTTTCTGTTAAATCAGAAGTACAAGAAGGCGATTCTGTTAATATTTTAAGTGATTTTAATGTATTAAATAAAGGATTATATAGAATTATTAGAAGATTTAAAAATTCTATTTATATCGATAATCCTAATGCAGTTGAGGAAGAAGTAACACTTGGCACCCAGATTGTGAGTACAGATTCTGACTTACTTACAAATTATAATATTACTAAATTAGATCGAATAAATAGATTGACTTGGGGAGGATCTGGAGCACAGCCATCTTTTGCTAACTTACGCCCTGGAGATATACTTACTCTGGGTATAGATTTCAATATCTCTAACAGAGGGTCTTTTCATATAATTAATTCTGATTCAACTTTTGTAGATTATATTAATGTTAACGGAGCGACTGAGTCAGGAGTAGTTATTACGGATACTATTCAATTTCATAGGGAGGCTATGAAATTTAAAGAATACGAAGGAGCAGTTCCGGGAGATGTTTTTGTTATTACTAGTAACTTTTTAGGGAATTCAAATAAACAAAAATTTGAGGTTTTTGAAGTTTTAAATGAAGCAAAAATACTTGTAAAAGGAGCATCTTCAAGCACACCACAAACAGTGCTCGGGTCTAATTTTAATAAAATATATCTAGAAGAAAAAACCCCATACCTTGGATATAAAAAAATATCTTTTGTTTCTACGACTCCTGCTAATCTAAGTAATAAAAATTTAGTATTTGATTCTCCAAATCAATTTGAAAAAATTACAGAAATAGGTAATGTTTCCTTAGCTGGAATGTCAAAACTTGCATTTGATACGGTAATAAACAAAGGTATAGATGCATATAAATACAATACAGGATTAATTGCCGAAGTTAATCGAATTGTATACGGAGATCCACGGGATAATACCACTTACCCTGGAGTTGCTGCAGCAGGGGCTGAAATATTTATTAAACCTCCTCTTGTTAGACGAATTGAGGTTTCTATTAATGTAAGAATTAAAACAGGAGTGCCTTTTACTGCAATTACCGAGGAAGTGAGAAGTTCTGTGGCCGCACTAATTAACGCAAATCCAGTAGGGCAGGCTATTCCTATTTCTAATATTGTAAGCACAGTAGGCTCGATCGTCGGTATTCAAGCGGTTGCAATTTCTTCTCCTCAATATGATGCTCAAAATGATGTAATTAAAATAAGCGCTGGGGAAAAAGCATTGATATTAGATATTATTTCAGATATTATTGTATCAAAAATTGAATAAATATGGCAAAAAAAGAAGAAGAATACAAAAAACTTAGATCTTATTTAAATAAATCAATCAGAGGTAAAAACACTGATGCAATTTTAAGTGCCTTAGCAACAGGTCCTTTGCATTTAATTAATAATGTCGAAGCAGTAAACGATTCTCTTTATATTGTATCTGCAAAAGAAAAATTTTTAGATCAAAGACTTGGAGATAAAGGTGTTATTAGACCTTCACAAGTAGGGCTTTCTGATGAAATATTCCGTGAAATTGGGATTGAAATTACTAATAGGAAACAAGTTAGAGATTTAATTCATCAACTTTTAAGAATTTTATATGGAGAAATTTATACAAGAGCTACTTCTCCTTCTTTTGAATATGAACCTTTTAATTTAAAAGATAATGATAATTTAATATTATCGTTTGACGACTCTGATCCTCTGGAAATATTTTTTAAATCTGATCAATTTGAAAATATTAACGCCGCAACAGCTCAAGAAGTGGCCGATGCCATCACTAAGCTGATTAGAAAATCAGGGAAAACCGGGTCTGCTTTTTTAAGAGAGGAAAACAATAATAACAAAGTGGTTCTGATATCATCTACAGACGGCCCTTCGTCCAGCGTCAAAGTTCTTGGTGGAAGTGCTCAAAATGTACTTAAATTTGATCAAATACGACCAACTACTGCTAACTCTACAACGCAATGGTCTTTTACACAAAAAGCAGGAGGAGCCATAAGAGCTACCTGGGTTGGCGGAGCCGATCCTTCCTTAGGAAGAGTTAAGGTAGGCGATTATGTCAACATATACGGAGATATTTTTTTCAAACCTGGTGCCTGTTCTTTACCGGGTTATGCAACGCAATCTACTTGTACGTTAAACGGAGGAACTTGGACAACGGGACTTGATAACCGAGGTACGTTCACGGTGACAGTTGTTCAAGGAGGATCCTCTCCGGGCAGTTCTTATGTAGAATTTGAAAATCCAAACGGGGTTCCTCAAGATACAGGAGTTTGTTCTTTATCAGAGTATTCAAATCAATCCACCTGTGCATCAGGCGGAGGAATTTGGACAAGCTCTGGCCAAGTATCTTCTGATGCTGTTTTATTTTTTAACCCCAGGAGAAGAATTTTAACTACTAACGAAAGATATGCAGCAGCTTTTCAAACTTCTCCAAGAACTATTGAAATTTTTATGCCTGCTACAACAAAAGTTGTTAGAAGAAACAGAAAAGGAGCTGCGCATATTTATGCAGATAATACGCCTTCTCCAGAAGGTCAAGTCGGACCTTATTCATACGACACAACGGTAGGGTATACAATAAGCGATAAAGCAGCACTTACTACTGAGTCTTTAACAGTTAATAGCGATACAATATTACTTGTTAATGATTCTTCTGAATTCCCAGATAGTTTAGGATATCTAATGATAGGTTTAGGGACATCTCATCAAGAAGGTCCTGTTCCCTACATATCCCGTCCTTCTTCTCAAACAATAAGAATAAACCCCTCTTATAAATTTAAAAAAAATCATCCGGTGGGAACTGACGTTTCATTAATATCTAAACTTTCTCCTCCTCTACCCAGCAGGGATGGTACGGATTTGCCGTTTTTTTTAACTGATTCAATAGCTGGAAGAATATATGCGGAAAAGCTTATTCGAGAAATTACCGCAACAGGAATTGTTGTAATATTTTATATTCTTTACCCAGATGACGTAGGTTTAGGAAATTATTACAAAGAATCTAGTTTATCAGAAAAATATTACATTTGGGGTACAGAGGAAGATTTATAATGGCTACTCAAAGAGTTATATCAGGCGCACACATCAATTTGCATATAAATGGAAAACCTTATAACGAGGTCCAACAGTTAAGTTACACTATAGATTACGGCGAAGAGCCTATCTATGGAATTGACTCTGTATTTCCTCAAGAAATAAAAATTACAAGAGTATCTATTCAAGGGAGTGTTTCTGGCATAAGGGTAGCCAATTCAAACGGCTTGCAAGGACAAAGCATTAGACCTAAGATT
>Ga0164292_10005781_pt1 | contig 10132 bp, 18 predicted proteins | sample GEODES117metaG_FD_111486 | JGI IMG/M metagenome (GOLD analysis project Ga0164292, IMG submission 111486) | Eutrophic lake water microbial communities from Lake Mendota, Wisconsin, USA - GEODES117 metaG | ecosystem: Environmental > Aquatic > Freshwater > Lake | place: USA: Lake Mendota... | reverse complement strand
TAGCACGTTTCATACCTCCGAAATCCCATACCCAGTTACGTTCGTCAAGTTCACCTTCGAACCATACTTTTAAACTTACTCCATAGCCGTGAAGGAATCTGCAGTGTGTTCCTTCGGCTTTCCATTGACGGAATACTGTTGAGTAACCATCAAATACTTTTGTTGATCTAAATGTGCTCATACTAATTCTTCAATAATACCGATTACTTCACTAAATATAAGAACGATTGCAGCTGCTACCAAATCAAAAGGAATGATTCCGTAGCCTACAATTCGAACGCCAGATTTAATAAAAGAAATAATTTGATGCCATTTTTGATCAGGCATCTTCTCCAAGTGCTTAAACTTGGTATCAATCTTAGAATTGGTCCCTTTTACCTTGTGGTAGAGTTCGGGATTGATAATACTGTCCTTAGGAAGGACCGGTTCAGTCAATAACTGCTTTTTTGCCATATTAGTGTTTTTTTAAGGTGGTGCTACGACACCTATACAATATAAGAATAAATAGTTGAATCTACAACTATTCGGCTGTTTTTACTATAAAGGCCTGTATATTATATGTTCCTTCTGAACCGCTAGCTTCAATAAAAGCATTAGCTTCTTCTATAGAAGAAAAGGTGACTATATCTGTGTGATTTTTATTGATTTGACCATCTGATCCTATTGGCCAATCTTTTAAACTTAGTTGGTATATCGTATTAGTTGACATAGCTTGATTATTTAAGACCAGTTAGTTGAGTGTAGTGTAATTCTTCTATCTGAGGAGTCTACAATTACGTGAGTAATTCCTGTGTAGTCTGGGTATTTATCCGAAGCATATACGTTAGATGTCATAGTTACAGTGTTCTCGTAGGCATAGTTAGCAGTAGAAACTGTCCCGGTCCAACGAGTAGTCCATGCAGCACCACTTGCCCAAACCGCTCTAGCTCTAAGACCTACTGGATTTTGCTGGGTAGTAATGAATGTAAAGCTAGCAAAGTTCATACCTGCTGTAGCTAAGGTTGTAGTATCTAAGTCTATTGTGGTGCTCACGCTATTGATATAAAACTCCCACAATCCTCCGTTTAACCTATCCCAACCTAATCCTGAAGTACTTCCTATAACTTGGTTTCCTGCTCCTAAATAAATTCGTCTGCCACCTGAAAATATGTTAAAAGGGTACATAAACCCTATTCTACCTCCTGTTGTAGTTCCTAGTACTGTCCCTGCTAGGTTATCCCAGTCTGTACTAGACATATAAGAAGCAGCAGCCGGACCTATAAAAGTAGAACCTGAGAAGTATGTATTATCTCTTAGAAAAGTATCGTTATTAAAGATACTAGTTCCGGTTGTAGTAGTTGCCAGGCTAGAAGAAAACTCAGCAGCTCCTATAGATGTTATACCTTCTGTTGCTTGAAATTTACCCATGTTGTTTTATATTATATTTTCTTAAAGAGCTTATAATCTCCTATAATTCTACCACCTGAAAGGTAATTAGTTAACCTTATTTGAATATTACCGGCAGAGATAACACCAGTTAGTATATGAGAGGCATTTATAGATCCCAAATCTGGAGCTCCAGAATTAGTATAGAAAATACCACTACCGTTATCCCAATGACAAATAAACCTTTGCGATCTAGTAAACGCATAAGATGAATCTGAGGTTGTGTAGTCTATTACTACTGAGTGGTATGTGGTTTGAGGGACAGTGAGAACTGTATAGGTTGTAGGAGGAGAGTTAACCAGTGACGAGCGGGCGAAATATCCGTACTCTATCTCGTTATCAATACTGTATCCGTCATTTAATACCAGATAAGTCTTATCACTAACTCCACCGCTCCCACTAGGATTATATGCGTTAGTATCTACGCTTATTTTGGGAATGTACTGTACTTCATCTGTAGCACTATTCCAAGATACTATATTAGAATTATCAGAAGTACTAGATAATTCAGCTCCTAAAGTACCGTTTACATCTACCTTAAAAGCTGGAGTAAATGTATCAATACCAATATTACCTGTAGAACCTGTAGCAAAAATTCTTACTTGACCAGCTCCATCTGATATAAAAATATTTGAATTTTGTGAAACATATCCTGTAGCAGCTCCACCAAACCCACCAATTACAACATTATTATTACCTGTTGTAAAAGAAACTCCGGCGCTCCTACCTACAAAAGTATTCGTAATACCTGTAGTCACAAGTTCCCCCGCTTCAGTACCTAAAAAAGTATTATGAGTTCCAGTAGATACAGTTCTGCCTGCATCCGCACCTAAGAAAACATTATCGGCTCCACTAGATACACTACTACCGGCTAAATTACCTATAGCTATATTATTAGATACGTTGCCTAAAAGAGTACTGAGAGTGCTAGTTCCTATAGCAATATTATTACCACCATCACTTGCAATTCCTCCAGCCATTGCATTATCTCCAATGGCTATATTTTTACCAGTACCTGCTGGGACAGTATTTCCTGCAATTAAAGCACTGTTACCAATAGCAATATCTTTATTAGATCCCCCAGTTCCTAATGCATTATATCCTATAGCTACAGCTAGAGTATTTGTACTATCCCCAGTATTTCGCAAAGCACCATATCCTACTACAGTATTTTTAATACTTTCTACACTTTCACCAGCGGCTGGGAGCTCTAAAGTAAAAGCGCCTAAAGTAGTATTTTCTCTACCGTAGTTTGTTCTTTGAGAAAAATATCCTACAGCTGTATTATAATTGCCTGAATTGTCTCCTAAAGTAAAGAAACCTAGGGCAGTACTGCCCGTTACAATGGGAGAACCTCCCCAAAGGTAAATTTGTCTATTAGGATCATCCCCAATAGATAATCTATTTAAGGTTGGATTATAAATAAAAGAGCTGGTAGCATATAATGTTTCACCTGTATTTCCCGAGGCATCAATTAATAGACTTCTATACTCAACATCCCCTGTAGCATTAGCTATATCTACGCTTATAGCATTTGGGTTTGAAGGACCTTGAATTCCTTGAGTACCTTGAATACCTGTTATACCTTGAATACCTTGAGTTGCAGTTCCAGTGGTACCTTGTGTACCCTGACCTCCGGTAATACCCTGGATTCCTTGAGTACCGTCGGTTCCTTGAGTGCCTGTTATTCCCTGTATGCCCTGTGTAGCAGTTCCGGTAGTGCCCTGTGTTCCTTGAATGCCTTGAGTAGCAGTTCCGATAGTACCTTGAATGCCTTGTATACCTTGTGTGGCAGTTCCGGTAGTGCCTTGTGTTCCCTGAATACCTTGAGTAGCGGAACCAGTAGTACCTTGTATTCCTTGAGTTGCAGTTCCTGTTGTGCCCTGGGTACCTTGTGTACCTTGAGTTGCAGTTCCAGTGGTACCTTGTGTTCCTTGAATGCCTTGAGTAGCGGAACCAGTAGTACCTTGTATACCCTGGCTTCCAATAATGCCCTGGATGCCTTGAGTAGCAGTTCCAGTGGTACCTTGTGTTCCTTGAATACCTTGTGTAGCAGTTCCAGTGGTACCTTGTGTTCCCTGTATGCCCTGTGTAGCAGTTCCAGTAGTACCTTGAATACCTTGTGTAGCAGTTCCAGTGGTACCTTGTGTTCCTTGAATACCTTGTGTAGCAGTTCCAGTAGTACCTTGAATACCTTGTGTAGCAGTTCCAGTGGTACCTTGTGTTCCTTGAATACCTTGTGTAGCAGTTCCTGTAGTACCTTGAATGCCTTGGTTACCATCAATACCTTGAATACCCTGGGTTGCTGAACCTGTCGTTCCCTGAGTACCTTGGATGCCTTGTGTAGCAGTTCCGGTAGTACCTTGTGTTCCTTGAGTTCCAGCTCCGGTAATACCTTGAATACCTTGGGTACCATCGGTACCTTGTGCTCCGGTTATTCCTTGGATGCCTTGGGTTCCGGCTCCGGTAATACCCTGGATACCTTGAGTACCGTTGTTACCCTGAGTACCTGTTGTACCCTGAATACCTTGAGTACCTGCTCCGGTAATACCTTGTATGCCTTGAGTACCGTTAGTACCTTGAGTACCTTGAATACCTTGTAAGCCTGTACCAGTAATACCCTGTATACCTTGAGTTCCATCAGTACCTTGAGTACCTGTCGTGCCTTGAATACCTTGAGCTCCAGTAATACCTTGAATACCTTGAGTACCGTTGGTGCCCTGGGTGCCGGTAGTTCCCTGAACACCTTGAGGACCTGTGTCACCTTTATCTCCGGTAGTTATAAATGATATTGTTATATCTTCCAGATTGGTGAATGGAGAGGTAGCTGAAGAAGCCTGGTTTGTAATGTCTATAGTCCACCAACCTGTATTGTCTGTCAGGTTTGAAATCTGAAATAATAGATATTGAGTAGCGTCGGTACGATTAGCTATTCTAGCATAACCTTTAACTGTAGAGGTTACGCTGTCAATGGTTTGCATGAATGAGGAAATATCATTTCCAAAATCATCCAAATCATCAATATACATCTGCGTAGATGTATTTTCGTTAGAATTACTTAGTCTAATTTTTCCTTGCCCTGGATCTCCTGAAGTAGTAGTGGAGTCGAAAGTGTAGTCAAAGGTAGCTCCACCAAAAGAACCGTCGGTACCTTGTACACCTTGAACGCCCTGTACGCCGTAAGTACCTTGTATACCTTGAGTACCCTGTGTGCCTGTAATACCTTGAATACCTTGAGTACCCTGTAGTCCGTCTGTACCCTGTACTCCGGTAACACCTTGAATGCCTTGAGTACCTGTTATACCCTGGGCTCCTTGAGTTCCTTGGGTGCCTTGAGTTCCTTGAGTTCCCTGGATGCCTGTAATACCTTGTACCCCCTGGGTGCCTGTTATACCTTGGATACCTTGTAAGCCGTCAGTGCCCTGAGTACCTGTTGTACCTTGTACCCCCTGGGTGCCGGTTATTCCTTGAATTCCTTGGATACCTTGAGTTCCCTGGGTACCTTGAGTACCCTGGGTACCTGTTATACCTTGAGTACCCTGGGTACCTGTTATACCTTGAATGCCCTGTAAGCCATCGGTGCCCTGAGTACCTTGAGTACCCTGGGTTCCCTGGGTGCCGGTTATTCCTTGAATACCTTGAGTACCTGTTGTACCCTGTACGCCCTGAGCTCCTACTATAGAAGTTCTTTTCTTTAAAGTTCCGTCTCCGGCAAGTACAACAAAGTCTGTAAGTGCGTTATCTGTTGCTACTGTAGAGACGTTCAGGGTACCTGTAACTCCTAAATCAGTGGAAGTTTTTAAACGTGAATTAGTATGATCCCAAGTAACAGATTGATTTGCGCCGGCGATTTGAATACCGGCTCCGTCTGCTTGAGCTGAGGTAGTAGATCCTGAGGCGACTGTGATGAGCTTATCCTCTACATTAAGTTCAGTAACCTGAAGCTCTGTTCTAGTTCCCTGTACTGTAAGGTCTCCTGTAAGTATTAGGTTTGCTGTCTGCAGAGTGTTTGAATCCGGATTATATACAATAGAGGAATCTGCTCTAAGATCTTGGTGACCTGAAGTAGCTTCTGCAAAAACTAAGTAGTAACCCTGGCTGCTACTAGTATTTGTAATATTGACTTTAGAAGCAGATGCTACATTAGTAACAGTAACATCGAATGTACTTCCATCTACTTTTTCAAAAGTAATTACACCTCCGGCAGCGGATGCCGATGCCATAAATGAGCCTGAATCTACATTTCCTCCGAAAGAGCTTAAGTCTACGGAATGACTAACGCTACCGGTGGTGTAAAGTATGAGCGTGTTATTCGCAAAAGAACTAGAAATATAGAAAGATTCTAGATTGCTATCCATTTCAGTAAAGGTAAGCCTACTTCCTTTACCGGTATTTGTAGCAGTATTTTGCCTTAATATGATAGCCATTCTTTACTTAGTTAAAATTGCGGATCTAAATAATCTTCTTCTAGATAATCTATAAACAGGTAGCGTTCTGGAGTACCGCTGTAAACGGTTCTTGGTATAAGATTAGTTCCGTTAACAGCGACATTATAAGTTTGGAAGACACTAGATACTGGTTCGAGCTGTCGCATGAATACAACATCTGCTACCGTACCACGGGTTGCTACCATAGCTTCTAGGTAGCGTGGCTTAGGAGAACCTCCTAGGCGAGCTTCCTGCTGCTGTAGTAACTTTAGTAGTTTATCTGCCATAACTTATATATAAATAGGAAAGAGGGCAAATGCCCTCCTCCTTCTTAGATATTACTACCTTTTACTTTGTATGCGATTCAAGTACTTTAGATACTTCGGTCACAACGTGCTCCCAGGTCACAGGGCCAGTCTCGTCAGCATAAGGTGCAGGATCAGGACGCCCTAGCTTGATAAATGCTTCAACTCGTTCTACTGAAGAAGCTGATTTGTAGTCTGAGTACCATTCGTATGCATTGGTTTCTTTGCGACTGTACCACTTAATGGGTTTATAAGAGGTATTAGTGCGCTTATAGACTTCATCAAATTCAAGTCCTAGTTCCTCACATAACTTCTCTCCATCTTCTAAGATAGTAAACTTATTACCTTCCAGGTAAGGAGTCCAATAAGATACCCGATCGTTATCCCAGTTACCCATACGAAACGCATGATCGTCGGCGTCGCGGAACTCCTGTCGGCAGTCTGGGTAGATGTCATGGTCTCCGGCATGGATACCGAGAGCGATGGAGCATTCTTCTTTTGTTTCATTTGCGATAGATAAAGCGATTGCCTGGGTGATTGAACTGAAGATTTTATTTCGGTTAGGTACTACGGTAGCTTTCATGTTCTCGGCAGCATAGTGACCTTCCGGTACTTCATCACCTCCAGTTACTAGAGCCGAGTTTAGTAGTTGACTCAAGCCGTCAAGTTTAATTAACTGGTAGTTAACTTTAGGAAAGTGATGCATAATAACTTCAGCTACATCGCTTTTATACTTAGTCTCATCAGCTCTAAGATTCAAATAGTTAACCAGGTCTTGAGCTCGTTCAAGCTCTACTCGGTGTTTTTGACCGTAGTCAAACGATACTGCTGTTACAGTATCAAATTCACTCAATGCTCTAAGCAAGAGTGTTGAGGAATCCATTCCTCCAGATAACGAAACTACAACGTGTTTTGCCATTTTAAATATAATTTATAACTGCCAGGTATTATAAGGGTATAGGCAAACCCTATAAATCTTAACTTCTGTGCTTACCTTGAGCTACCTCAACTAGAAACTTCACTACGTAAAATACGAGAAGTCCGCCAGCAGTAGCAGCCATACCTTGGAGTAAATAAACTAGTGCTTCCATATCCTTTTTAAGTTATACTTAATATACGAAATAACCGGCAAGGAGCCAACACCCGTTGCTATAATATTAAATAGATTTAGGTGCCAGTGCTCACCGCAAAAGCCTAGGGTATGTTTAATAACTTCAACCATTCTTAAAATGCTTCGTCGTAGGTGGCCGGTCTAATGTTCTTGTTGTAAAGATAATTACCTTTTTCCGAATCTGCAACTTTGGGTTCAGGCTTGGGTGCTGATTTAATTTCTGCACCTTTAAGCATTTCGGGTTTGTTTTGGTATATCCAGTTTAGGTACCCGGGTGCTGTATCAAATACATCCCTAATGGTCCAGCCGGCGTATTTGCCGGATCTGAACTTAAAGTTTGGATTTAGTTTCTCCTTCATCGTACATATCCTCTCCTTTGTAGTCTGGATGGAATTCCTCCATGTAGTCAATTCCTCTAACGTAGTGGTAGGCTAGAGAGAATACTAAGAAGAGTACTCCTGCAAGCAGTACAAAAATAAACTCTTGGAAGAATCCTTGTGTGATTGCTATTGCAGTTGTTATCATACCTAAGCTAAAGAATGTTAGGTACATGATTACGTAATGCCATTTATTTTCGTCCATTATCCTAAGTCCCAACTAAAGTGATGAAAAATATTTGCTAAAAAGAATAATGCAAATAAAATAAGAAATCCTGCTTTTAACCATTCCATAATTTATTTTGTTTTTAATTCGTTAATTGCATCTTCAGCATACTTGTCGTTTTGCTGTTGAAGATATTCAATCCGGTCTAACATAAGTTGTTTATTATCTTTTGCTGTTTGCTCTATATAAGCTTTCTGGTCCTCATATAGCTTTTGCCAATAATTAACTCTTTCTTCCATCAGTTTACCTTGATACCAAATAATACCTATCATAAGGACTATGGTGAAAGATTGCTCTTTTAGTTTAGATAAAAATGTATCCGTGAATCCTGATACCGGCTTTGCTGGTTCTTTCATGTCTTAGCTGTAATTTCTCTATAAGCTGTTTCATAATACTCGTCTGTCATTATGCTTACTCTACTGCCTGGGTGCTTTAGTGCAGCTAGGAAAGTAGGGTAGTGGTAGATGTGATCGTCTGAATCAATCACAACCCACTTTTCTGCTACCTGTTTTTTCTTAACCATTGGTATTGTTTCGAATGATACGAACCAAATCCTCTAAATCACCTGAACCTTTAATTTTAAGAGTCATTGAATCAAAGATAGAACATTCCCAACCATCCTTAGCTGCTTCGTCATCTGAATTTGACATAATACAGATGTCACCAATATCTATAGAGTAGTAGTAAAACCCACGTTCATCTCCTGCTTCTTCAGCAGACACATCAACACGTTCAAAACCCAATTTTTCAAAAATTTCCTCTGTCATAACATTATTTCTTATGTCCCCAAGATACGGAAAAACCTTTACGTCCCCAAATAAAATCTACACATTTAAAACCAAATAGTATCTTATCGTAAGTGTATTTGATTGTAGGAGTTATAAAAAACTCGTAGGATTGATGGTAGCGTTCGATTTTCATTTTTTATCTAGTTTATGATAATCTTCCCAGTTACTGTAAGTCAAACCCCATTGTAGATTAAACCACGACATTTCACGTTCTGCTGATTTAGCTGATTCGCGTAATTCCTTCATAAGGTATTTTTTACCCCATTTTTTAAATTCTTCACCCTGTTCAACAGTCATTGTGTATTCTCTAAACCAATCCTTTACACCTACAATATCATCATAGGTAACATTATGACCAGCAATAATAAACATTTGATTGATTAGATCAATGATTGCTTTGTCTTTTTTTTGTTCTCGAGTTAATCGTTTCCTTTTTTCCACAATTCGTATACTGAGTTCTTAGTCTTAAATTTAAGAAAATTTTCTCGTTTTTCCAACACCTCTGTAATGGGAGTTGTTTGCCAAGTAAAAAACTGGTTGAATGGAGACATAATCAATGAATAACCAATTGCTGGTTTATCGTGTCGGGCTTTAAATGTTCTATCTTCATTCCACTCAACCCACATTACTTCTTTAGATTGATTGGTTAGTCCGTCTCGTTCACGAACTAATTTCCAATTGAATTCGTTTTCAATTACATTTTGTTCAAGAGCAACCTTCATAACATTATCTTCTAATGTCATTGGAATTTTAGTTTGTTTGAGTTTGCTCATTTCTCGTTGGTGTCAAAGATTCTCGTTTTTATATTCATTGTCAAAAGCATCAGAAATCTGTTGAAGGGTCAAGTTTCCATACTTGTAGGCAAAGTCAACCATTCGATCTTTTTCCTCTTGTTCAAATGTCGCAACCTCTTTCGCTGCCATCATCAATGCCTCGCACTGTGCGGTGTGTTTAGACCACTCTCCAGCTAATTCGTCTAGGCGGTCTGCAATTACAAATGTTAGTGTTTTCATTTCTCGTTGGTGTTAAAGGTTTCGGTATAATTTTTAATTACCTCATCTTGGATTAAGTCAAGCATTCGGGTGTGTGAAAGTTCACCTCTTCTAACCTGTTGTTCTAGTTCTCTCACAAATGCGGTTTTAAGATATTTAGGCATTTTTATTTTAAAATAATATCATAGTAATCAACCTTTTTAATACCACCATCAATGTTATTGATAGTATATTTTTGGGGGTAATCTTTCTTACACTGTTTAATACGTTCTTGCTTACTTCCTTTAGTATGGTACTGATAGTACAACCAAGCCTCCCAGTATTGAGAGACACACTCACGTTCTGGAGAAGTAAATACTAGAGCAATTTGGTATTTAAAAAATACAAAAGACCAAATAGGATTCCATTCGTGTCTGTAATCGGTTTCACTCCATTTAGTTTTATAGCCCAATCCTACGAAATCAAATCCAATCTTTTTAGG
>Ga0164292_10005780_pt1 | contig 10133 bp, 6 predicted proteins | sample GEODES117metaG_FD_111486 | JGI IMG/M metagenome (GOLD analysis project Ga0164292, IMG submission 111486) | Eutrophic lake water microbial communities from Lake Mendota, Wisconsin, USA - GEODES117 metaG | ecosystem: Environmental > Aquatic > Freshwater > Lake | place: USA: Lake Mendota, Wisconsin... | reverse complement strand
GCGGTGGCCGAGCGGTCGGCGATCCTGGCCGATCCCGGCTTCGGCCGCTTCCACTCCGACCACATGGTGTCGATCAGCTGGACGGCGGCGCTGGGCTGGCACGATGCGCGCCTGCGTCCCTATCAGGCACTCTCGATGGACCCCATGTCGCTGGTGCTGCATTACGCGCAAGCCGTCTTCGAGGGACTCAAGGCCTACCGCCACCCTGATGGATCGATCCAGGCATTTCGGCCTCAGCTCAATGCACAGCGACTGAACGCCTCGGCCCGGAGGCTGGCCTTGCCCGAGTTGCCCGAAGCGCTGTTGATCTCAAGCCTTCGCGAATTGGCAGCGATCGACCGGGAGTGGGTGCCGGCGGCACCTGAGACCTCGCTTTATTTTCGCCCTCTGCTGATTGCCGATGAGGCGTTCTTGGGCGTACGAGCAGCCGAGCGGGTGAGCTTCCATCTGGTCGCGAGCCCCGCAGGCGCCTACTTCCCGGGTGGTGTCAAACCGGTGCCCGTGTGGGTGTCGACCACGCAAAGCCGCGCAGGCCGGGGCGGAACCGGTTTTGCAAAATGCGCAGGCAATTACGCGGGCTCACTCGCAGCACTCGCCGAGGCGCGCAGCAAGGGCTGCCCCCAGGCGCTGTTCCTGGACGCCTGTGAAAGTCGCTTCATCGAGGAAATGGCCGGCATGAACGTGTTCGTCGTTCATCGGGACGGCCGAATCGCGACCCCCGAACTCGGCGACAGCATTTTGCCGGGTGTCACGCGGGCGAGCCTGATCGAACTCGCCCGCGACGAGGGCCACGCGGTCGACGAGCGAAAGATCGCGCTTGATGAGGTGCTCGAGGGCTTGCGTGACGGATCGATCACCGAAGTTTTTGGTTGTGGCACTGCAGCGGTGATCTTTCCGGTAGCGGGCCTGCGGGGGCCGGATTTTTCAATCGACACGCGGCCATCCGAAGATGGCGGCGTCACGATGAAGCTCCGCGCCCGCCTGACCGATCTGCAGTTCGGACGTGTCGCGGACCCCCGTGGCTGGCTGATGCGGCTTACTTGACCAGACTGATCTTTGCGTCGGCGATCACCTTGCTCCACGCGTTCAATTCGCCGCGCAAACGGGCACCAAAATCGGCGCTCGAGCCCCCGATCGCATCGGTGCTCATCTTGGCGAACTGACTCTGGATGGTCTTGTCCTTCAGCGCGGCATTGAAGACGGCGTTCAGGCGATTGACCGCCGCCTCGGGCATGTTGGCGGGTCCCCACAGTCCAAACCAGGTCATCGATACGAAGCCAGGCAGATCCTCGGAAATGGTCGGCAGGTTGGGCACCAGCGGCGAGCGCTCAGGCGAAGACACCCCCAACGCGCGCACCTTGCCGTCACGCGCCTGCGGGTAGCCCGAGGAAAAGCTGTCAAAGATCACGTCGATGCGGCCCGCGATGAGATCCGGCATCGCCAGAGCGGTCCCCTTGTAGGGCACATGGGTCATTTCGATCCCGGCCATGGCCCTGAATCGCTCACCCGACAGATGCGGGATGCCACCAATACCCGCTGAACCGAAATTCAGCTTGCCAGGATTTTTCTTCGCGTACTCGATGAATTCGCGGACGGTCTTCACCGGCAGGCTGAGCGGCACGATCATGATCGAAGGCGATTGCGCCAGAAACACGATCGGCGTGAAGCTGCGCAGCGGGTCGTAGCCAATCGCCGGATTGAGAATCGGACCGATCACGTGGGTACTGTTGGTGCTCAAGAGGATGGTGTAGCCATCGGGTTCGGCCTTTGACACGATGCCTGCGCCCAGGGACCCACCCGCCCCCGCGCGGTTCTCGATGACCACCGACTGCCCGATATCGGTCGAGACCTTGTTGACCAGCAGCCGCGCAAGGTTGTCAGTCCCCCCTGCGGGCGGAAAGGGCACGACCATGCGGATGGCACGATTCGGGTAGTCCTGAGCCGCTGCTGCGGCGGAAACACTAAGCGCCACGACTGCACAAAGACTGCGAAGATGAGCATTCATCGACGACCTCCTGTTGTAATCACGTCAAGCGCGGACTTATACCACGCGCAAAAGGGCAGGCTCGGGCTGATCCTTGTGCGGCACTTGGGGTTCAGCTATTTTGATGCGCGACAGTCGGCTGCAAGATTGGACTGCCCGGCATCCGAGCCCCTACGCCCATCACCCGATCATTTCAGCGCTTGAGGCGAAAACACATGCCACCCTCCATTGCCGGCGCACGGGCCCTCCTGGTCGGCGGCCGATACCAGGCCCAGCAAACGATCGGTCGTGGGACGCTCCCCCGCCTATGGGACAAGATCACCCGCAGCAGCAGACAGCAGGTGGCCATCCACCTGCCCGCGACCGGGGGCCAGCCCGCCCGACATATTGCAACGGGCGTGCCGCGCGCCGACTTCCGACGACTGATGCGGGTCGAAAACACGCCGCACCAGCAAGCCTCCAGCTCGGCCGCGCCCGGAGATCGGGTTCAAACCGCCCGACGACTGGCCGCGTCCGCGACGATCCCGGATCAAGGCCTTCAGGATGACGAGGTCATCCTGCTTGCCCAGCAAATCGGTCGGGGCGAATTCGGATTCCTGTTCCGGGCCGCTCCAGAGTCGCTTCAAAATGCCCTTGCAGCGCTGGAGACGCGCGAACCTCAGCTCGCCGCACTGGTGCTGGACCGCTACCAACTGGACGGCGATGAAGCGGACGCCGCCCGGCACGCCGAATCACTGCTTGCCGCGCTCCGGGGCGCATCCCCCGAACAAGCCGTCGCGCAGGCCCGCAGCGCGCTGGAAGCAGCGTTCCAAGCCACAGTGACCCAGCGCCTCGAGATGGTCGAGCGATCGCTCGACCTTCAATATGGCACAGATGTCCACCCGCCTTCGACGGATCGTCTGCTCACGCGCGACCGGGAGCTCGCCTCAACGCTCAGCCACCTTCTGATCGACGACAGCGACCGGATGATGTCGCCCGCCGGGATCGATCTGACGATCCAGGCCTGCACACGGCTCCTGCCACCCGCCGCATCCACGCCATCGGTCGCCAGCACACTGCGCACGCTCGCCACCCTGCGCGACAGCGACAACATCCGGCGCCTCGTCGGGTCGATCGGCGACTCGGGCGGTGAGGACCCGCGAGTCGCCCCAGCCGCAGAGGGCATCGTACGGGCGAGCCAGGGACTGTCGGCCGACACATCAATCGACCGTGCGGCCCTTCGGCGCACGGCACTCGCGGCGCTGCTCACGCCCCTGCGCCAGGGCCAGGTCGGCTCCTGCTTCGCGACTTCGGTGGGTCATATGCTCAAGACCACCCATCCCGAGGCCTTCCTGCGCGACATCAAGCGCATGCTCGAGGAAGGCGAACTGGTGCGCACTGATGCGGGCTCGCCTGCGGCGGACAGGCCGTCCCGATCAGTCTGCAGACCGATACGTCGCGGCTCGAGCGCGGCTTCAACGACCCGAATGACCCTGCGCAGGCAGGGCACCTTCAGAAGGCAGTCAGCCTGGGGCGCATGACCGGTGCGGCAGGCTACATGCAGACCGGACGCGATATCCAGGCTGCCCGGACCCTGCTTAAGCAGGGCATGCCGGCCGGTCCCGGCAAGGCCGCAGCCGCTGTGGAACCGTCTGCCGGCGCGGTGCTCCGCCAGGTCATCGCAACTCGGCATGGCGCCAAGGGCGTGGTCGGCGACATCGATCAGGTCCGTTCCCGAATGCGCGACCTGATCACCGAGCGGAGCGATCTGAAAGAGCGCGTGATTCCCGATTCGACGCGGCAGTCGACGACCACCGCAGCCGAGCTCGACCGGGCTCGGGCCGAAATGAACGCGGCGCGATCGGCGTATAAATCGGTGCGGGACGAGCATAGGCCTGCGGGCTGGCTCGAGCGGCAGATGTACACCACCCGGCGGGATGCGGCAGAGCGCCGCTATTTAAAGCTGGAGCGGGAGTTCGAAGCTCTCGAAAGCGCCCCGAGGAGGCTGGCCGACGCGCAGAAGCGCCTGGGAGAGATCGATACGCTGATCGAGCAGGCGAGTAACGACCTGGTCCGGTTTGCCGAAGCCGAAATGAGCGTCGCCGACCCGGACGCCTACGCGCGCGACCTGAAGCTCGCACAGTCGATGTTCCTGGCCCAGGTCGACGATCCGCTGCTGAGAGCCTGGGAGTACACGATGGCCTCGCAGGTCGAGCAGGACGAGTCGATCTCCAACAACAAGAAGCTCGAAGACATCCAGACCGAGCAGCTTCGTGACTTCCTGCAGCGGCAACTCGACGCACAGCCCCTCAATGGGCGTCCGGCCAGAGTGCCCGAGAGCTTTGTCGGCAGCTTCGTCGCCGCCTATCGTGAGGTTCTCAGGGAGAGGGTCCGCTTCGCCTACGACGCATCGACCCCGACCGCGTTGGCTGCGGACGGAAACAGTTCGGCAGGTGCCTGGGTCATGTACATCAAGGACCCTGGATCGGAAAACGGTGCAAGTCGGCCCATCCTGGGCAAGCAGGACTTCAAGTCGGTGACCGGCGACCTGATTCGGGAAGCGGGCAATCGGATCAGCGCGCGCTACCGCGGGCGGATCGACGCCGAAAAGGTATCAGAGCAGCTCGCCTCAGGCTTCTACGACAGCGACGGGTGGGTCGAGGCCGTCACTTCGGGCCTGGGCGGTTTGGGCGACGAGGCCCGCACCCAGCTGCCCTGGCGGATCGACGCTGGCGGCGCACCGTCTGCGCTGCTCGCTTCTGCTCTGGGGGTTCCTCACGCCCGGCTCAGTGAAGGAACGGTGTTCAAAGACCTGGAATCTGGCAACGCCAATACGGGTGAACAACTGCTCGACACGGTCATCGCCAACCTCGCCGCACTGCGCGGCGCGCTCACACCCGAGCAACTTGCCGATACGGACACGCTGATGTTTCCGGTCGCCAACAAGAATCACTCTTTTATTTTCCAACCCGGCCACCCCGATCTGCAACCCCTGTTGAAGGGCAGCCTCAATGCCGAGGACTTCAAGATCGGGCTCAAGGAGCGCGCGACGGAGCGCCTGAATGCACCGCTCGACGAACCGACGATCCAACGCACGCTGGAGGCCGTGCGGCCGCATTTTCCAATCGGCGTGGGGGAGGTCAAGCTCAGCTTTGAAACCTTCGAGCGATCGATCCGCCAAGCTGCTGCGGGCGCGGCCCCCATGACGCCCGAACGCTTCATCAAGACCTACAGGGAAGCCGTGATGCGTAGCGGTTTGTCCGCCGAAGTCGCTGATGTCTCGTCGAAACTGTGGATCGAGCCCGGCGTCTTTGCCAGCGCCATCGCATCGGCCCCCGGGAGCCACGCGGGTGTGGCGGATCTGAACTGGAAGAGTGGATCCGACCCCGATCTGATGGCGATCGCCTACAATCCGTTCCGGTCGCGCTTCGAGTCCGGAACGGTTCGGAAAGACGCGCAGATCTGGACGACCGACTCGTCCTGGGCCGAGGAAGGCCTTTACTTCATTGCGAGTCACTCGATGATCCAGAGACCGCCTGCCGGTATTGCCTGAGCGCTACGACCCCACAATGAATCCGCTCGCTCCGCTGCTCGATTCACTGTCCCGCACCCACGGCCTGGGCCCACTCGCTCTTGACGAAGCCGGTGTGTGCGTACTTCGCTACGACGATCGGCTCGACGTGATCATCGAGTGTCCGCCGGGCGCCGAGTCGGTGCTGGTGCAGATCCCGCTCATGCCGGTTCCCGGCGTCGACCGCGAGGGGTTCTTCAGAAAAGTGCTGGCGCTCAATCATCGTGGTGAGGCAACCCGAGGCGCGACGCTCAGCCTCAACGAAATCAGCGAGACGGTTATGCTGGGTGCCCTGCTGCCCGCAGACACGCTTGACGCGCTCGGTCTCGAACATCTGATCGGCAACCTGATCGATGGTGCGCAGTCGCTGATCGCACGACTCGAGCCGGGCGGCGCACATCCGGACGTCTCGACCGATGCTGACGAGACTGCCCGCTCGCCGGCTCCCAACATCCAAACCTCGAGCTTTTTCGATCCCCGTCATCGGGGCTGATCAACCCGCCAGTACACGGTCCGATACGCCTCACCATGGCGGTCGCGGCCGGCAGCGACATGGCCCAGCAAAGCCCCATTTGCATCGGCTGGGGCCTGCGACCAGTCAAACGCCTCGATCAGACCCCGATCAATCCGGCATTCGAAGCCGTAGACATTGAGGTCCCAGGCTCGGGCACCGTCGTCGTGCCGGACCTCGTAAAGCGTCACACAGTCGGGATCGACCGAGGCAAGCGGTCGGCGTTGATTGAGCGCCTCCAACATGCCCAGCAGCGGATGTCCAGGATCGTCCCTGTGCAGTTCCCCAGCGAAACCGGCGAGCGTTGCCCCGGGGACCAGCCAGTATTCGGTATGTCGGACCCGGGATTCATCGAAACGCCACTTGACCGCGCGCGCCCAGAGCCCGGGCGGCGCCCAGCGCACTCGGCCACGTGGGCTCGCCTCCTGCAGCCGCGCCGGGAACTCGAGATAGGCCTTCGCGCCCATAGCTTCGGTTGCGAGATAGCCGAAGTTGGCCCTATGAAGATCGATGAACAGCGCCGTAGCAACGCTGGGCGGTGCGGCGAGCGAACCGAGCAGCTCCGCCCAAGCCGATTCATCCAGTCCGTCCAGGCGGAAGCCGACCACGCGTCGATTCGAATCGGTGCGACTGCTCGTCAAGTGCCACTTGGCTGAATGCTCCCAGCCCGCGACCCTTTGCCCAAGCAGGCGGGCCGCGCGCTCGAGCCTGGGCCCCAGGGCGCCGTGCGAACCGGGCGAAGATCGTGTTTCAGCATTCATGGCGGTGACAAGGCGCAGCGATCAGAGTGGCCCCGACCCTATCAGGAGGCGGCAAGGCCTGCAATGCGCCTTGAGCGGCCCCGGGTCTTGGGTTCACAATGTCGGTCTGAACGCGCAGACACGGAGCACGATGATGTTGCAGAAGACGCCCGACGCCGCCCTGAGCGAAGCATCCGCCCAGGCTTCCGACCGCCGCCCCGAGGGAATGCCGGCTTTTGCCGCACCGCCTTTAAAGGCCGCACGCCCGCCGCGCTGCCCGCCTTTTGTCGAGGTGACGAGCTCGGACCAGCTGCTCCCCTATCTCGAGCACGTCGCGCGCCGACCCTACAACCATGGGCTCAACGCCTGCTGGGACCTGAAGGAAGGCGAGCGGGTGCTGCTGCGGGTCGACAACTGGCATAGCGAGCTCACCATCCAGGCCTGCCAGAAGATCCTGGAAAAATACAAGGTCAAGTACGAGATCCAGAAGATCGATCGCGGTCCGATTCCGCAGTGGGTGGGCGCCGACGAGGTCGACTACTACCTGTTCCGCACCAAGGAGCTCGCGGAATGGATGGACATGTGGGAAGAGGAAGAGAAAAAAAAGAAGTACGACAAGATCCTGATGGGCTACGGCGGACCGGTGCTGGCTGAGCGATTCATCAAGATCCAGAGAATGCCCTTCATCACGCCCGAGATCCTCGCCTCGCCAGCACACGCGATGCCGATCGAGGTGATCAACGCGATGGACCGCTGGACCTGGGAGCGGATCCGCGGCGCGCACCGCGTGCGCATCACCGATCCCGAGGGCACCGACATTTCGTTCACCAATCATCGTGAATACTGGGACGCGAACCGCGAGTACTACGATCCGGTGCTCACGAGCACCTTCTGGCGAGGCAACGAGCAGTTTGGCAAGACCTACCTGCCGGGCCACATCACCGGGCGGCCCTGGATGCTCCACCCCTCGCTCGAGGACGGCTGCGGCGTGATTGCAGGCACGACCAATCACATTGCGCCTTGCGACTGGACCCAGCTGATCGTCGAAAACTCCAAGATCACCCGAATCAACGAAGGCGGCGAGTTCGGGCGGAAGCTACGTGAGGTGATGGCGCGCACCGAGCATCTGCAGTACCCGGGCTATCCGGACAAGGGCTTGATGTGGTGGTGGGAGGCCTCGATCGGCACCAACCCGCACATTCATCGTCCACGCAAGGATTTTCCCTCGGGCTTTGTCAACTGCCTCTATGAGCGCGTGCGCTCGGGCGTCATCCATATGGGATTCGGCACGATCATCTCCTCGATGGCCGAACGCGAGGCCGCGCGCATGGGCCATCTGGTCGGACACTGGCACCTGCACCTGTATTTCCCGACCTACACGGTCGAGCGGTCGGGCGACAACGAAAACCTCATCGAGAACGGCCGCCTGCGCGCGCTCGATGACCCGGAGATCCGCAAGCTCTGCGCGAAATACGGCGACCCTGAGCTCTGGCTCGACGAGAGCTGGAATCCAGCGGTGCCCGGCATCAACATGCGGGGCGACTACTGGCAGCATTACGCCAAGGATCCGTTGCACTGGGTGAAGACCGAGCTCGAGGTGTGCCGCAACTATCATCCGATGTTCATGAGTATGGTCGAGGCCGACGACAAGTACTGCACCGGTGAGGGTGCCCGCTGGTGGAAAGGCGGCTGCTGCGATCACAGTGGTGTGCGCGCACCGATCCTGCCCGGCAATTGCTGCGAGACCGATTCGCCCCAAGGGGCCGCCGCGGCCTCCGATGCCAATTGCTGTGACCAAACCGCCCCGCCCGCTGGCTGCTGCGACGCTCCGGCCGAGAGTGCCAAGCCAGACTGCTGCGGCTGAGCGACCATGATCGGATCGATCAAGCGCGCGAGCGGGCTTCAAACAAGGGATGGCGCATGCTCAATCATGTAAAAACCGGCACGGGCCCCTGCGTGGTGCTGAGCCATGCACTGGGGTGCGACCTCGAAATGTGGGAGGAGGTCGCTTCGATGCTCGGACAGCCCTGGACCGTACTGCGTTACGACCACCGCGGGCACGGCGCCTCGCCCGCACAGGCGGGCGCCTTCACGATCGAGGACCTCGCCGATGACGCGGCAGCCCTCATCCGAGCCGAGTGTGGCGTATCGCCGGTGCACTTCGTCGGACTGTCGATGGGTGGGATGACCGCTCAGGCGCTGGCTGCGCGTCATCCCGCGCTCGTGTCAAGCATCACGATCGCCAATGCAGCCTGTCAATACGATGACGCGGCCCGCGCGATGTGGCAGGCGCGGATCGAAACGGTACGCGCGCGCGGCACGGCCGCCATTTCCGAGGGCGCGTTGCAGCGCTGGTTTACCGATGCGTTCCTGCATGACGAAGGGGGCGGTGGTGCACAGCGTGCTCGACGCATGCGCGCACAGCTCGAATCGATGTCGCCCGAGGCTTATGCGTCAGCCTGCGCAGCGGTGGCGGGGATCGACCTCGAAGCGGGCAACGCAAGGATCAACTGCCCGGCCCTGGTCATCGCCGGCAGTCTCGATGCCGCAACACCCCCCGCCCTGTCCGAGACGATCGCCCGCAGTATCCCCGGCGCACGACTGGAGTCGATCGCCGCTGCTCACCTGAGCGCGGTCGAGCAGCCTCGGGCATTTGCTGGGTTACTCACCCGATTCTGGTCTAGCCTGCCCTGAGTCGGATGCGACGCGCACGCCTTACGCGCGTCCTCGCACCACCACGCAGTGCTCGGGCGGGAGCACCAGCCGCACGGCGGAACCGGCCTCGTGGATCTCGCGAGAGGTGCCTTGGACGCGCACGACGCGCCCGGCCGCGCGAACGAAATACTCCACGATCCGACCCGAGAAGACGAGCTTGTCGATCACGCCATCGACCTCGTTCCTCACACACTCACCCTCCGGCCGCTTGAGTTCGATGTGCTCAGGGCGCACCAGCAGACTCAGCTCACCCGATACATCTGAAGGCGCGCCCTCGGCGCGCAAACGCCCGAAGGCCGAATCCACGATGAGTGAACCGTCCGCCCGCTCGACCAAGGCGCAGTCGATCAGATCGGCCTGTCCGACAAAGCGCGCGGCAAAACCGGTCTGAGGACGAAGATACAAGGTGCGAGGCGGTGCGAGCTCGACCACTCGCCCCTCGCTCATCACTGCGACCCGATCTGAGAGGCTCATCGCCTCTTCCTGATCATGCGTCACGTAGATTGCAGTCGTTCCGATCCGTCGCTGCAGATCCCGCAACTCGACCCGCATCTGCTCGCGCAATTTGGCATCGAGATTGGAGAGCGGCTCATCAAGCAGCAAAACGCGCGACTCCTTGACGAAGGCCCGGGC
>Ga0164292_10005779_pt1 | contig 10133 bp, 10 predicted proteins | sample GEODES117metaG_FD_111486 | JGI IMG/M metagenome (GOLD analysis project Ga0164292, IMG submission 111486) | Eutrophic lake water microbial communities from Lake Mendota, Wisconsin, USA - GEODES117 metaG | ecosystem: Environmental > Aquatic > Freshwater > Lake | place: USA: Lake Mendota... | reverse complement strand
ATACCCTTTCACGGTTTCGACGAGATTGGGAATCAAATCAAGGCGACGCTTGAGTTGGACGTCGATCTGCGACCACGCATTGTCAACCTCGTTGCGTCGACGAACCAGGCCGTTGTACAACACGAACGCCCCAACGAGCAGGACTCCGACGACCACAACGATGATCCACGTCGCATTCACGAGCGCCAGTCTACGCCAGCCTCTCTCACCCGCTCGTCACTCTCCGCGAAAGCGAGACCGACGCAACAGGCGTTCGTTGAACGACTTGAGGAGCCGACTGGGCGGGACATCGATCTCGCGACGCGCCTCGGCTTCGAGCAGTGTGCGGTACATGGACTCGTACTCCCGAGCAAGACGTGCCATCGAAAAACTCTGAGCAGATTCGTAGCCATTGGCGACAAGCGGACCACGCACTTCGACGTTGCCGAGTACCGATGCGAGTGCTTGCGCTAATGCAACCGGATTGTTCGGCTCCACAAGGAGGCTGTCGAATCCCTTGCTTGCCACCTGTCGGTACCCGTCGATATCGCTTGCCACGAGCGCAGCACCTGCAGCCATCGCCTCAAGCAGGACGATCCCGAAGGACTCGCCACGTAACGAGGGCGCACAGAAAGCGGTTGCTCGATTGAGGCGCTCGATTTTTTCGTCATCGGTAACTCGCCCCAACCACTGAATGCGATGATCGTGTGCATAGCGACGTTCGAGTTCGTCGAGTCCGACACCTTCCGAAGCCACCCACAGCGTGACGTCTTCGGCCAGATGGCTCATGGATTGAAGCAACACCTCTAGACCTTTGCGCGGTTCATAACGACCACAAAACAGAATCGTCGGAGAGGACTCACGAACGATGTGCTCACGCCTGAATCGGTCGGTCTCAATGCCATTGAACAACACGCGATAGTCGCCACCGAGGTAGCGGTGAGCGAGCTCTCGCGCTGCGTCCGACACTGCCACGCGCGTGGTGAGATGATCTGCCGCCCACCGAGCACTGCGATTCAACACGCGGTACGACGACGAGTCGCCTGCTGCATGAAATGTGCCGATGGTGGGTGCCAATTTCAGCAGCAACGCGGTTGCCGTAGGTCCTGGAACGATTGGTTCGTGAAGATGGATGACGTCGAAAGCTTCATCGTTTAATGCTCGAATTGTGCGTAACGCCGCGGAGGGATCGGGCGCTACAGGCGCAACAGAACCGTTCGCTGATGTCGGCAGACTGTTTCCCAATGGCGTGACGAACGGTTCGGGCGGCGGGCCATCACAGGGTGCCAATACGCGAACTTCGTGCCCCATGCGTCGCAACTCGCGAGCGAGGCCCAAAACCTGCGCCTGCACACCACCCGGAACCGTGACGCTGTACGGGCAGACCATGGCGATGCGCAACATGTCCACTCCTCTACCGTAGGCGTGGAAGGAGGCGTTACCGACATGAGCAGACGCGAAAGTGACCAGATACCGGCGCTCTCTCTTGTCGCCACGCCAACCAAGCGTGCGGCAATGCTTGACCTTGCTATCGAAGCGGAACGTATTGGGGTGAGTGGTATTGCGTGCCCGAGTCTCGGTGGAACGTTGGGCCTCTGTACGTCCCTCGCCCACGTCACGTCATCGATTCGATTCTGGACGTCGATCCAGCCGATGTATTACAGCCACCCCGTGGAGGCAGGCAATGCCGCCGCGCATATTCACGAGGTGTCGCACGGTCGTTTCGGATTTGGTATCGGCGTGAGTCACACCGCAGTCACGAAGCGGCTGGGTGTCGAGACCGGCAAGCCACTAACCGATATCGACACGTACGTTGCAGCGATGCGGGCAAACGAACGCTTTAGTGGCGCACTTCCGCCGATCTATCTCGCGACGCTCCGCGACAAGATGCTCGATCTCGCAACCCGAATTGCAGACGGCGCCATTTGGGCTAACGCTGCGTTGAGCGCGATTTCGACTCAAGCAGCACACGCGCGAACGAATGCGTCGCCCGAGTTTTTTCTTGCCAACATGATTCCGACCGTGGTGTCCGATGATCGCCAGGCTGCACGCGCTGTGCACCGCAAGACACTGACGGGGTATGCCAGTTTGCCCAATTACCGAAACTATTGGCGACACGCGGGTTTCGTTGAGCAAGTAGACCGTTTCGAGCAGATTCTGGAGACGTCGGCCAAGGATGAACTCGCCGAACGACTACAAGCGGTAATGAGCGACACTTGGATTGACGACTGCACCATCTCCGGCAACGCCGGTCAGGTGCGCGATGCATTCCGCCGCTGGTGGGCAGTCGGCGTCACGCCGATTGCGGTGATGTCGTCAACGAACGGCGGACAAGCGGTTGCTGTCCGTGAGTTTCTTGATCTCTGGCGCTAGTAGCCCGGGTCACTTGGCCAGTTGGGCTGAAACAAATGCCACTGCGTTGGCTCGTGCCGAATCAATGCTTCTATCTCGGTGATAAGTGACTGCGTTGTGAGGCGAATGTCATTGCGTAATGATCCACTTTGTGCGATCGCTATCGGTGGCTGAATAACGGCGTGATGTCCGTCCACCTGTGGCGTGAAATAGGTGGCAACGGGAAGCAGCGCAGCCCCGGTGCGGATTGCGAATAGTGCGGGGCCTGCCGGAACACTGGTGCGCTCGCCAAAAAATTCAACGTCAACCCCTGAACGTTTGCCGGCACGCGGAATATCGCGGTCGCAGAGCAAACAGACAACATGGTTCGCCCGAAGCGCAGCACTCACCCGTATCCCCGCCTGCTCGTCAAGTGCGATCACTTCGATACCAATTTGTGCCCGAATATCCCGGAACCATTCGAATACTTCGGCGTTCTCGAGTTGTTCCGCAACTGCGGCAACCGTGTGACCTTGCGTGGAAAGCCATCTGCCCGCCCATTCCCAGCCACCCAAATGAGGCAAAGCCAAAATGACGCCCTTGCCGCGCGCAGCGGCTTGCTGGATGTGTTCATACCCATCGACGGAAAACCCTTGTTCGATAGTCGATGGCGACAGCGAGGGCAGACGAAATGCGTCTACGTAGTAACGCACATAACTATTGAATGAGTCACTGACCGCAGCGCTCAGAGCTGCTCCATGCAATGTCGGATCGATCCGCGTGAGATGACGCTCGATCATGCGGCGACGATCCCGAAGTGTCGCCGCTAGCGGTGCACCAACGAATGAAGGGGCTCGTGACGCAATGCCTGCAGGAGTGAAACGAGCGAGCGTCGAGGCGGCGCGATATCCGAATGTCGTCAGCGTTTCTCGCGTCTCGAACACGACGCGCTAGTTCGTGCGTCGGCGGCGCTGGAACTTGCGTCGATAATCGTCTCGACGTGCACGCCGCGATGCCCGTCGAGAACGCCGTTGGGCCTGTCGTTCGGCGGTGATCGGCGCAACAGCGGCCTGCTTCCAAACCTTCACAAAACGCTGCACCGCAGTAATCGCCGTGAGCACCAACATCACCCACATCACCCACAACAACAATGAGCCAAACACCAACCCAAAACACAACACGATGATCCGCTCTGCGCGCTCCATGAGCCCGCCCTTGGCTTGCAGGCCGAGCGATTCGGCCTTCGCTCGCTCATAAGAGATCAGCATTGACAGTCCCATGACCGCAAAGGGAATCACCGAGGTCCGAGGGTCCTGCGTGGTAGCGAAATACCAGGCCACTCCGCCAAGCACCACTCCATCGCTCACGCGGTCAATGACAGAGTCGAAAAAGGCACCTCGCTGGCTCGCAGCGTTGGATGCTTTGGCGAGTGCGCCGTCGAGGAGATCGGGCAATGCCGAAAGCACGAGCAACACAAAGCCCACCTGCAACGCACCCACGCCAATTGCAACCGCCGCAGCAACAGCAAAAAGCAGTCCCCCGAGCGTGAAATGATCGGGCGACAAGCGGGTCTTACCGAGTCGTTCCCCAATCGGTTTCACCGCACGCTCAACATGCGAACGGAAGCGACCGTCAAACATTGATCGTCATCCTACTGCCAGGACGCTCCAGGCGATTGCTACTCCGGATTGTCTTCGACCAGTTGCTCTACAACGCGTGCATCAACCGCATCGATCAACACCAAAGCTCGACGCAGCGGTGGGTCCTCGGCGCTGTAACACAAGACACGCCACGTGGGCCGGCTTCGGAGACCTCGCCACACCTGCTGCGCAGATGCATGGCCCACCGCAAAACCGCAGGCCTGAGAGGCATGTACCAACGCGTCGGTTTCGGACACCGACATCTTCCACGATGAACTGAGCACGTACACCGCAAATACTGCAAGGCCGATCGACACGTACAACATGCCATCGTTCACGAGCCCCGACGAATCAATCGACTCATTGCGCGCGAAAAATAGCCACAGCCCAAACGAGACTGCCGAAACGATGAGGTACAAAATCGCGGGAATTCGTCGCCTGCTGTTGTCAGGAAATTGATATGGCCCAACGAACACCGAGACATCAAGATCTTCCGGAAGTTGGTCGCGCAATTCGTCCGGGTTGACCGGGTCACCACTCATTGAGAAGTCCCCATCACCTCTAAAAACCTACTGCGCAGTCGCGCAGCCGACACCGACAACGCCTCGGGAAGAATCTTGGTGTTGGCAACGGTCACCATGAAGTTGGTGTCTCCTCCCCAACGCGGCACCACATGTACATGTAGGTGCTGCGACACACTGCCACCGGCAGTGGCACCCATGTTGATACCCACATTCACACCATGCGGTACGTACTCCGCCTTCACCGCGCGAACAGCATCTGCCACCAACGACCAGATCTCGTTTCGTTCGGTATCGCTCAGCAACTCGATCTCACCGACCTCGCGATACGGCAACACCAACATGTGACCCGGCGAGTAGGGAAAGGCGTTCAAGATGACAAAGCACTCCTGTCCTCGATAGACGATGAACGTCTCCTCGTCAGGCAAGCTCGATTGAAGAATCTGCGTGAATATCGATTGACCAGATGGCGCCATCTTTGTGTCGCGCTGCACATACTGCGCACGCCATCCGTTCCAGAGATGTTCGAGCATCAACCGAGGTCCACTGATGCTTCGGCTACAACTTGTGCAACGAATGTGTCGAGGGCAACCCCCCGAACCACGTCTCCACCACGTGGATTGACTCCCACGGTGCGGTCCCGGACATCCTCGTCTCCCACCACCAGCACGTAGGGAATGCGCTCCAACTTTGCCGAACGGATTCGCTTGCCGAGCTGTTCATCGGCTTCCACGATGTCGACCCGCAGCCCGCGCACTCGCAGCGCGTCCGCAGCGTCGTGTGCGTATGCCTCATGAGCCGTAGTGACCGGAAGAACGCGCACCTGAACGGGAGCAAGCCACGTGGGGAACGCACCCCCATAGTGCTCAAGCAATACACCAAAGAATCGTTCAACCGATCCGAACAGCGCACGGTGCAACATGATTGGCCGATGTCGAGCGTTGTCGGACCCGATGTACTCGAGCTGAAACCGTTCAGGCAAATTGAAGTCGCATTGGATTGTGCTTAACTGCCACTTTCGTCCGATCGCATCTCGAACGTCGATATCGATCTTGGGTCCATAGAACGCCGCGTCGCCCTCCTTTACCGAATAGGACACGCCGTGCCGCTCCATTGCCTCCCGCAATGCGGCCGTCGCCTTCTCCCATATCTCATCCGATCCCACGCTTTTGTCCGGATCCCGCGTGGACAACTTGAACTCAAAGTCGTCGAATCCGAACTGCCGCAGGACCGACATGATGAAGTCCAACAATGACGCGATCTCGTCTGCAAGATGCTCTTCGGTGCAGTAGATATGGCTGTCATCCTGCGTAAATCCACGAATACGCAAGAGTCCATGGAGGGTGCCCGCACGCTCGTAGCGATACACCGTCCCCAATTCGAATAGTCGCAGTGGCAACTCGCGGTAACTGCGTTGGCGTTCCTTGAAAATGAGGCAATGCATTGGACAGTTCATCGGCTTGGGGTAATACACGCCGTTGTCCATCTCCATCGGCGGATACATCCCGTCTCGGTAGAAATCGAGATGGCCCGAAGTTTCGAACAGTTTCGCATTCGCCAAATGCGGGGTGTAGACGAATTGGTAGCCGCCACTCTGATGTCGCGCCCTGCTGTAATCCTCCATCAGCTTGCGCACGATGGCCCCCTTCGGGTGCCACACCGCAAGACCACCACCTAACTCTGAGGGAAATGACAACAGATCCATTTCGACGGCAAGTCGACGGTGGTCACGCTTCTCTGCCTCGACAAGACGAGTGAGATGCTCATCGAGAGCGGCCTTGGACTCCCATGCCGTGCCGTAGATGCGCTGCAACATCGGACCCTTTTCGTTGCCTCGCCAGTAGGCGCCGGCGACCTTCATCAACGCGAAATGACCCAACCGCGACGTGCTCGGCACATGGGGGCCGCGACAGAGATCGACGAACTCCTCGGAATTGCGATACACGCTGACCGAACCCGACCCCGAGACCTCCCCCGAGTCGTGACCATCGGCAGCACCGCTTGTCACACGCGTGATGATCTCGCATTTGTAGGGCTGATCAGCAAACAACGCCAACGCATCCTCGACATCGAGTTCGAAACGCTCGAAGGGCTGATCGGCCTTCACGATTCGCTTCATCTCTTCGGTGATCCGCTCGAGATCTTCATCACTGAATGTTCGACCGCCAGGCAGATCAAAGTCGTAATAGAAGCCATCCTCGATGGCCGGCCCAATCGTAAACTTGGCTCCCGGAAATAGACGCAATACCGCCTGCGCCAACACATGCGCCGTGGAGTGGCGCAGCACATGGCGACCCTCTTCCGAGTCGGCCGTCACCACGTGCACTATCGCCCCCTCAGGCAGCGGCGCGACTAAGTCACGCTCCTCGCCATCTACAACCGCTGCCACTGCAGCCTTGGCCAAGCGCGAGCCAATGCTTTTGGCTAAATCGAGCGCTGACGCGCCCCGGTCGAGCGTTCGCACCGAGCCATCCGGCAGCCGCACGTCAATGGTCGCCGAAGCATTCATCACCCACAATTCTAGGGCCGGCGCCATTCACCGAGCGACGTTGAACACCTAGAGGTCGATACCCAACAATGCAGCACCACGACGCACTGACAGACCCATGGCAGCCGCTTCGTCGAGCGCGCGAACGGCACTTGGCGCATCGAGATCGTCATCGAGTGCATCACGAACCGCCTGGACCGTGGAGTCCTCATCGCGACCCGACATCGAGTCCTGCCAACGCGCAAGACGATCCGCATTCGCGGCCATCAGATCCGGCGACCACTCCCATTCGCTCCGATAATGGTGCGTGATCAGTACAAGACGCACGATTCGTGGATCGTGTTCGGCACGGAGTCGGTCGACGAAAACCAAATTGCCACGACTCTTCGACATTTTGTGCCCATCCATAAACACCATGGCAATGTGCATCCAGTGCCGCACAAACGGCACGCCGGTCGCCGCCTCTGACTGTGCGCGCTCACATTCATGATGAGGAAAGATCAAATCTGATCCACCGCCGTGCAGGTCAATCGTCGTGCCAAGCTCGCGCAATGCAAGGGCCGAACACTCGATATGCCAACCCGGTCGACCTGCACCCCACAGCGTGTCCCATGACGGCTCGTCACTCGCCGAGGGATGCCACAACACGAAGTCGAGCGGGTGACGCTTGTTCGGGTCGTCGACATTGCCGCCGCGCTCACGAGCCAGATTGATCATTTCCTCCTGCGAGTAGTGCGAGACCGAGCCGAATTCCGCGAACTTGTCGACATCGAAATAGACCGAGCCACCAGATTCGTAGGCAAACCCTCGATCCATCACCATGCCGATGAATCCGCGGATGTCAGAAATTGCAGACGATGCGCGAGGCGACGAAAACACAGGCAATGCGTTCAAGGCTTTCATATCGGCCTCGAAACGAGCCTCCTCGCCTGCAGCAAGATCAAGATAGTGAACGCCTAGTTCTCGCGCTTTGGCAAACAATGGATCATCCACGTCAGTGACGTTGCGCACGCATTTGACGGTGTGCCCCATGTCGACAAGCCGACGCTGCAGCACGTCGTATTGAATGAACGTAAAGGCGTGCCCAAGATGCGTGGCGTCGTACGGGGTGATGCCACAGGTGTACATGAGGACGGTTTCACCGCACTCGAATGGCACTACCGACCGCTTGGCCGTGTCGTATAGGCGCATCGACATGTTCTAGTGACGTGCCACCGTCGATCGACCGGACACCGGATCGAATTCCGGAATCCCGGTAAGCCGAGGGGCTACACGGGTCTTGTAGCGAACGTTGAGCTGCAGCAGCACTGCCGTAAATGCCTCCAGTGCGAGTGCGTTCGAAAGCCCGCCGGTATTGAGTGGTCGACAGCCGGGAATCTTGTGCACGATGTCACTCACCGTTTCAATCGCCTCAGGAAAATCGGAACAAATCAACACATCACTATCGACGTGATGATTGAGATTGCCGAGCTCCTTCGCCGGGATGTGTTGCATAGCCGCAACTACTCGACTGGCGGGAATTGCCGCCTGTACGTGGGCGGCGATGCTGCCGCGCGGTGGTACCAACGGCTGAAACTCCTTGCCCACGCGGATCAATGCATTCGCCATGGTGACCACGATCTTGCCGGTAAGTGCGGCGGCGTGATCACTCACGACAGTGGCAACGGAATCCCACGGTGTCGCAACCACGACAACATCACATGCCGCAGCGGCAGCGTTATCGCCAGCCTCTATCGAAATGCCGCGGTCGGGCCACAGCGCGCACAATTCGTCGACGACCTCCTGCGACCGCTCCACCGATCGAGAGCCAATAACGACCTCATGGCCTGCCACGTTTAGACGCAAGGCCAAGCCGCTTCCTGCTGGTCCGGTACCACCCATAATTCCGATGCGCATCCATTGAGCCTTACACAAACGACGCCCAACAACTACGGTCATATGCATGGGAATTCTGGAAGGCAAACGAATCATCGTCACGGGTGTGCTTACGGATGCGTCATTGGCATTCGGCGTGGCGCAACTTGCCCAGCAAGAGGGCGCATCGCTACTCCTCACCGGCGCGGGTCGAGGACTCTCGATCACCGAACGCACTGCACGCAAACTCGGCGGTTCGGTTGAGGTTGCGGAATTCGATGTCACCGTTCCCGACCACGTGGATGCAGTGCGCGAACGTGCGGCGGCCAGCCTCGGTCGGGTCGATGGGGTCCTGCACTCGATTGGATTCGCGCCAGCAGCCTGTCTCGGCGACGACTTGATGGCCGCCACCTGGGCGGACGTGTCCGTCGCCATGGAGATTTCGGCATTCTCGCTGAAGACGCTGGCCGAAGCCTTTGTTCCGCTGATGACCGAGGGCGGCAGCATCGTTGGTCTCGACTTCGACAACACGGTCGCTTGGCCTGCGTATAACTGGATGGGTGTCGCCAAGGCGGCGCTCGAGGCAACCAACCGCTACCTCGCCAAGGACCTTGGGGCCAAAGGCATCCGCTGCAACCTCGTGGCGGCGGGCCCCATTCGTACCATGGCGGCAAAATCAATCCCGGGTTTCGCCAAGTTCGAAGATGTGTGGGATGAACGTGCTCCGCTCGGCTGGGACGTCAACGATTCGTCTGCAGTAGCGCGTTCCTGCGTGGCATTGCTGTCCGACTGGTTCCCCGCAACAACGGCAGAGATCATCCATGTTGACGGTGGATTCCACGCCATGGGCGTCTAGAACAGTCTCATGATTCGTCGTGCCCGCTGGGCAATTGCGGTGACTACTCTGGCTGTCACACTTCTTCCCAGCACGATGGCACTTGCCGCCTCAAACGATGCTCGCGTCGGTGAACAGTGGGCGCTCGGTGTGATCGGCGTCGACCAAGCATGGGCCGTGACGAAGGGCGCGGGAGTCACGATTGCCGTCATCGACAGCGGAAGTGGACCGCATCCCGATCTCGACGCGAACCTTGACGCAGGGCGAAATCTATTCATGGGCGCCGACGAGGTTGGTGCACCCGATGTCGACACCGTCGGACACGGCACTCACGTGGCGGGCATTATTGCTGCTGTCGCGAACAACGGAGTCGGCGTTGCCGGGATCGCACCCGAATCACGCATCCTGCCCATTCGTGTGCTGGGCCCCGACGGGCGCGGACGCTCGGGCGACGTGGTGACCGCGGTGCGCTTGGCAGCAGACGT
>Ga0164292_10005778_pt1 | contig 10133 bp, 7 predicted proteins | sample GEODES117metaG_FD_111486 | JGI IMG/M metagenome (GOLD analysis project Ga0164292, IMG submission 111486) | Eutrophic lake water microbial communities from Lake Mendota, Wisconsin, USA - GEODES117 metaG | ecosystem: Environmental > Aquatic > Freshwater > Lake | place: USA: Lake Mendota, Wisconsin... | reverse complement strand
TTGCCAGCAGCCGTCGAAAGACCATCTCCACTGGTTTTAAGCAGGGAATTGGCGTAGGCCTCCATCAGTTCAGAAACCTCTGTGGGACCTAGTTTAGTAACTGCGGATTGAAAGGCTAACTTTTTCGCTTTAAACTGCGACAAGTACCCAATAAAGTAATCGGTTACACTTAAGTCAGAAAGCTCATTCACATTTGATTTTGAATCTTTGAGCTCTTTGTAAAGTTTGATGAGCTGAGAGTCTGCAGAATTCTGCTTCTTTTTTGCTAGATACTCACTTTCAAGAGCTAAGTATTGGGTTTGAGCGGCCTGCACTTTATTTGATTTCCAGTCATTAAACGACAGAACAGACAGCTCTGCGCTAAACGCAAAACATGAAATCAAACTACAGAATAAAAATAGCGACCACAATTTCACAATCAACCTCCAACGATTCACTGAAACCAAATTACAAGCTTTGTGCCCGGGCGAACTCAACTGAATTTGATCTCAGCCAAATTCCAGGGACGAATTTGCGCCTTTGAATTCAAAAATTGGCATAGATATCAATTACTTAAGTAATTTTTGCCTGTTGAATTATTCACCATATCTGTAAAAAAGAAATGGCCGGAGCAGGTCGCTCGTACATTTTAAATCTACCAAACTCTTTTTCTTAAAGAGTTGGCTGCTTTCTGGATCAATTCCTTGCGGTCAGAATTCATTTTATCAAAGGTTCGGACCATCATGGAAGTTCTTGGATTTTTAACTAGAAAGCCTCGATGCGTATCAACAAATCCCCAGTAAAGTCCATCCACCTCATCACACCAGTTCCCCTTTGGATAGTGACCCATCTTTCGGTAAAAATTAGATCCACAAATATAGGGTTTGGTCGCAAAGATTCCGCCGTCACTGAATAAGGCCATGCCATAAACATTAGGACCCATCACCCAATCAGCAGAATCCACATACATTTCCATAAACCAGCGGTGAGCCTCTTTGGGATTGATTTCTAAAAGGTTCATCATATTTCCGATGACCATCAATCTTTCAATGTGATGATTGTAGGCTAACCTGTCTGCTTTTTTGATCGCTTCATCCAAAGGTGGAATGCCAGTTGTGCCATTGTACCAATGCTCAGAAATCTTTTTTTTGTGGTTGAGAAAATTAGTGGATTCTTGCTTTTCACTGAACTCTTGATAAATGCCTCGAATGAACTCTCGCCATCCAATGACTTGCCTGACAAAGCCTTCAATGGAAGCTAAAGAGATTTTCTTTTTTAGTCCCACACTGATCACTTCACGAACAACTTCTTCCGGAGATAGAAGCCCCACATTCATCAGGGGGCTTAAAGCCGAGTGAAAAACAAAATCGCTTCGATCTGTCATTGCATCCTCGTAAGGACCAAATTCATTGAGCCTTTTTTCGACAAAGTCTTTTAAATGAGCGTGGGCTTCTTGCCTTGTCGTCGGGATCCAGTAATCTTTGTGATTTCCGGGATGATCTTTGAAGTTCTCATCAATTAATTTTTGAACAGCTTTTATATGAGTCGTCTGTTTGACGGCTGGAAGGCTTGGAACTTTGACGTCATCTGGTAGGGATTCCCTATTATCTGTATCGAAACTCCATTTGCCGCCCATGGGCAACCCTTCTTTGGTCAGAAGAATCTTTAAATCTTTTCTTCTTTTTTCATAGAAGGTTTTCATGAAGGGTCTTTTTTTTCCACCCAAGTGTTCTTGAAGCTCTGCACGAGAAGTTAAAAATAGGGGGCTTCTGACTTCTACAGCTTCTACCTTTAGGTCTTTAAGTAAACTTCGGATTCGCTTTTCGAAAAACTTATCTTCAATTTCGAAGTAATAAACTTTCTTTACTTTTTTTGCCTTAACAAAGTCTGAGAGTGCCTCGTCGTAAGTTTTAGATTTTGTTGAATTTAGTTTTTCGTAATGCACTTTTGCTAGGCTTTCGATTTCCTCAGCGTAAGTTCGCATTGAAGACAAAAAGAAGGTGATCTTGTGCTTATGAAATTTAAAATAAGTACAGAGCTCTTGATCTTCTCGCATGAAGATATGATCAAGTTTCTCAGTGATTCGCTGCTGAATATTTTCTTTAGAAAAAAGTTGGTTGCCTAAAACTAAAAGTAGATTCATTTCATCATCCATAAAAGTAGACCCGATCTCAGAGTCCATAAAATTGTTCTGGGCCAATTTGTTAAAATTAGCTTTTCAATCAGGGCTTCATCGCGTGCCACAGCTAATTGATTGTGAATCGGCACGCTTAAAAAGAATGTGCTCATCCAAATCAAAATAATAAATGCGAAATTGAGAGCCGTTAGGGCACTGCGAAAATAAAACAACAGAAGGGCTCCTGTTACAAATTCTAGAATCATGGGCAGAGCCGTGATGGGTGTTATGGATTTTCCATGGAACAGACTGAAGTCCGTGAACTTAATTGAATCCACATAACGAAACGTAGGATAATGCACCACTTGAATAGTCCAGATCAGTCCAGTCATAAAAAAACAAAGTCCCATATGGGCGAGTAACAATTTGTTATTCATGAGGTTTAAGGTATATTAAACCAGCTGGAGGTCAATCATGTTACGAATCTTTGCAAGCCTACTTTTTTTGATTTTATTGTCATCTTGTACATCAGTTCAAGTGTCAGACTACAAGAATGAAAAACCAATTTTAAAACTCGAGGAATATCTCAATGGCGGATTGATCGCTCACGGTTTTTTTCAGGATCGTGATGGTCTTATTAAAAAAAGATTCGTCGTGGATTTAAAAGGGACCTGGAAGAATAATATCGGTGTTCTGGAAGAGGACTTCGTATACTCAGATGGCACTAAAAGCCGACGAGTTTGGACCATAGAAAAAAAGCCCGATGGAACCTATAAGGGAACTGCCTCAGATGTCATCGGAGAGGCCAAAGGTGAAATTGCGGGCAATGCTCTTCGATGGAAGTATGTTTTAGCATTGGATGTAGATGGCACGACTTACAATGTTGATTTTGATGATTGGATGTATCTGATGGATGACAAGGTCATGATCAATAGATCAAAAATGTACAAGTTCGGAATCTATTTGGGGGAAGTGACTTTGTCCTTCTATAAAAAATAATGAAAATACTTTTTCTACTTTTCATCTTTTTAGGCAGTTTTGCTCACTCGCTTGAATTCACAGGGAAAGCCTATGATCAAGAAAAGGGTCAACTGATTTATCTTGAAAAACATAAAACGGTGGATGATGCGAATGGTTTTAATCAGTTGATTGAAACTCAATACACAGACCCAGATGGAAAAGTAATGGCAACTATCCGGTCTGACTTCAAAAAAGATTTGGTTATTCCCGATGTCATTTTCGCAGACACTCGCTTCGGTTTTAAAGACGAGCAAATTTATGATCCAGAAACTAAAATAGTAAAAATCATAAGAACAAGTGATAAGACCGGCAAAACTGAAAAGAATGAGTTTAAAGTTAAGAAAAATATGCTAGGGGGACAGGGTTTTAATAACTTTTTGGTTAAAAATTTCGACCAATTGTTAGATCAACAATCCATTCCTGTGCAGTTTATTGTTCTTTCAAGCCGTGATTTTTTTGAATTTAAGATACAACTGAGTGGGAATAAAAAACTCGTGCCAGACCAAGTTGAGTTTGGCTTGTCCATTAGCAGTTATTTTCTTAAAGTTTTTGTAAGTGACATTCAAACCATTTACTCAAAAACAACAAAGCGATTGCAGACCTTTAGGGGTCTTTCTAACTTATCTAACGAAAAGGGCAAACCCTACAATGTTAGAATTGAATACGAGTACCCTGCCAAATGATGAGTAAAAAACAAAACTTTATATTGTTTGGTCTTTCCTATGTGGGCTGGTTCGGGTGCGTATTTGCCGGTAAGTTTGAGTTAGGAGCCATCGCCTACTTAGTCCCCATTATTTATCTTATTAGCTTCAGCCGGTATGAAAAAATAAGTATGCCCTTAGTCAGTGTTTTTGCTGCAATTTCATTCATTGGAATCATATTCGACTCTATCAGTCTTCATTTTCAGTGGATCAAGCTTACGATACCCCATGAACAATTCGGCTTACCCCACTGGCTCAATTCTCTTTGGCTGCTATTTGCTTTTTCGATACCTATGTATGATTCCTGGCTTAAAAATAGATATTTTTTTACTGCAGGGCTTGGGTTTTTTTTAGGACCTATCACCTATTTTTCGGGTGCAGGATTTGGAGTTCTTGCGATCGATAACCCCATCCATTTACTTTACTACGCACTGTTCTGGTGTTCATTTTTTCCATTCTGCATTTGGCTTTTCTCTGCCCAGCAAAAAACCAAAAGCTAGTATAAATTGCATCGAATATTTACATTAATGAGGCATTATGCATCCTTATGACTTGTTGTGTATTTGTTCTTCAAAATGCTATAATCGAAGGTCCGTAATCAAAGGCAAAAAAAATGCAAAAAAAGAATTCAGTTGTAGGTCTATGTGCATCCTCTGGAGGTCTTGCACCTCTCATCGAGTTTTTAAAAACTGTTCAAATATCAGAGCGATCATTTTCTTATGTCATTATTCAGCATTTAGATCCTAATTCAAAAAGTCTTATGAAAAGTTTATTGACTGATAAAGTCAGTTTACCAGTTTCCAATGTGGAAAATGATCAACCGATTGAAGAGAATCAAATTTATCTAATACCACCAGGCTACCAAGCAGAGCTGGTCAACGGAATTTTTAAACTGAGCCTACTGCCAGAGATTAACACGTACGAACATGTAATGGATATTTTCTTTAAATCCCTTGCGAAAGGATACGGCACTCAATCCATAGGCATTGTTTTGTCTGGTTCCATGGGTAGCGGAATCACTGGTTGCCAAAGCATTATAGACGCTGGGGGTGAAGTTTTTGTTCAAGACCCTACTGAGGCCGAGTTTCCCGAAATGCCTCAATCCACTATTCGAAGTGGATTTTACACTCAAATTCTGAAGGCCAAAGATATCTTTAAAGAACTCGTTACCTCAAACCCTCAAAACCTTGAAATCAAAGAGACTCTTTTTGAAAAAATTCACTTAAACTTAAAAAAGTTCGAAGAAATTCTTAATCAAGATTCTACTTTCAGGATTCAGGATTACAAGCCAACGACTTTGTCCCGCCGGATAGCAAAACAAATGGTATCAAGAAATATTCTAGAAGTTGAAGATTACCTTCATTTTCTTAAGACCAACCCTAAAGAGATTGATTTGGTGTTTGTCGATATTCTTATTTCAGTCACCGAATTCTTCCGAGACCCAGAGTTTTTTCAAGTTTTAAAAGAACAAATTGATTTATATGTTCCAAAAGAAAACGAGGAATTTCGTGTCTGGTCGGTTGGTTGCTCGACAGGCGAAGAGGCCTACTCACTTCTTATGATGATTCAAGAAAGTTTTGACGCAAGAAAGTTGACGAATCCGATTAAAGTTTTTGCAACAGATCTTAGTCAGAAAAATCTAACCTTTGCAGGTCGTGCCACCTATCCAAGCGATGCCGTTTCAAAGATAAATCCTACATTGACTGACAAATATTTTGAAAAAATCGAGAATCAATTTATCTTAAAAAAGAAGTATCGCAGTCTTGTTGTTTTCTCAAAAAATGATGTTGTTAGCGCTGCACCATTTTCTGGAATTGATCTAGTTGTCTGCCGAAATCTGCTTATTTATTTAACATCCGAAGCACAAAGCTTAGCACTCGTTAATCTTGTTTTTAGTCTTAAAATGAGTGGAATGTTAGTCCTAGGACCGTCAGAGTCTTTAGGCTCTCTTCAAAAAAACTTTGCGGTGATTCACCCAAAATGGCGTTTTTATAGAAAAATAGCTTCGTTAGATAGGAAGCATATTGGAAGTTGGGTAATCCCAAAAAAAATTCAAACCACAGGATTAGCTAGAGAGGGTTTTGATTTGGAACGAAAATTAACAAAAGGAAATGTATTAGCCGATGTTATTTCTCTGTTGTACCCCGATTCTTTACTTTTAAATGAATCCTACGAAATCCTTGCCGTTTTTGGAAAAGCAAGGCAGTTCTTGCAAAGCTCAGCAGAGGGTTTGCTGACGACCTCAGTGACCTCTTTAGTTAATGAAAAATTATCATTAGCCCTTAAGTCATCAATGATCGACGCTAAAAGGACAAGCAGCATTATCCAGTTTGATGGATTTAAGTTTCAGAATCAGAATGACTCGACAACGGAAGTGAGTTTCTCAACGAAGTGGATTCAAGGTCAGGATCAAATAGGTTATTTTATATGCCAAATCGGAGCTTTTTCATCTGAGAAAGATAAAATTGTCATTCAAAGCTCTCAGTCTGAGTCCCATGTGATTGATTCTTTGAAAATTGAGCTAGATCAAGTCGAATTTAATCTTCAATCTGTTTTGGCAGACTTGCGACTTGCAGAAGAAGAATTGCAGTCAACTCAAGAAGAGTTTCAATCAACGAACGAAGAACTTCAAACCACCAACGAAGAACTACAATCGACCAACGAAGAACTAAAATCTGTTAATGAAGAACTTTACTCTACAAATTCAGAGCTTCAGTTAAAAATTGAACAGGTTTCATCAACTAATATGGATTTGAAAAATTTGATAAACTCAACAGATATCGGATTTATTTTTCTTGGTCGCGGCGGTGTCATTCGCAGGGTAACACCCATTGTTGAAAATGCATTTTTCATCAGACAAAATGACGTCGGAAGGAATATTTTTGAGCTCGAATTTGGATTGCAGCTAGAAGAATTAAAAACAAAAATAATCTCTGGTGCAGAAGTGTCATCGCAAATCGAACTTCATACCCAAAAAAATCAAACTTATTTATGCCAAATTCATTCCCACATCAACGAAGGGGAAGGATACGTCAGCTACTTGCTAAGCTTGTTGAATATAACAGATTCAAATCTTCTAAAAGAAAGAATGAAACTGGCATTGACTTCTGCAAAGATGGGAGTTTGGGACTGGCATAAAGAAACAAATGAACTTTTTTGGGACCAGCAAATGTACGACATCTATGGCAAAATTAATACGGGAGAACCCCTGAACTACGGCCATTGGCTCGAATGTCTACACCCTGAAGATCGATCAACTGCTGATATTTCACTTCAAAAGTTTATCGAGCTGGGCAAAGGCTATGACCTAAACTTTAAAATTTTAAAAAATCAAGAGGTTCGGTTCATCAAGTCATCTGGAAAAGTTTTTACTAATTCAAAAGGCAAGCCTTATCGAGTCATCGGGGTCAATTTCGATACGACTGATATTTCTTTGGCTGAAAAAAGATTAGATGAAGAGCGCCGAATTAGTTTTCAAAACGCAAAGCTTGCATCCATCGGTGAGCTTGCTGCAAGCGTTGGGCATGAAATCAACAACCCTTTGGCAATATTAGCAGGTGAATTAAGAGGTCTAAAACGAAAAATGAGTGAGAATCATTTGATGACAAGTCAATTCGAATCATCTTTTGAAAGGCAAGAGGCTGCCAATCTAAGAATACGAAATATTGTCGACGGCCTCCGAGTCTTTGCAAGATCAGAAAACACAGCGTTGGGATCCTACTCGGCCAGAAACCTAGTAGAAGAGCTTGTTCGATTACTCAGGGAAATTTATCTAAAAGAAGGCGTTATTCTGAATTACATTTTGCCCACTGAAGACTTTTATATTTTTGTTAATTTTGGACAAATTCAACAGGCCCTGATGAATTTGATTTCCAATGCAAAGGAATCTTTAGTCTCTAAAGCTCAGAAACTTATCGAAGTCAGTATACGTCGAAATAAAAATTCAGAAATTGAAATCGAAATTTCAGATAGCGGATCAGGGATTGAAGAATCCCTTTATCTGAAAATTTTTGAAACATTCTTTACAACAAAGCCAATCGGCCAAGGAACTGGTTTAGGCTTATCAATTACTAAACGACTTGTTGAAAACAACAGAGGAAGGATTGAATTTCAAAGTGAGCTTGGCAAAGGGTCTCGATTTGTTATGATTTTTCCGGAAGCTAAAAATGAAATCGAACACCTGGTTGAAAGACCAAAGTTGGTTGCCATTAGCAACGCCAAAACCTTGAATGAGACAAGCTGTACAGGAATTCGAGTTTTGCTTGCTGAGGATGAGCCTCATTTACGTGAACTTATAAAAAAGGATATTTTGTCTTTCGGCTGCACAGTGTCCACTGCAGAAAATGGACAGACAGCCATTGATCAAATTTCAAAACAAGATTTTGACGTGCTTGTAACTGATATGCAAATGCCAGGTATGAAAGGGCACGAGCTGATCAAGAAAATCAAACTTGAGCTTAAAAAGGATGTCGCTTGCATCATCATCACGGGTGATCCGACTGATAAGAATTTGCTTGAATTGACCAGTGGCAATGACCCTCTTGTAAAAAGTGTTTTAAGGAAACCCTTTGAAATCGAAGACCTTAAGAAATCGATTATAAATTCTAAAAAAGAATCCTTTGACGATTAGTTTTTTTGAAGCTCTGGAGGCCTCGTGAGTCCATGGATCAACTACCACCACCTTTTTTACTTTAAGACAATCGCAGAGGAAGGCACCGTCTCGAAAGCCGCCGAAAAGCTGCGAGTGGGTCAACCCACGTTATCGGCGCAGCTTAAGCAGTTCGAAGACACTCTTGGCGTGCAACTTTTTGAAAGACACCATAAAAAACTAATTCTTACCGAACAAGGAAAAGTGGCTCTTGATTATTCAAAAGGTATTTTTCGCATGGGTTCTGAAATGTACGAGGTCCTTCACGACAGACTCAAGCCCCTAAAGCCATCTCTTCACTTAGGTGCACTTGATAGTGTGCCTAAACAAATCGTACTGAAATTGGTCAAGCATGCCTTTCGAATTTCGCCCTGCCAAATCACTTTATCCGAAGGAAAGCCTGATGAATTGTTAAGAGAGCTTGTTGCACACAGGATGGATCTCATGGTGACCAACTTCCTACCTTCGGGGACTGATGCCAAGGGTCTTTATCCAAAGTCGATAACGAAGAAAAATGTGGCTTTCTATGGAGCTCCAAAATTCAAAGCCTTAAAAAAGGGATTTCCGAAATCAATTTCCGGAGAACCGATGATTCTTCCAACTTACGACAGCCAGCTGAGGCAAGACCTGGACCACTGGGCCAAGCTTAATAAAATTGAGCTCAACATCATCTGCGAGAGCCAAGACATTTCAATAAAAAAACTGATGGCGATAAATGAGATGGGTCTTATTCCTACGGCGACTCATACTGTTGCCGAACAAGTCCTCAATGGCGAACTTGTTGAAATCGGCCAGCTTCAAGGAGTTCATGAAGAACTTTTCTTGGTGACTAACCAAAGAAAAATCGAGAATCCGATTGCTTCAAAGTTAAGGGATTCTTTTGCTGTATAACTTTAAGCATTGAAACTAAGGTTTTTTATCTATTTTAACAATTCATAAATCTTCCGTAGAGTTATTAGGTGTTCGCCAGAATAAGCGAATCACTTCAACTCGCGGAGGATCAAATGCTAACTTCAAAACAAACTTCCCTCAAGCCACTGCTAGAATCAGAGAATGGCGTTCACTTAACTGCCTATCTTGCTAATCGTGGCAATTTGATTGAACTTAAATCTCAACTTAAGACAGTTATGAATGAGTCTTACGAATGGCTTAGCTCTGCAATGTCCAAGGAAGAGCTCAAACGTTTTCTAGAACCTCTGGATTCTCTTTTACTTGATTCGAGTATTTTCAAGCTCATGAAGGGCAACATTGGAATCTTTAGAACTTTTGATTCATTTCGAGTTCTTAATATTCCAGTGGAGGTTGAACAAAGTTGCCAGGTTGCTACGAGTTTCCATGTCAAACCTTTGCTCAGATGGCTTCAAGCTGATCGAGAGTTTTTACTTTTAGGATTAGAGGAGGATGCAGCTCACCTTTATCTGGGAAGCCAGGACAGTTTTAAACTTATTGATTCAATTTTATTTCCCGAGTTTTTTAAAAAAAATGAAGCTTTCGCGTGCGTTAATGATTGGATTATGGAACTGACCAAAACGACTCATCCCAAGCTTTTTGTTGCTGGTGAAAAAATGAATGTTGCTGGCTTAAACCAGCATCTCAAGTATACAAATACTGCAAAAAATCCGATCTCGAATTTTTTCGGACAACATAATGCATTCAATATTTGTACTGA
>Ga0164292_10005777_pt1 | contig 10134 bp, 5 predicted proteins | sample GEODES117metaG_FD_111486 | JGI IMG/M metagenome (GOLD analysis project Ga0164292, IMG submission 111486) | Eutrophic lake water microbial communities from Lake Mendota, Wisconsin, USA - GEODES117 metaG | ecosystem: Environmental > Aquatic > Freshwater > Lake | place: USA: Lake Mendota, Wisconsin... | reverse complement strand
GAACCCTTGTATGTGATGTGATAACAATGGCTACACCTATCGGCGTATTTATAAGCGAACTCGAAGTTTAAATAACCGCTCGAAGATGCTTGTAAATCCTTGCGAACGTGATGAAAGATAGAAAGTGGGGCTTCCGCAATCGTAAAGTCGCTCGGCACGAAATCATAATGCCTTTTTATAATCCGATATATATCACGAACACATCGAACCTCATAGATTTTATTTATTTTATTTATATCATTCATATAAGAAAAACTGCTTACACTCTTTAATTAATACGCATATATATTTATTATCTTTGAGTTTCGAACTGATGCTTAGCAGTTTCGTAGAAACAACCTCAGTATCCGTGTAGCGTTCGTCTTTCTCTATATTCGCATCCGCCCAGTATAGCGAACGGCGTGTAAAAGCACCGCAGACGAGCGTCCGTATCGCATAGATGAAGCGTTCGCTATTCACATCGGTTTCCCATTCCGCCGTCGCAGCCGATGCCGTCGTCACAGTCGTCTTTAAATATTCCCACGTGTCGCCAGTGTATCGAAACTTGCCACTTAGGATTTTATGAATTACATTTGCGATATCAAAATGCGTGTTATTTAAGATACAAACGTCAATAAGTGTAGCAAGTGTAGCGATGTCCTGTTTTTCGTCCATCTGTTAGTTATAAATAATGCTAATATTTTTATATCTATATATTAAAGAAAAAAGATGCTTCGATATCTTACAAACGGAGTGTGTAGTTCCAGTTCCAATTACAAGCCATCTGAAACGAACGCATATTTAAAAAAATGTAATGCATCGCTTTATAACAAGGCGACAGGCAATACCAAACTATTTCTTTATAAAAGATGTCTATTTATGACGTTCGAAGAATACGCCACCGAAAAAGTCCATATAAATAATAATATGTGCTGTCGTGTTCTCGATAGTGTGAATGAAACGGCGATGAAAGACGCAATACGCACAGAACTCGAGCATATACGAGGTAATCTGCTGCGCCCTTCCTACTTAAAGATACCTTTGCCTATCTATGTGATGGTTGCGAAAAAGTTAGAAACGATAAAAAACGACGACGTATTCAATGGCAATTATACTGTCGTCATATATATTCCAAATCTATTCAACTACAATGGCGACGGCAGTGAATATACGTTGTTCCCTTCGCTCGACGCATTTTCAAAGCAGAACCGATGGATGGAACTGATGACGAGCAAATCCTCGAAGTTCTTAGAAATAATGGAAATCGGTTCTACGAAAGAGAGGGGCGACCAAATAAAAAAGCAAAACTATTTAAGGACGGACTTAACGGCGTCATGTTTTAATATGGGGTGTGTATCGGCGGAGAAAGAAAGCCTCTTGATACCCTCGTATTCTACAAACGATGCCGAACTTTCTCTTAGTGTCGAAAATCTGTCTCCTTATTATCCTAAGAAATGTCTTAAAACGCCCTATTATAATAAACATATGATGGAGTTTTCTCCCGATGACGAAAAGAGGTTTAGAGGCACGGGAGATGTGTTGGCGGATAATTTTGATGCGAATAAACATTGTAGCCCCGAAAATATAAAAAAATACGAAGGCGAAGCAAAGAAAGACAAGGAGCGGTTTGACATCTTCTTATGTAAGCAACTCGACGTGTGTAAAAAGTATGAGGGGAAGGGTGGCGGTGGCGAACCCGAGTATGACAATGATTATGATAGAATTATTTGTAAAAATAACGATAAGAAGAAGGTCGAAATGTTGTTGTCTGACTTTTATAGAAAGCATCTTGAAAGCGGGACAGACAAAGAGAACTATTCGGCAGACTACAATGATAACATTTTAAAAGAATTGGCGTTTCGAAAAAGCAAATATCCTGGTCCCGGCAAAATCCAAGAAATCGTATTCTCGATGTTTCTTTTAAACGAAGCGTTATTTGAAAGTGATTTGTTTTGCTATATGCCTTGGCGAAATATATTGTTGAAGCAAGAATACGTGATGAACGAAGGCGAAGCCGTAGAGATTGATAAGCGCCCCTTAAAATCCTTTGACGGGGTGTTCGAGATGAAGTTTAGTGCCAACGGATACCTTACGATATACCGAAATGGCAACCCCTATTCGCAAGTTCCAAATCAACGCAGAGGATATCGATGCTATACGAAGAGAGTATTGACATTTGAAAATATGAGCCTCGTCATCCACGGATACGACGAGCATAACAATTACGACCAGCGAGGATATATAACATTGCCTCTTCAAGCGATGCAAATATCCCCCGCAAGTGTCATACTATCCAATAGCGGCAAGTTAATGCTCTATGACTTGGGAATAAACAGAAGGATGTAAGGATGTAAGGATGTAGCGAAGGCGAATGTTTATAATACTTATTTTTATATATTATATTCTTAATAATAGAATAATAAATATTTAAGAATGATTAATGAATGGGATATATTGGACTTATATTTCAAGGGGCATCGCTATCCATTCACAGGGCATCACTTAGATAGTTATCGTGAGTTTATCAAGAACCAAATCCCTTATATCATTAAATCATACAACCCTATCACGATGATTAAATATGACGACGACAAGGACGAGGTATTTAAGATTGAGATATTCGTAGGCGGGTTAGAAGGAGCGGAGTTAAACATCAGCCGACCGATTATATACGAAGACGGATGCCCGAAGTTAATCATACCATACGAAGCCCGTATGCGTAATTTAACCTACGAGACGCACGTATTCGCCGAGGTATTCGTTCGCATCACCTCGAAAAACGAGGGCAAACAAAACGTGGAGACCGCTACCTTCAATAATGTAGCAATCGGGAGCATCCCTATAATGCTTCACAGCGACATTTGCATCTTGAAAAATCAGGGTTCGAGCATCTTGCGAAAGTTAGGCGAATGTCCCTATGATACGGGCGGGTATTTTATAATCGACGGCAAAGAGAAGGTGATTATCGCACAAGAGAAGATTGTAACGAACCGTTTGTTCGTATCCGCACTGAAAGACGATAAGGATTTTAGCCACAAAGGGATTATTCGGTGCGTCGCAGACAAAGGAAACCTTGTGCCTACAAACGTCCAATTCTATTTTGTAAGAAACCCGATAATTGTAGAAGGCGACCACAACGTCGAGAACGTTAGCCGTAAATACACGAACTCACGAGGGGCGATTTACGTATCCATCCCTTCGTTTAAAGAAAAGATACCTTTGTTTATCTTGTTCCGTGCCATAGGGGTTCAGAGCGACAAGGAGATATGTAAGATGATATTTGGCAGTGGCAGTGGCAGTGGCAGTGGCAGTGGCAGCGGCGGATATAGCGAGATTGAGAAGAACTACTTTGATAATTTAATACGCCCGAGCGTGATTGATGCCAAGTATATCCACAATGACAAAGAGTATATCGTCGATACGCAACAGAAGGCAATCGATTACTTGAAGTTCAGGGTTCAATATGGAACTGTCGAACACGTGAAGATGGTATTGTCAAAAGACTTCTTCCCGAATATCGAAATCTTCGAAAATAAAAAGAAATACTTGGGCTATTTAACATTACAATTCATTAAATCGGCGAAGGGGTTGCTACCTTTAAGCGACCGTGATAGTTATATTTTCAAACGTGTGGATATTAGCGGCTTTATGTTAGCAGAGTTATACCAAGAAGCCTATATAAAACTGCGAGACAGCATTCGAAACAAGATTGATAGCGAATACTTATACGGACCTTGGAAAAATCGCAAGACGGACTTTAAGCATTTTATAAATAGCAATAATATCTATAAGATTGTCGACCATCTCATCGTAACCCAAACATTCGCCAAATCCCTCAAAGGACAATGGGGGTTGATTAATAATAGCGACCCCGAACTTGGGAAGGTTCAGGATTTATCACGTATCAGTTATGTAGGCTTCTTATCACACACAAGACGCGTGAATATGCCTATCGACCGCAGTATCAAGGTTACAGAACCTCACAAATTACATTCGCAACAATGGGGTATTATGTGTCCCTATGAGACGCCTGATGGTGCTTCTATCGGCTATTTAAAGAACCTCGCAATATTGGCAAAAATAACAGCAGGTATAAACGTAGATAATATTAAAAGATGCTTACTGGATATCGGCGTCATCCCGCTGATAAATAGCAACGTGTATAGCAACAAGAACATCACAAACGTCTTTGTGAATGGGACGCTTTTCGGGATTACGGGCGACCCGCTATTCGTTGCAAGGCTACTGAAAGCATACCGCAGAAACGGCTTAATAAATATCCTTATTTCAATCTCTTTTAATATAACCGCAAACGAACTGCGTATCTTCACAGAAGCAGGAAGACCGTGCAGACCTCTCTTAATATTAAAGTATAATCATAAAAATAAAAAGAATGAAGTTGTAGCGGCTACCGCGGCGTCCGTGTATAATAAAGATAAGCAAGAAAACTGGTTTGACTTGCTTAACGGGACGCACTACAAACTTGACAACAGGGAGAAGAACGACGACTACTATTATATCGACAAATATATAAATCCATTAAAGAAACGTAGCAGCGGCGGTAGCGGAGGCAGCCTCTTGGATATGTATTCTTCTATATTCCCAAGCGACAACTCGAAATTGAATGACGGTATCAACGTGGATTATGTAGAGGACGATGGTGTAGTAGCATTAGGTTCGCACGAGTATAACATAGGAACTGGAATACATAAGATGGGCGGCGATAATCATTTATTATCAAGCATTAATAAAATATACTCTGGTGGGGCAGGTAGCAAAGATGACGAGAGCAGCGATAGCGAGAGCAGTAGCGAGGGTAGCAGTAGCGAGGGTAGCAGCAGCGATAGCGAGAGCAGCGAAGATGACGACACAGCCGTCGATGAGGTGATACAAAAATATAGAAAGAAATATACGGCAATCTTGAATGAATTAGAGAATACCTCGGCGTGTATCGAATATCTCGACAGTGAAGAGTCAGATACTTGTTTAATCGCAATGAACCAAGATGAAATCGGTCCGTATCATACGCATTTGGAAATCCATCCTTCGACCATACTGAGTGTCGTGAGTGGCAATATACCGATGAGTAATCACAACGCATCCGCTCGTAATGTCTTCCACGCCGCACAATCGAAACAGGCAATCGGTATGTATGCTACGAACTTCAACAAACGCTTTGATACGATGAGTTATGTTCTACATTACCCACAGCGACCCATTATAAACACGAGAATAGCCCAATATACGTCGAGCGATTATATGGCGAACGGTTATAATACCATTGTTGCCATTATGACCTATTCGGGGTTCAATCAAGAGGATAGTATAATGATTAACAAAGCGACCATCGACAGGGGGCTAAACTCGCTCTCGTATTATAAGTCGATTACGGCGACCGCAAAGATTGTTTCGCAAACTGAAAAGGTTATCTTTGGCAACCCTATTATGATGCGAGACAAGGGCATCAAAATCGTCGGTATCAAAAACAAAAACTACGAACATCTTGACGCCGACGGATTTATCAAGGAAGGCACGTATGTCCCCGAGGGGCAAGAAGTCATCATCGTAGGGATGATAAATGTCCGTGAAGTCGTCAAGGAATATAAGAATGGCGTTTTTACAGATGTTAAAAAAGAATTAATCCATACCGATGTATCTATATCGACCGACAACTCTTTATTCGGCAAGGTGGATAGAGTATATAAATCCGAGAAAATCGCAGGTGCTGACTCAACAATCTGTAAAGTCCGCTTTCTAAAAATCAAGAAGCCCGAGTTTGGCGACAAGCATTGCTCTCGGCACGGGCAGAAGGGCGTCATCGGCTTAGTAATCCCCGAAGAGAATATGCCTTACACAAAAGATGGCGTTCGCCCCGACATTATCATCAATCCCCACGCAATCCCTTCACGTATGACAATCGGGCATTTAGTCGAGTGTATCTTCGCAAAACTGTGCTGTATCGACGGGGTATTAGGAGACGCCAGTGTCTTCATACCGATTGAGAAGGAAACCATCTATAACCGATTGACGCACAACGGGTTTAATAAACACGGCAATGAGATTTTATACAACGGTTTCACGGGTAGTCAAATCGACACTGAGATTTTCATCGGACCCACGTATTACTTTCGATTGAAGCATATGGTTGCCGAAAAAATCAACGCAAGAGGCGTTGGCAAGGTGATGGGGCTAACAAGGCAGCCGACCGAAGGCAGACGCAAGGGGGGAGGGTTGCGAATTGGCGAGATGGAACGTGATACTGTGCTGAGCCACGGTATCTCTAACTTTATCAAAGAAAGTATGATGGAACGCTCGGACAAGTTCTGCTGGTGCGTATGTAAAAGATGCGGAACATTAGTTGCGTTCAATATGAAGGAAAATATCAATATGTGTAGAAACTGTAAGAACGACGACGTCGCTGTGATACATACCCCGTATGCTTTCAAGTTGTTTATTCAAGAACTGGAAACGATGGGGATACAACCGAGGTTAAATACCGAATATATCGATATGCCAATCGACCAAGCAGAGTTCGTAAGAAGTATCCCTGACAATGATAGCGATGATGACGGGGACGGCGGAGGCGGCGGAGCAGGAGACACAGACAGCGATGAAGGAGATGACAATGCGGACATTGACTATACCCTATTTAATTCACAAATCGATAATTTCGCCACACCAAATACGATAAAGGACGTAAAAATATGGAAGGATACATACAGTAGCCAATTCGACAAGATGAAAGGCGGTAGTATGACTATCGAAGAAGAAGAAAGCGAAGCAGAAGAAAGCGAAGCAGAAGAAAGCGAAGCAGAAGAAAGCGAAGCGGAAGAGGAAGAAGAACAGGACGAAGAAGAAAGCGAAGCAGAAGCCGAAGCGGAAGCGGGAGAAGAATTATTAGATGTGGGCGATGATGTCGAACTGCCAAAAACAGGAGGCGGAGGAATGAATGATATAAAGGAGTTATATATTGAGATGTAAGGAATGAATGTAATGAAGGAATGAATATTATTGAAAATATATTTTATTATTAGAAAATAGATAGATAGAAAGTATTTTTATGGAAGCAATGGAGTATTTAATATATACCCTGTTATTCTTAGTGCTTATCGCTTTTATAGGCGTCATCGGGTATATTATATATGATAATTATACGTATAAAAATAATCTTACATCCGATTTGAATACGAACTTTATAGATATCAATCAAAACTTCAATTCGACTTCGAATATTATAAGTCAATTACACGATAAACATACCAGTAATTACTTCGTATTAGATGGCAAACTCGACAACACGAGCAACGTATTACACGGGAAGATAGATTACACGAGCAACCTATTAGACCGACGGATATTAGACACCAACAACGTATTTAATCAAAGCATCAACGACGTTAATGCGAGGAATACGATAAGCGACACTCGATTTACAAGCAACTTCGATACATTCGGCTATAATATGAATAAATATTTTACTTTTAATAATACGGATGCCGCCAATGCGTTTAATCAAACAACAAACAAGAAAATATTTGAATATAGAACGGTTGCTGCCGACACAAACTCTCGCTTAGACCTCATTACAAAAACTACGGCGACCGCAGGATTAAAAATAAGTTCGGACAGTAATAACGCATTCGAAGTTTGTAATAAGGCGGGAACAAACTGCTTTAATATGTTTGGGAATGACAACGACCTTTATATTTATGGAACGAGCGAAAATCAGATGAACCGCAATATCTATATCGGTAGCAGTGATAAGACCAATGCCCCTATCAGCATTGAAAATAATATTGTGAAAGTTAATAACGTAAATATTAGTACCCTTCGCACAGATGCGAATACCCTTCGCACAGATGCGAATACCCTTCGCACAGATGTAAATACCCTTCGCACAGAAGTTGATGCTCTACGTTCGTCATCAGTAAAAACAAAAGCATCAGCGACAGCAGACGCAAAAACCGCAACAGATGCGGCAGCAGAAGCATCAAAAAAAGCAGGTGAAGCATTAACAGCACAAACAACCGCTGCCACAGCATTAGCCACCGCAATAACAGCAGCAGATACAGCAGTTGCAACGAAAGCAACCGCTGATGCGGAAGTAATAAGAACCGCTGCTATTGTTTCAAGCGCAGGGGCGGCAGCAACATCCGCACAAAGAACCGCTGCTGAGAACGCAGTAACAGCACAAACAACCGCATCAGCAAATGTATCAACAACAACCGCCGCAAAAGCGACAGCATTAGAGGCGAAAACAGCAGCAGATGCGGAAGTAACAAGAACTGCCGCCGCAAAAACAGCAGCAGATGCGGAAGTAACAAGAACTGCTGCTATATTAGCATCTTTTGGAAATTAAATAAACATATCCGGAGTTATTTATTAATTTTTATATTGTATATTATAAAAATAATAATAATATATAGTAATATGAGAAACAAATCCGTTTATTTAAATATAATTTTTACATTGTTGTTTGTTATATTAAGTGCCTTGTTCTTAATCTACATATTTCGAAACGTTCGGTGCAGTGAAAACGGAGAGAACGGAGTGAACAGAGAATACAGAGAGAACTTTGAGGGCGACCCGTATTCGTGGAAATACGGCGAAGGGAATACGTGTAGCGGAGATTTAAACACGAATGTCGAGTTGCGAAACAGGAAATCGGATTTTCTTACAAATAAATACAACCGCTTTGACAATCCTTCGCAATATACCCGAAGCAACATTCGTGACACCTCGCATCCCTATCGTAAATATTGCGACGTTATGAGTTATAAGGACTTACTCGCATATCGTTGTCTCAATCAGTCGCCTACGAAGATGAGAGAAGTATTCGAGCGTCCCAGCGTTAATATCGCATCCACGCTCGATTATATCTATATCTATAATGAAAGCAGTCTGTATAGTTATTTATTGAAAAAAATACAAGACCAAAAGAATATGCTTGGCGGTGCTAAAATCGTCGGACCCGTCTATGTGTGCGTCTCGCAATCGCCTTATTTACGATACAACTCCGAGTTTTCGGACAATAACAATACGCCCTTCCGAACATTTTTAGACGCACGTATCGACATCCTAAATAACAAGAACCCCTATTATTTAGAAACAATAAGCCCCTCAGGCGTCCAGAGTTTCGTAACCGAAACGAACGACGGCAGAGCAGACCCGAGCATCGCATCTTCGCTCTACTGCCATATATTGATTGTATATCCATTATATGATAAAAAAATGGTGTTGAAAAAAGAAACAAAACCCGAGCAAGTCGCCTTGGTTTCAAAGTTTTTAGAAGAAACGATGAGCGGATATTATACCGATAATGAATTGTGCTTTATTAAATGTAATAAATCGTCGACGCTGAATTGCGGTTGCTTGACACGAACCACCCAATCGCCCGACACCGCCTTATATACCTACAATGTATCGCCAGAGTTTCCGTTTAATGAAACACGAGATATGCCCTTATATACGTCGAAATGTATCGACCACACGAAAGGGAATGCGGTTGGCGATTTTACAATGATGTATTACGTAAATCCATACTCGGACAACTACGGTGATAAAAATATCATTGAAGACCCTGAGCCAGAAATCGCTTGGGCTGAAAAACTAAAATCATTCCCGATGCCCGTGGTGATTACGATACCTGCCCCTGAGGGACTAAGAGACCCCCGAGATGCCGAAGCGGCGATGCCCCGTCCTACCCCAGTGTCGGCTATCTAATCTGCTGCTGCGATGCTACGCTGCTTCGTTGCTGCGATGCTGCTTATCTAATCGTCGTCTTTTACAAACATATATTTCTTCATTCCTGTTTCGATTGGGAGCAACGGAAGCGACTTGTATTCTTCTACGCTTTCCCAGAAGGCATCGATTTTCGGCACAATCGTCTCCCACGCCTTCGCATTAAATACTACACGCTGAATTATCATTTCATCCAATCTCCAATACGTATATTTGCTAAACTTTAAACTTTTATCGGGATTGATGCTGCTGCCTTCGCCGTCGTCGCTATTACAAATATCATCCACGCATTCTTTGGGTGTTCTGTTGGGTTCGCTATAATAATAGACGTATTCTCCCTTGGAATTATAATACTCTGCGATGACGCCGTGTTTTACTGTGTTCCCGTCCTCGTCCTCGCAGTCTAATGCCAAG
>Ga0164292_10005776_pt1 | contig 10134 bp, 6 predicted proteins | sample GEODES117metaG_FD_111486 | JGI IMG/M metagenome (GOLD analysis project Ga0164292, IMG submission 111486) | Eutrophic lake water microbial communities from Lake Mendota, Wisconsin, USA - GEODES117 metaG | ecosystem: Environmental > Aquatic > Freshwater > Lake | place: USA: Lake Mendota, Wisconsin... | reverse complement strand
TCGCACCAACGATGCCGTCGTTGTCAAAGTCCGCGGGTTCGTCACTTCCGCCCTGCGAAAGCGCTCCCGACGGAACAATCGCACTTCCAACGCCCGGGCCTTGCCAGCGCAGAAGAAGTCCTGCGCTACCCGTTCGCTCGAAGTACTCAACACGCAGCGCGTGACGACCCGCCGCGAGGCCGATCATTCCGGATCGCGACGTCATCGTGTGGACGCCGTCATGCGCGACCACGACTTCGCTTCCAATGAGGAGTCGCGAACCTTCATCCGACTCGAGCGTGAACGTCCATGCACCATCGCTCGGAACTTCGATCCAACCTTCGAAGACTGCGCCCACATTGTCTGCGCGACCGCTGTCGGCGAACGCTCCAGTCGTCGAAGCGAAGTTGATGTCGGAAACTGTCGCGCTCGCGTATGGCGTCAAGGCTGCGAAATCCGGCAATTGCAGCGGCGACGAAAGCGCGTAGTAGCGTGCAACGAGACCCGGCGACGAACCAATCGGATTCTCCGGTGTGCGCAGCGGCTCAACCACGACATCGACCGTACCAGACGCAGTCTGCCCCGAGGAATCGACGAGCACGTACGAAAAACTGTCGGTACCCGCGAATGTTGGATCTGCAATGGTGTACTGCAAGAGGTCGCGACCGAGAGGTTCTGCCGAACTGATGCGCGTCACGGATCCACCTTCAAAGGTCGTTGTGGTGAACGACTGGATTGTGATTGCTTCACAGTTGAATTCGAGATCGTTCGCCAAGACATCCACCAAGACAGGAACGTCGGTGAAGGTAAGTGCACGATCATCGGTCGCAATCGGCGGCCGCGCCGCGCCTGTGTAATTGCAAGAAATCGCGTCGAAACGCGCGAGCATCGTGGCGATGTTTGTTGGATGAAAGCGAAGCCGAATGTTCGTCATTCCACCTGCGCAGAGATGGCAGTACGACATGATCGTGCCCTCATCTGCGACGGCCGCGGTGCAATCTTGGGGCGACAAACCACAGCCATCGAGCGGCGGGTTGTAGTCATGCGTATGCGGAGCTCCGAAGTTGTGCCCGAGCTCGTGTGCAACAACAAAGATGTCCCAGTTCTGCGCATCGTTGTCGACAAGCGGAGTTGGGAAGTAGCCATCGAGATTGGCCGACACCGCGTACGCACCCGCGCCGGAACCCGCCTGTTGACCCGTCGTACAAAGTCCGGGCAGGTAGGCGACTCCTCCGCCGAGCGGTCGAGCCGAGAGGAGATGCGCGAGATCCCGTTGCACTGGGATCATGAACGCATCCCAATTCGATTTGAACTCCGTAAGTTGCGAGCCCGTGCCAACTGCATTCCACGGGTCATTGCCCGACCAGAATCGGACGTAGCTGACGGAAAGACGTGCATTGATGTCGCGCGAGAATATGCTGGTCAGCGCAGACGCCAGCGTTGCGACGTAACCCGCCGCCGCGTCTTGATCGCCGCCGAAACTCTGCAGAAACTCAGTGTCGGTGTCGTAGGCGATGCGAATCTGTCGGCACGCTGCGGTACCCGCGATGCCGCCATCTGACAACGCTCGCAAATCTTCACCGTTGGCCCCAAACTCCTGCCCCAACCCTTGATCTGACTCGATCGTGGTGCAGGTCCACTCAGGTGGAGGCATGGCGCCTTCCGGCAGCGATGCCAAGTTGTACGAAACGGTTGGAAGCCCCTGGCCAAACGGGCCACTGGAGATGATCGTGATTCCCTCGGGTCTCTCGATGTAGCCGAAGGTGCCGGCTCGCGATTGTGCGAGGAACGCGTGGCTCCCCTCGATGGGGAGTCCGTGCGCGTCGAGGACCGCACCCGCGAGATAGATGCCGTCGAGTTGCACACTGGGTTGGGAGTTCGACTCGCCCGCACCAGTGCCCGCGCCAGTGCCCGCGCCTTTCCCCGAACCACTCGCATGCTTCTGTTTGGCATTCGCAGGCACAACTTCGATCTGCGCCTCAGCTTCGAACGGATCGATCGGTCGCAAATGAAGCGCGACCGACTCAAACGGCCCAAGCGGCACTTCCTCAAGGACGCCACCACCCGCGCGCGCGAGGACCTTCAAGCGATCGACATCAACTTCAATCGCCGCGACCGACGGCCGCAAATCTCGAGGAACGCGCGTTTGCGACGAAGCAACCCGGAGAACGAGCCTCTCTGGAGGCTCGAGATGCGATGCGTCGGAGGGTGAGGAGTTCGCGGAATTCGCGTCCGGCCGAACATCGTCCGGAGAAATCTCCGAAGCCGACGCAGACAACCCCACGCTGAGCGCGAGACCGATCCCCAAAGTGGCACAACCAAGCTGACCAAACTTCCAAGAGGCCATGGCACGTCCTTGCGATGAGGCGCCGAATCCGTCCGGCGTAGAGGTACTTCGGCAATTCAACTCTCAGAGGCCCGAAATCTCTCGCCGAGAACGCGATTGAGGCTCTAAACCGCCTTCTCCTCGACCTCAGTCTGAATTTCGTGTATGCTCTCCGCCCCCTGCCACCCTAGCTCAGCGGTAGAGCAGCGCTTTCGTAAAGCGCAGGTCGTGGGTTCAAATCCCATGGGTGGCTTTCGCCTTCTTGGCGGCCTCGCGTACGCAACAGTTCAAAGCAAGGTTGAAAAGGGGGTTGAAAAGAACGATGGACTCGTCACAGACGGCTGACGTCTTGTCGCCGTGACGGCGTACCCACAGGGACAAAGGGCGTACCCACAGGGACAAAGGGACGTTCGTACGGGCTGTCAGACGCTGGCATGCGCCCCGCCTCGACGGCTTGCCGACGCGCCCCGCCTCGACGGCTTGCCGACCCCACCCACACCAAAAAACACCCCGCCTTTCGACGGGGTGCTTGTTCATATTGAGGTTTGCCGTCTGGCGCGGGGACAGCCGGGTACCCCCAGCCGGGTACCCCCAGCCGGGTACTCCCAGCCGGGTACTCAAGGCGTACTCACTCCGTGATCAATTCAACGGCTTGAGCGCTACCCGCATCGAGCGAGCCGTAGAGGCGACCGGCAGCGTCCGCTGCAGCGCCTTCGCTCGACTTGATGAGGTCGCGAATTGCGGAGAGTTGGCGGTCATCCGCCTTGCCGCCCGAGCTCCGCGCAGCAGCGGCAGCAAGGTCGCAGAGGGCGATCTGCTCGTCGCCACTTGATGTCACGGCAGCGTCGACGAGGCTCGAAAGAGCGGCCGGAGTTGCCATGATCGCGAGCACTTCAGCGACCGCGATGCGCATGCCACCCTGTGAGGTTCGAAGCGCGTTGAGGAGCACGCCTTCCGAGTCGAGAACGTTGAAGGTCTTGTTGCCGCTGTAGGCGAGCGCGCGCAACGCCTCGACGGCGCGGACGGCGTACTCGGCCTGCTCCGCCTCGTCCATGACGCTGCCTGAGCGCTGCAGAATCGACTTCGTTGCAGCGTCGCGGAAGGACTCGGAGGTGCCGCCTTCGGTCCAGACGACGATCGACTCGTCGCTGCGGAATGCGCCTTCAACTGCAGCGCCTTCGACCGCATTCGCGATCACAAGGACCGGGCTCGCGCCGGTGAAGCGGCTCGCACGAACGCGCGCGACGCCTTCCTTGAGATCCGCGATCGCTCCGCGAACGACCACGAGATCCACACCGTTGGCCCGCACGAGATCGACTTCGAGCGCATCGAAGCCGTCGCCGCTCGCGACTGATTGGAAACCGGCCGACGTGAGCTGTTGGCCGATGGCCTGACGCTCATCCATCGAGCCACCGAGCACGGCGACGCGCGTCGTGCCAGTCTCAGCGATCGCCGACGACAAAGTCGGCACGATCGAGAAGTCATTCGGGAAGCTCTGCTTCGGCGCACTGTTCGCAATCGCGAGTGCTGCATCGAGGCGCACGCGACGATCGGCGTAGCTGAGTGCTTCGACGATCGGCGAACGACCGACCGAGTTGGTCAGCGTCGCTCCGCCTGCGGTCTGCGCGAGGACTGCAATCGCGTCACGAACGAGCACCGTGTCGCGCGCGTCAAGCGCCATCGCAAGCACGTCGTTGCAGATCGACGCGCCAGAGGCCGTTGCGAAGAACTGCGGGCTGTAACGACCAACCTGCGCGTCTGAGCCGAGCGTGTTCTCGCGACGGAGATCCGCGGCGACGTACGTCGCGAGGGCGTTGCTGTTCGAGGCATCGAGCGCGAGCGCGCAGCGGGCCAGCGTCATCGCCATCATGTCGCAGAACACCGCGGTCGGAACCGGCGATGCCTGCAAGCCTGCAAAACCACCAGACGCGGTGTCGAAGGCCCAGAGATTGTTGGTCGCGTCATTCGGCTGCGTGACAAGCGACTCTTCCAACTGGAAGAACTTGCGCGCAAGCGCGGCGAACTGCGCGCTCGCATCACGCGAGGTACCACCGAGTCGCTCAAACGCGGTCTCGCAAGCAGCCTTCACGTCGGCCGGCGTCTTTGCGTTGCCAGCAACTTCAAGGAGGAACGGAAGCGCAGTCTTGCGGCCAGAGTCTGCGAGGACCGCAGCCACTTCGCGCTGCGCTTCTGGCGGAAGATCGCGCAGCGACATCGCGAGCGGAAGCACTGCGTCGTTACCGAGCGCGCGCAGGCACGTCACGGCTTTCAGCGCAGCCTGAGGATCCTTCGCGTCGACGAGCGCCTTCAAGAGTTGTGGAACTGCATACTCCTGTGCTGCTTGAATGCGCTCTTCGCCGAGACGTCGCTCGCGGAGCGTCTTTCCAAGCATGTCGATCGCTTCCGCGATCCGCTGCGGGTCGCGGGCGAGTGCCTTGCGACCAGTCTCAACGCGATTCTCGATCTTCGTTGCGATGTCCGAGACACCACCCATGGAGCGACTGCGAGACATCGCCTTCGCGAGACGATCCGAGAGGTCCGCGTCATCAACGACGGCGGCGAGGTCCATGTCGGTCGCTTGCGCGGACAGCAACGCTTCGCCCGCCGCTTGCGCGAGGTCTGCCTTGCCGATCAACACATAGTGAATGAAGTCATCGAGGTTCTTGCGGACGGCAGCGGTGTCCGTCGAAGCAGCTGCACCGGTCGCGCCAGCGGCGTTGTCGTCCTGTGCAAGCGCGGTTGGGGCCGCGCCGAGAAGCGAGGACGCGAGCAGCGCCGCGGCGATCGAGAGTTGCTTGCGGGACGCGAGGAAGGTCGGCAGGAACGCGTTCGACGACATCGGGATCTCCAGAGGTAAGGCAGGAAGGTGGTTCCTACCGATCGGCCACCGGCCAACATGGACCGGGAGCCGCCGAGCGCCGTCAATGGCGCCTCGGGCGAAGCGAGGAATGTATCGGGCGCGCGTGGAACCCGTCAACCTGCGGTTTGCTTCGGGATTCAGACAGACCCGAGTCGATCGGGCGTTGGTTTCCTGTCGAACCTCGCCGAAGCCGGAATCCGTATACTCGCCGCCGCTTGGGCGCCACAGCGTCTCGACGAGATGTTTCTCGCGAGATGCCACGGCATCGAGCTTTCGAGCTCGATGAGGGAAGGCGGTGAAAATCCGCCACGGTCGCGCCGCCGTAACAGGTCGGAGTTGTGCAAGCATCTCCATCTTCAATCGCCGTTTCGACGGCAGCCACTGGCGCACGCGCGCTGGGAAGGTGTTGAAGACTCCGCTCTCGCGGAACCTGAAGTCGGAAGACCTGCCCAAGCGTCGGGTGTCCGTGTGGACACCTCCGAGCGTTCCAGGATGGAGCGCATTCCGAACCGGGCGCGAGCTCCCGGAGGATCCATGACGGGTAGTTCGATCGAGGCCATGGCGCCCCGTGCTGCGCGGATCGCAGCGAGTCGATGGTTCAAGGCCGATGTTCGTGCGAGGTCACGCACGAGTGCGGAATCGCGCGCGCACTTCCGTGTGCTCGAAGCCGCGACGGAGCGTGCGATCGCGCGCACGTGTTCACGCCGAGGCGTTGCATCCGTCGCGACCTCGATCTTCACGATTCTGTCATCGATGCCGTTGATGGGTTTGATGTCGTCGTCGGCCTCAGCCGCCGACTCGCCCTTCGCTTCTTCGGTCGTTTCCTACGTTGCAGGCTCCGGTGCGGCGTCCGGCTTCACCAATCCGACGGTTGCGCTTGGAAGCCCTGAACGTTTCTCCGGCGAAGGTTTGTTGCCGCAGTGTGTGACGCCATTTCAACCAGCGTTTCGACCGAATGAACTGGTCTCACTCGGGCTCGGCGGGAGTCTTGTGCTCGCGTTTGACCACGATGTGCTCGACGATCCGCGCAATCCGTTTGGCATCGATTTGATCGTGTTCGGGAATGCGTTTTTCACCGACCTCGGTGGTGGCACGGGGGTCGTCGGTGGCATTGCCTCGGAGGGCGGACGAATCTTCGTGAGCGCGAACGCACGCACGTGGATCGAGGTGCCCGGCGTGGCGGCAGACGGCCTCTTTCCAACCAACGGCTATCTCGATGTCGCTCCCTACGCGACGACGCCTGGGAAGGCCGTGAGCAACTTTCTTCGCCCGGTCGATCCGACGTGGACTGTCGGCGATCTCGCGGGGCTTGATCATGTCGCACTCCTCGAGGTGTACGACGGGTCCGGCGGCGGCGCAGGCATCGACATCGGTGCACTCGGTCTCGCGAGCATTCGATACGTGCGCATCGAGGGTCCAACGTCGATCGGGTTCTCACCAGAGATCGATGCGGTCGCGGATGTCGCTCCACTTGAGCCAACGGCCGATCTCGACAACAGCGGCGCCGTCGATGCCTCCGATCTCTCGCTTCTCTTGGCATCGTGGGGAACCATCGCGCCCGCGTACGACCTCGACGCGGATGGCGTGATTGGTGCTGGCGATCTCGCGCTTCTTCTCGGCGCGTGGAACGGAGGCGGCTCATGATCGCTCGCCGCGCACTCACGATCGTCGAGACACTCGTTGTGATTGGCGTTCTCACCATCTTGCTTGCGATCGTGCTTCCGACGACCGCGACGATTCGCGCGTCTTCACGCGCTGCGAGTTGTCAATCGAATCTGCGACAACTCGGGCTCGCTGCGACAACCTACGCCACGCAAAATCGCGAGTCGTATCCGGCGGCGATTCTCTACAAGATGGGCAGCAGCGGACTCGTCACAAGCGCGTGGGACTTTGAGCATCGCGCAGGCGGCGACGTTCGTCCAAGCGTGCTTTGGGATTTCGCAAACGGTGGTCACGACGTGCAGCAATGCCCGGAATTCCTCGGCGCTTCGACGTTCGGACTCGATCCGTCAACGGGCTACAACTACAACACGACCTACGTCGGTGCTGAGGGAAGATTCCCTGAACTCGATGGAAACGGGCGGTGGATTGATGGATGGTCGCTCGCGCGGCGCGGCCTTTCGAGTGCGCAGTTTCGTCGCACGTCGACGACTGCACTCTTCGGTGAAGGCGGTTGGCGCGGCGGTGCGAACAAGTTCATGCGCGCGCCAAGTGCCGCTGTCGAGAATGACCTCCCGACGGTGTACGGCGGCGCGCAAGCATTCCGTCACACCGGCTGCACACATGTGTGCTTCCTCGACGGACATGTCGCGGGCGCCTGCGAGTGTCACGACGGGGTGCACGCCCCAGAGCCCTCGACAGCCTCGTTGTTGACGGATGTGCTCGATTTTCCGCGCAACGGATTTCTTTCGGACGACGACTCTTCGTACGATCCGCGCTCCTAACTGCGGTCATCGCACCGGGGCACTGACCGCCTCGCCTCCGCGTGGAAGAACTTCGGTTCCTTCTTTTCGTTGCCATCGCGCTACGTACCACTATGGCTTCACGCATCGAAATCGACCGCTGTGTTTGTTACGACGTGCGCTTCGACACTTTGAAGTGTGCGCTCGACGAACGCCCTCGCACGCTCGAAGAAATTCGCTCTGAGTTCGGCTGCATGGATTGCTGCGGGATGTGTCGCCCGTACATCGAGCGCATGCTCGAAACGGGCGAGACGGTGTTCCACCAGATCATTCTGCCGCAAGACGCATGAAGCGCGAGGTAAACAATCACGAGCGCCCGAAGCGTCGTTCCAATTCGCCGCGCGGAATACGAATCGATGTTGGACGACCGTGCGGACACGATGCGGCGCGTTCGATCTCAACGCGCATCTTGAGGAGCGCTCGGATCTCCGCGTGTGAAAGCGTATCCCCCGCTTTCACCGCAGCCTTGCACGCCATCATGTCGAGCACTTCATGCAGCGCTGCCTCAAGCGAGAGCAGTGAGCCGTGTTCAAGTGCTTTCGCCAAGAGATCGCGGAGAAACTGCGCGGCGTCCACGCCCCGCGAGTGCAGCAATGTGGGCACAGCATCCACCACAATCGCACGTGCACCGAACGGCCTCGCGGTGATTCCGAGCCGCGCAAGAAGCGGCGAAATCTCCTCGAGCAGTTCGACTTCACGCACCGAACACGCGATCGGAACGGGGACGAGAAGCCGCTGCGATTCAAGCGGTCCTTCGGCAACGCGCGCAAGAAACGTCGCGAACATCGCGCGTTCGTGCAGGGCGTGTTGGTCGACGATCACGATGCCATCAGCGTCTTCGGTGACCACGTAGCCACCGAGCAGTTGGATGAACGCGAACTCGTCGCGATGGACTGCGATGTTCGAATGGGGACTCGTCGCGGGCGATGCCGAGTCGCCAACAACCGTCGCATCGCCCTGCTCGACTTCTCGACGCGCGCCTGCGCGATCGAGCTCCGCGGTGAGCGCAGCGAACGCAGAGAAATCACGCGTCGGCGCTGCTTGCGTGGATTCGCTCGTTGTCGACCGCAAGCCGCTTCCGAAGAGTGCGCCATCGCGATTCGATGGAGCGATGAAGGTTGACGCGCTGGATGTCAAAGCCGCATCGTTCGTCGTGCGCAATGCGTTCGGAAAAAACGCGGGCACAAGATTCGCCGCGCGCAACGCACGTTCGATCGTCTTGCGTACGGCGCTGTGAATCCCCTGCTGCGCACGAAATCGCACTTCGCTCTTCGCGGGATGCACATTCACATCGACTTCATGTGGGTCGACTTCCAAGAGCAGCGCCACCGTCGGCGTGCGCGCGCTGTCGAGCAGTCCGCGATACGCCTCGCGCACCGCGTGCAAGACGAGGCGATCCATGATTGGTCGCCCGTTGAGGTGAATGCGAATCGCGCGTGAATTGGGCCGTGCAATCGCAGGTTTGCCCGCAAAGCCGCGCACGACAAGGCCGCCGAGTTCGGGGAAGCGCTCTTCGAACTCCAAGAGCTCCGGCGCGAGTTCTTTGCCGAGCACGTCGAGCGTGCGTTTTTCTGGCTCGTCGGTTGCCGCAAGATCAAGCATGCGTCGACCATTCGATCGCATCTCGAACGCAACATGCGGATGTGAGAGCGCAATTGCCTCAATCGTCTCGGTGACACGCGCGGTTTCAGCGCTCTCCGCGCGAAGAAACTTGCGACGCGCGGGTACGTTGAAGAAGAGTGTTCGCACTTCGACAACTGTTCCTGGCCGCGCGGGAGCCGGACGAACAGGCCGAATCGCGCCACCTTCGACTTCGATCTCCGCGCCAACGTCCGCGGCAACATCTGCGCCGCGACGACAGGACGAGAGTTTAAATCGCGACACACTCGCGATCGACGCGAGTGCTTCGCCACGAAACCCGAAAGTCGAAATCGCAGCGAGATCTTCCGAGGTCGCGACCTTGCTTGTCGCATGCGCGGCGATTGCAAGCGGCAATTCTTCGGGAGAGATTCCGCTGCCATCGTCAGAAACGCGTACGAGTTCCGCACCGCCACCTTCGACTTCGACGACGACGCGTCTTGCGCCCGCGTCGAGCGCGTTTTCAACGAGTTCTTTGACAACACTCGCGGGTCGTTCCACCACTTCGCCCGCTGCGATCTGATTCACGAGTTCGGGAGCGAGCAGTCGGATAGGCATCAGCGCGCGTCCTTCCAGCGATAGCCTTGCGCGATCGGATAGCGTCGACCACGGCCGAACGCACGCGGCGACAACTTCAGAATCACCGCCGCTTGATCGCGCTTGAATTGCGCGCGATCGAGCATTGTTGCGATGCGCTCAACCAGTGCCGAATCGGCGCCGGTGGCTGCAACTGCCTCGTCGAGCGAGCCTTCGCGATCGATCAACACACGCAAGACGTCGTCGAGCAGGTCATACGGCGGCAGCGAATCTTGATCGGTCTGATTCGGACGCAACTCCGCGCTCGGAGCCTTCTCGATGCTCGACGAAGG
>Ga0164292_10005775_pt1 | contig 10135 bp, 9 predicted proteins | sample GEODES117metaG_FD_111486 | JGI IMG/M metagenome (GOLD analysis project Ga0164292, IMG submission 111486) | Eutrophic lake water microbial communities from Lake Mendota, Wisconsin, USA - GEODES117 metaG | ecosystem: Environmental > Aquatic > Freshwater > Lake | place: USA: Lake Mendota, Wisconsin... | reverse complement strand
GTGCCGTGCTGCCAATCGGGCCCCAGACGGAGCTGCCGGTGGCCACCCATCCCCAGCTGCTGCGCGATGCCGCCGCCATCAAGCCCCTGGCCGCCGAACTGCTACGCCCCTGAAGCTCCTGACCTCGGGTCCCAAAAGCAGCCTGGCCTCAACGGCCCAGAAAAGTGGCATCAAGCAGCAACTCAATGGCCAGCCGACGAGGCGGAGCCGAGGCTCAGAAATGCGGTCGGGGCGTCAGGTCGGTCGGCCAGCTAGCGCGGTTGGCTAGCACCACGGGTGGCTAGCACCACGGCTGGCTAACGCCACGGGTGGCTGGCAACTTGGTTGAGCCGCTTCCCTGCCGCCAGAGTGGCCACAGATCAACGACGCGTCGCCTCCCTTTGGAACTTCCCCCCGGTTCCCCCGTCCCAGGCCCCTCAGCCTGCCTGGCCAGCAAAGGCTTGGAGGGATGGCTGGCGCAGCGGCAGGTGGCGCTGGCCCTCACCACCTACCGGGCCAACCTGCTGCTGCTGCTGCTCGGGCGCAACCTGGCCGGGAGCCTGCGCCTGCAGAAGAGGCTCTTTGATCGGCCGATGGGCCTGTTCAACGAGGGCGACGCCCTCTGGCTGGCCACTCGCAGCAATTTTACCCGCTGGCACCAGGGCCGCCTCTGACTGCTCAATCCCAGTATGGACGAGCTGGGCTGGATTGAACACGACCGCTTCCAGACCCTCTGCGCCCTGGCCCTCGATGCAAGTCTGCCGGCGGAGGGGTTCCGGGGGGCTGCTGTGGTCTGCAGGTGGCGGCGGACGAGGTGGCTGGTGGCGTTTTCGGCCAGGGCCTGGCAACGCCCGGGATCGGACACCAGCCTATCGAGCAGGGCGAGGAGCTCGGTGCTGTCGTGAAAGAGGAGTCTGGTGTGGCGGTGCCTACGTGTTGGAAGTTACGGTTCATTGCAGCACCGGCAGCATTGCGGTCCGCGGAACGGCGGACCGCAGAGCGGCTAGCCCGCTAACCCTCAGGGAGCGGGAGAAGAAGAATCAGATCTCACGATGTTGACCTTGATTCTGGAGGACGCGCCGGCGAAGGCGGCGGCTGGCAACGAAGCCACCGGCCAGCCCGAAGATCGGCAAGGGGGCGGGAACGGGGGCGGGAACAGAGGCGGCAATGGCGTAACTCACCATCGCGGCGGGGGCAGGGGAAACATCAATTTGAAGGTTGGGATTGAGTATCGACTGAGCAATGCCTGGAACCTTACCTTGAATTGCATCAAATTCGTAGGCGAATACTGGGCCGTAGTTGTTATCCCAACCTGAACCTAGTGCGTCATAAACCTCCTTGGCAAAATCAGAGGCCAGCATGTCATCACCCCACCACGGCATCAGACCTCCAGAAGAGGGTGTTTGAAAATCAGGGGAACTACTGTTGTAAGTAGTGGTGGAAACACTGACGTCAAAGGAAGTTCCTCCGACGGTCACCACAACAGCAGCGGCTGGCGAGGTGGTGAGCAAGGGGAGAACCGTCGTGCTAAGTAGGAGAAGGGATGCGAAGCGAAACGAAATTGTCATGATGAGTGATTCAAGATGAACGAATGATTGACTGGGGGAAGGATGAATGAGCTGATCGTGAACTACACGTATGAGAATTGGCTTGAGTTTTCAAGATTCAAGGATGTAAGGGTAGCTCCTTGAACAAATCCAATCACTTCAGGGCTGTCTCCTGGCGTGAGGAGTGCGTCAATTCGTATGCCCCTTTTTCCATCATAACGACCACTTGCCAGCTGGTAGTTGGCGCTGATGCCATAAAGCTGGATCTTATCCCCAGCCGTAAAATCCTTGATAACAGCTAGATCCAAGCTGCCATCATCTAATGTGCCATCGTTGTAATAGATGCCGTTGGCATCTCCCAGCGCGAAGATGTCATTGCCAGCGCCGCCGATGAGTTGATCAATGGAGCCTCGCCCTTGCAAGCTGGAATCGCTAGGGACGCCTGTGATGAATTCATGCGCAGTTGTGCCCGTGATGATGTCGTTTCCATCTGTGGGAGTTCCGACGGTGGGTTCTTTGATCGTGATGTTGAGGGTGGAGCCCACCTGCTGGCTGTGGGCCGCATCGCTGTAAAAGCGGAGCTCAAGCGCTTCGTTTGGATCCACTGTGCCATCAGCGGCAATGGCTTTGGTGAAGGCCAGGCACCCATCAGAGCCAATCACACTGCTGCCACTGAGTTGGCCATCCATGAAATCGGCTGGCGTAATGCCAGGCCCACTGAACGTCCAGAACAGTGCAGAACCTGCTGGCACGTTGGCGGTGCTCACGTTGATAGCAATGGAGCTGCCTTCATAGATCGCATTCGGTGGTGAGGCCCAGAAGCTGTAGGAGGGAGTGGCTAGATCATCGTTTCGGATCAGGCCCACAGCACTGGAAGCACCATTGAGCAGGTTGGCTCCAGAAGAGGGGTCGGTGAGGGAGACAGTAAAGGCTTCATCGAATTCAAAGGTGTTGTCGCCAACGACGTTCACGATGATCTGCTGGCTCGTTTGTCCTGCAGCGAACTCCAGGATTCCGCCAGGTAGCCGGCCACCAGCAAAGTCCAGGGCGACGACCGGGTGGTCTCCGCTGGGGGTAACGGCCCAAGCGAGGCTGACGGATTTGGATGGATCCCCCGCGCGGAAAACGTTGAAGATGAACTCTGTCGAGCCAATGTCTCCTTCTGCTTTGTTTGTGGAGACGGCATTGATGGAAAGTGTTGCCGGAGGCACATACGATGCAAGGAGGTTTTTAGCCGCTGTGTTGTAAACCTCATACCAGGCAAGGTTATTGGTCCAATCTGTTTCGGACATGGCCTCTTCAACAGCAGCCAAGGCCGATTGCGGGTCGTAGTCAATGCTCAGAAGGCTGATCAAAGCCTGCTGATACTCTTGTTTGTCACTTTCTGTGTCTTGATAATAGTGTTCACGGTTGCCAAAGCCCTCAGAGAGGAAGTGTTGGACAGCATTACCCATGAATTCCGAGAGCTTTGCACGGAATTCATTTGGGGTATCCGTTTTTTGATGACTGCTGATCAGTTCAGCAAGCAAGTCTTGGTCTCGCAAAGCAAGATTGAGCTTGGCTTCTGGAATGGAAAGCACAGAATCATCCTCAAGATGGAGAATGGCTGAGTGCTCGCCTGAAGCGCTCAAAACATGAAAGCTTTTACCTCGACTCCGTTCAATGGAGGTAAGAGACAAGCCCGAAGAATCGCCAGTCTCGCTGGAACCGGGCGAGAAGTATTGACTTAGTAGATCAGTTCCGGGCACAAAATCAGCGACAACAGCCTCTGCACCATTCTTGATGGCGATGTCATCTTTTCCTTCGCCAGAAAAGACCGAGGCGCCACCCAAAGCCACGATTTTGTCATCTCCATTTCCTGCCTCCACATAATCATTATCTATTGCATAAATGAGATCGTCTCCATCTCCAGTGAAGGCACTGCTTGATCCTTCTCCCCCACTTAAATCCACAATATCTCGGCCAAAACCCGTGCTAATACGATCGAGCTTTCCATAGCTGTATATGACATGATCATTCTGGCTTTCATCCAACTTGACCACGTCAGGCTCAGGAGAAAGGAGATACAGTGTGCCGGGCTGATCGTGTCTAGTGTCTATACGATATCCAGGGAAATTATAAGGCTTTCCTTGACTTTGTGCCCCTTCTACACGCTGTTGATGAGTATCTTTCAGATTAACTATATTCCCTGGAAGATCCACAGCTGTTTTTAGGTGTTCTCCGCCGACATTGAGTTCAGGAGTCTGGACTTGGGCCATTCGAGCCAGGGCGGGCACGGCCGTAGCTTGCGCTTGGCTGATTGGCGCCGTGATGGTTTGAGAGAGATAAAAACTATAGCCGAGTTTGCTGGTGGCAGTGCTGGCGCCAAATACGACGAGACCGTCGAGACCGTTGGCTAAATCTACGACTTGAATCATGGAGGAATAGCCACTGCTCCCCATGACGACGCTAGGGAAATCGTATTCCAACGCATATGTGCCGATATTACCAATTTGATCGGAGATCTGGGTGCTCTTAGGTGTAGTAATCCCTGTTTGGCCCCCGGCTTGTGATGGCCAACTGGGAGGGACGGGGAGCGCAGGAGAGCCTTGGTTGTAATAAGTGGGTGTAAAGGTCACATTCGAAACAGACCCTGTATACATCCAATCGGTATTGATTGAACTGGGAGAACTGGCATTATAGGCTTGCAATTCAACTGTGTAAGAGTCGCCCAGCTCGTATGTATAGCTACTGTTGGTGCCTGCATAGTTTGAAGATCCCAGAGTCTGCGTGGGCGTAGAACTCTGATCGGCCTGATCGGCCTGAATGGTCATCGTAAAGCCCACCTGAATCGTTCCGGTATTGGTGGTCTCCGATGTTTGACTAAAGTCAATTTCTGAGACTTGACTCCAAGACTGATCATAGGCATAGGAAGCTGTTGTTGACAGTGTTGGTCCGCCAGCTTCCGCAGGTGGCGTATAGCCTATCGTTCCAGAAATACCCCACGAAGTATCTCCCCCAGTCGTTGATGAAGAAGAACTGCCCTGGGTATTTGAGGTGGTCATTGACGTTGAGGCCTCTCCGCCAATGTTGATTGTCACTGGGGAGGAAGTCACGACGCTTGAGAAGCCGATGCTGTAATTAGCGGCTCCCGGAGGGGCTGCAGGGAGAGGAAGTGGCTTCCAAGTCGGATTAATCGTGGTACCATTAAGCAATTGTACATCGGTGGAGAAAACCATTGGCTTCGTACCCGTCGAGGCACCATTCCGCCATCCAGTTGATGTTAAATAAGTGAGATCAATTGCTTCTGTGCCAGACGTTGCCAATGGCGCGCCCATATAATTCGTAATAGAAAGATCTGCCGTGTTACTTGTATAGTCGAATCCATTGACTGGAAAAGGGTAGTTATTTGGAAAATTGACCACCATCGGGTTAAGGTTAGTGGAGCTTGTGCCCTGCTTGGTCCACTGCCAGAAGTATTGCAGCGTTGTAGCATCCTTATCAAGAAAATCATTGATGCTTTTGACCGCCGCCGATCCCTGGGAAGCACTCCAATCCAAGTTGGAATTCGAGTCTGGCCAGGCATTGGGAAAGCCTGTTTGATTGTAGTTATGGGTGTTTTTCTTACCAAATGTAGTTTGCTTCTTGGTCGTGAAATGGTAGGCTTGGGGAAATGCGGCAAAAGGTGCACTGCTGGTTTTGGTGAGATATTTCTGCAAGGCTTGAACGCTCAAGCCGTAAGCAGATAATTGATTCAAATCGACGATGGAAGTCATTTTGCTGAAGTGGACTCAAATTCAGCTTGACCGAGGATCTCGCCGTGGCATCCCATCTCCGGCTTTCACCCTCCCCAAAAGGGGGGGGTGAAACTCACGAAATTCTTCCTGGTCCCAGTGCTTGACAGGGCTCTCGCCTGCTCAGCAGCGCCGGTAGGTTCTTGATCTCGTGCGCAAGAACAGACAGCCGTCCCGCAGGGCGTCCATGGGGATGGCCTCCACAAGGGCCCTACTGGAGCATGATGGACCAAAAGCACCAGTAGGCAGGATGAATCCCTTCACCGTTAATCCCACTCATGTTTTTGCCTTCCCAAGAAGTGGGACAACCAGCTTGTCTGATTGGCTTGGCAAAGAAATGGCCTCGCACGAATTCAACATGACAGCAGTAGCGCGCCTGTACAGCGACGCGGACCAACTTGACCCCCTCAGCTGGAAACGCTTTAAGACAGCAAGAAAGATCGGTCTTGCTGGAAAGACGGATATTACCACCAACCTATTTGTCTTCGCCAAGAGGTTCATTGAAGAAACCGACTGTCGGCCCTTGATTCTTCTGCGCAATCCCGTGGCCTGGTGTGCCAGCTTCTTCGACATGTTTGCGGGTATTCATCGTGGCCTCCAGGAGACCCCGTGTTCCGCTGACATCATCAGCGCCCTTCACGCCTGGGGGCATCCACCCTGGGGATCACAGCGACTGAGAGCCATCCTTTTGGACACCCGCTTCTTGGACCGTCGCGATATACAAGAACAAATCACCACTGAGTTTCTGCTCGAATGGTGTGAGCATGCTAAATCCTTGCTCGACCTGAGCATCAATCATCATCTTCCTTATATCACGACCTCGATGTTTCATGATCCGTGCAAAATCGCCCCATTCTTCCCGCACTGTCGATCCCTGGCGGATCGACCAATCCCCCGCAGCAATTCGGGCCAACATTCCGATCTCATGGCTTCAGTCATCAAGCAATTTGTGACGGTCGACCTGCATTTATCCGGAAATACCGCCGGCGACAGGACAGCAATTGACCACTTTCACGAAGTGCTTAAAATAAATCATTTGGACAGATAATCTGTAGTGTTATGATTCCTACCGATACTCCATACCTGCCACCGGCAGCAGAAGTGATCAGGGAGCTTATAGCGCCTGGCAGCGACAAGCAAGCTATCATTGATGCCCATCTGAAAAGAACCAATGAAGCACGGCTTCACCTTCTTAAACCCAAACACCTGCAGACCCAAGCTGAAACAGAACTGATCACCTGGTTCCAGCAGGAGATGAACATCCAGACCTTTGCTTCCAGCCCTGGCAGTCGTCATGGACGACAAGCAGCTCCCTGCATTCCATTCGAGGCGATGATGGAGATCATTCAAGATTCAGGTTTTGATTTGATCGAAAACATCTTTCTTTTTGCCGGCTGGTCACCGCTATCGCTTGCAGAAGCCATCAACCATCAAGGAGATGAGGCGAAGGCAGCCTCCTTCACACGAACAATGCTAGAACGTGCTTGGATCTATAACCTGCCGGATATCCCGAGCTTGGCCCTCAATGTCGATGCTTATCATCAATTCTGGAAACAGATTGGCCATGCTGGCCTGCAGGAATGTCTGCATGCAAAGCGCCAATTTCGTATCCTCTCACTCTATGACCCAGTGTCCGATCTTGCCCTTGATGAGACAGAGGAATTATTTCATGCCATTGATAAGCCACAGCCAGCCCTCCGTCGGATCACCCATAGAAATCATCTTCTACTGCAGATGATTGAGTTACAACTGTTTAGTTTACTTGGGATCTCCCTCGCTGAAGCTGTTGAGTTATTGGCTCACGGTAATGAGATTCCAACCAAGATCGGCACCATCCACGAGATGATTGATGTCCATCGCATCGTGATTCATTTGTTTGAAGACTCAATGCGAGCGATCACCAATAGCAGTGAGCTCACCTATGTCAATCTCGAATGCAGTGATTGGCTGTTTCGTCCATTGCTGACGAGCATCCTCTCATCATCAAGCTTGCTTCGACATTCGCTTGCCTTTGAGCAGAATCAAGAGAAATTAAGTGCTGCTTTGTATCATCAAGTGGGGTATAGAATAGATTGGCCCTTCCCATGGCTGGCTGATCAAGACAGCCTCGCAACTGCAAACGCAATCATGGAATTAATTGCTGCGGAATAGGCATGGTGGCTTTTCCCAGATGTTCATTGCAAGCGAGTAGCGAACACCAGCAAAGTCATTGATCTTGTGCAGAATGCCAGGTGAGAAGAGCACCAATCTGTTGGCACGAGGAGGAATTCGAATGATTTCATTGATCAGAGTCGGGTCATAGCTCGGGTCAGCGGCGCCACTCAAAAGACGCGCACCATCACATGCTGGGTCATGCAGAAGCAATTCACCGCCATGGCAATTCACCCTTGGATAGTAGACAGTGGAAAACAGGGGCAGAGACAATTGCTGCTGTCTAATCACTAGAGTTTCATCTTTGTCAATATGCCAACCGAGGGTGTTATTGAAGTTGCACCACCACTCGACACCACTAAATTGGAAGCCAAAGGGTCGAATGACATTGAGCAAAATTGATTCAAAATAGTGCTGGATGATCTGTTGTGAGGAGCCAGGGTATGCGGAGCAGTTGATCCGATACTGATCACGCATCTCAATCCAACTGGTATCGCCATCTGAACCGTGGCGTTGTTCACAAATCCCGGCCAGCGCTGTGATGAATGAGGGCTGAGTGATGAGATCATCAAAGACTTGGATGGCTTTCATATCTCTTCTAATGTGCTCCATTGATCTGAGAGAGCATGAATTGATGCCAGATACTTGTCATACACTTGGCGGTGAATGACAACAGGTTTCTTCCTTGCTTCTTGGCCGCCAAAGTCTGAACATGAATAGGCAATAGAAAGCTGATTCAACTGCTCTGCAAGTTGAGCCGTTTCAGAAGCGATCATTTTGGCCTTGTGTTGAAGATGCACATCAAGACCCCGTTGAGGATGCGTAAATTCAATAAATCCAGCCAAGATATATCTGATTCCATGGCTGACGCTGCATGCTCCATGGGGGACCAGTCCACCAGGGAAAATAATTATTTCCCCCTGATCTAATCTCACGACTTGTCTACTCAGTTGAGACTCTGGGGAGTTTGCAATATTGGGCGATAAGTCCGGGAACTCAGTGCCACCACCGCCGTAATCTTCAGGAGAGGACAGATTAATAACAAATGAGAATGTTGTGCCGTCAAGATGCGTATTCAAGCCGGCCTGCGCGTCGCAACTGTATCTGGCGATGAAGAGATCTTTGATGCACATATGGAGCGCCGCCGGTAACTTGTAGAACTGCTTCACTGTGGCTTGCACATGAAGCAGTTGTTTCAGCAAATGAACCGAGACATAGGCCGGGAAATCATTAAACATATCCAGATCTGTCGAGGGGTAGCTATTATGGCGCTTGGTTCTCCAGCCGCCTCTAAACTCTGAACAGCGCTCGGCATCTCGGATGAGACTGACACAAAGTTCGGGGTCTAAATGCTTGTGCAACACCATGGCTTGAGCCAGCAGTGGTGTTGTGCCTCGAAGGGGAACGGGCAGCAACGTAAATGATCGGCCGGTTTGTTCCTTGGCTGTGTCGGTGTGCATGCGCATACAACGTCAGTAGACAGAGGTTAGCATTCGATGCCTCCCGCACTCGCCGCGAATCTGCACCCGAGGCAAGACACTGGTAACCTGTATTAGCCCCTGCTCAAAGGTGCGCAAAAGTATAGATTCTAGCAATAAGGAGGCGGTAAATTACATCAGGGCGTTACTCTTAAACCGATACAGCCTGTCCCGCCAGCTTCTACGTGATCGTGTGATCCACAGCAGGAGTGAGAATTCTTGATCACTCCATTGAACTGCGCAAAATTACCCCGTTACTCCTGAGTGCGCTAGTTGAACAGCAGCATGAGACTAGCAAAACTTACGCCAGATTGTCAGCAGGGCGCTTGCCGAAGCGCTGCAAGTTGAACATTCCTCTCTGTTCCTGATGTCCACCGCAAGGCTATTTGTTGAGGGTGTAACTCATGGCGCCATCACGCGGAATGGGTGAAGATGGCGGTAGCTGATGCCCCGGTGCCCTTTGCCGTCGTTACTCGCCTCGTACCGGGAAAGAGCATCGATTTCGCGAGAATCGCTTCCTTTATCGATCTCGCGACAACCCGTGCAACTTTGACAAGTACGCCAGGCGCCACCTGGGCGGCTACTGCTTCCGCTTCAACAGGCGCTTTGCAATGGCTGAGATGACTGCACGGATCGCCAATGCGGTCTGCTGCTGCATGCCCTGCACGGAGCGGCCGCTCAGGGTCGCGGAGGCTTATGGGTGATTAGGAAGTGCCCAGTACCTCTTGGCGGCCTCCACCCGGCTGCCGCCACCCAGCTTGCCGCGCACCGTCTTGACATACGTGCGGGTGGTTTCGTAACTGAGGCCCAGGCTGTCGGCGATCTGGCGGTCCTTCAGGCCCCGCACCATCAGGCCCAGAACCTCCTCTTCCCGTGGTGTCAGCCGCACGCCCTGCAGCTCCTGCGCGGCGGGCGGCGGCCACTCGCGCGCGAGCAGGGAGGGGCTGCGGTAGCGCTGGCCCAGGCACAGGGCGATGAAGGCCGCGCCCAGGGGCGCTTCATCGGCGTTGAGGTCGTCCTCATGCACCATCACATCCACCAGCTGATCAAGGCTCCGCAGGTCCGCTGCCCGCAGGCCCCGGTCCTGGTGGCTGAGGAGCATCAACACGCCCATCCCGGGCACCTCCTGGCGGGCCTCCCGGACCAACGACACAACGCCGCCACTCTCCAGCCAGTCGGAGCAGATCAGCAGATCCGGCCGATGCAG
>Ga0164292_10005774_pt1 | contig 10135 bp, 6 predicted proteins | sample GEODES117metaG_FD_111486 | JGI IMG/M metagenome (GOLD analysis project Ga0164292, IMG submission 111486) | Eutrophic lake water microbial communities from Lake Mendota, Wisconsin, USA - GEODES117 metaG | ecosystem: Environmental > Aquatic > Freshwater > Lake | place: USA: Lake Mendota, Wisconsin... | reverse complement strand
AGCCGGTGCTGACGCGCTACGGTTGCAACTCCGGTGGCTGCCACGGCAAGCTCGCCGGCCAGAACGGCTTCCGGCTTTCGCTGCGTGGCTACGCTCCGGAGGCCGATCATGCGGCGCTCGTGACCGAGGAGTACGGCCGGCGTGTCGGCGGACTCGATCCTGCGACGAGCCTCCTCCTTCTCAAAGCCACCGGCGGAGTGCCGCACGGGGGCGGGAAGCTTTTCGAGCGCGACAGCGCCGCGGCGGCGACGCTTTGCGATTGGATCGCGGGCGGGGCGCCGGGACCGGTCGCCGACGAGCCGCGCGTCGTGGAAGTCCGCGTTTCGCCCGAGGAGATCGTTCTCGCCCCCGGCGAGATCCGGCCGTTGCAGGTCACGGCGACGTGGAGCGACGGCTCGGAGAAGGACGTGACGGCGCTTGCCCGTTTTCATTCCAACGACGCCGCCTATGCGACGGTCAGCGCCGACGGTGCGGTGCGGGGGGAGCGGCACGGGGAGGTGGCGGTCGTCGTCTCCTATGCCGGGCTTGTCGACACCGTCCTGATCTCGAGCCCGTTTCCGCAGGAGGTGGCGGCGGAGCGTTTTGCCGCTCGCCGCAATCTCGTCGACGAACATGTGATGGAGAAGCTGCGGGGCCTTCATATCCCCCCGGCCGATGACTGCGACGACGCCACGTACTTCAGACGCCTGACGCTCGACCTCACAGGCACGCTCCCCGATCCGGAAGAGGTGCGGGCCTTTCTCGCAGACGCCTCCCCCGACAAGCGGGATCGGCTCGTGGATCGGCTCTTCGAGCGCCCGGAGTTCGTCGACTTCTGGACGCTCGTGCTCTCCGATCTGCTCCAGAACCGCAAGGAGCGGGATCATGATGTCCGTGGGGTGAAGGGGGTGCGTTCGTTCCACGCGTGGCTCCGCGGTCAGGTGGCGGCCAACAGGCCCTGGAACGACCTCGTGCGCGACGTCCTCACGGCGCGCGATGCGACGCCCGCTGTGGGGTGGTGGATCGTCACCGTCGGCGAGAAGCAGGCGGTCGAGTCGGAGGCGGCCGACTCCGCGGCACAGGCTTTTCTCGGGACACGGATCGGCTGCGCCCGCTGCCACAACCATCCGCTCGAGAAATACACGCAGGACGACTACTACCACTTCACCGCCTTCTTCGCACGCGTGGCCCTCGATCGCCGGCCGCCGGCCGAGGGGGCGACGCTGCTCCTCGTGGGATCGCGGCAGCAGCGCGACCTCGAGCGGCAGAAGACGGTTGTGGAGCAAGAACTGGTGAAGCTCATGGCGCCGACCGGTGACGGTGGACAGCCCGCCGATCCGGCGCAGATCGAGGCGAAGCGGAAGCAGATCGAGCAACTCACCGACGAGATCGCGAAGGTCATGATCTCGCCCGTGACGACCGCGCAGCCTCGGACGGGACGGCAACTTCCACCGCAGGGCCTCGACCGGCGCCCCGTGGAGATCCCCCCCGGCACCGACCCGCGCGAGCGGCTCGCCGAGTGGATCGTCTCACCCGAAAATCCCACGTTCGCGGCCGCGATCGTCAACCGTCTCTGGAAGCATTTCTTCGCCGTCGGGCTCGTCGAGCCGGTCGACGATCTCCGGGCCACGAACCCGCCGAGCAACGCGCCGCTGCTCGAGGCCCTGGCGGAGGAACTCGTCCGCTCGGGTCACGATCTCCGCCATGTCATGAAGCTGCTCGTGACTTCGCGCAGCTACCAGCTCGCCTCCGATACGACTTCCGGCAACGTCAACGACACCCGTTTCCACTCCCACTACTACCCCCGCAGGCTCCCGGCGGAGGTGCTCGCCGACGCGATCACGAAGGCGACGGCCGTGCCCGAAACGTTTGCCGGGGCGCCCGAGGGGACGCGGGCGATCCAGCTTCCCGGACCACAGGCCGATTCCTATTTCCTCTCCACCTTCGGCCGTTCCGACAGGGTGACAGCCTGTGCCTGCGAACGCTCGGGCGACGTCACCCTCCCGCAACTCCTCCACCTCCAGAACAGCGACACGATCCTCGGCAAGATCCGCAGCGACTCTGGCGCCCTCGCGCGTCTTCTCGGCGCCGACAGGACCGGTCCGGTTGATTCGCTCGTCGAAGGGCTGTTTCTCGCCACGCTCAGCCGGCTGCCGGACTCGGGCGAGCGGGCGGCGGTCGATGCGGCGCTCGCTGGTGGGGAGCGTGGCGAAGTGGCCGCCGACCTGTTCTGGGCGCTGCTCAATTCCAAAGAGTTCACGTTCAACCACTGACCTCAATCGGCACGCGCCGAAGAGAGCCACCATGTACGACATCACCACCGGCAGGTCGGCGGCCCGCGGCGGCCTTTCACGCCGGCAGTTTCTCCGCGTCGGAGGCCTTGCGCCGCTCGGGCTGTCGTTGCCGGAGCTGCTCGCGGCCGAGGCCCATGGCGGTGTTCGCGGCCGGGCCCGGTCGGTGATCCTCGTGTTCCTCGGGGGAGGGCTCTCGCACCACGATTCCTTCGATCCCAAGCCCGACGCGGCGGAGGAGGTTCGTGGCAAATACGCCACGATTCCCACGAGCCTGCCCGGGGTGCGGATCGGTGAACTGCTTCCGAGAATGGCCGGGACGCTCTCCTCGGTCTGTCTCGTGCGGAGCGGCGCCCACACCAACGACCACCACGAAACGGCGACCAACTGGGTGCTCTCGGGGCGGTTCGGCACGCCGTTCGGGGACTGGCCCGCGCTCGGGGCGGTCGCCGCCCACGAGTGCGGCTTCGGTGGCGAGCTGCCGCCGTACGTCGCCATCCCGCGCAATCCCTCCTTCACGTGGGAGCTGGGAAAAAGCGCCTTTCTCGGTGGCCGCTACGAGTCGTTCAAGACGGGCGATCCCAACGAGGCGAACTACCGGGTCCGCGACCTCCTCCCCCCAGAGGCGCTCCCGCAGGTCCGGGTCGATCGGCGGCAGTCGCTCCTCGGTGCTGTCGACCGCCTCGCCGCGCGCGTCGAGGGCAACGACGCGATCCGTTCCTACGACGAGTACCGGGCGCGGGCGACGTCGATCGTCCTCTCGTCGCGGGCCCGCGAGGCGTTTGCGATCGAGAACGAGCCCGATACAGTCCGCGACCGATACGGTCGCACGACGTTCGGCCAGAGTTGCCTCCTCGCCCGGCGGCTCGTCGAGTCCGGGGTACGATTTGCCACGGTGAATTACGCCGGCTGGGACCACCATGCCAAGATCTTCGAGGGGCTCGACAAGAAACTCCCCGAGTTCGATCTCGGTTTCTCGGCGCTCGTCGAGGATCTCAAGCAGCGTGGCCTCCTCGAGGAGACGCTCGTGGTCTGCATGGGGGAATTCGGGCGGACGCCGAAGATCAACAAGGACGCCGGTCGTGACCACTGGGGCCCGGCCGCCTCGATGCTCTTTGCGGGCGCCGGCGTGCGACAGGGGACGGTGATCGGGGCCACCGACCGGGACGGTGGCCAGGTGGTCGAGAAGCCGGTCGCACCGGCCGACGTCGCCTGCACCATCCTTGCCTCCCTCGGCATCGACCCGCGGAAGCACCTCTCCACCCCCGATGGCCGCCCTGTCGAGATTCTCGACGCCGGCCGCCCCATCCCCGACCTCTTCGGAGCCTGACCATCGTGGATCGCTTGTGGCGGGCTCGGCTCCCGGTGGTCGCCTCGCGGTGCCAAGCGGGCTCTCGTCTGCGCGGATGCCTGTGGGGGCTCGCGTCGTTGGTCGCCGTCGTCGCGCCGGTCCGCGGAGACGACGCGCCGAAGCCTCCGCAGGTCTTGTTCACCGTGCCACTGGCCGCGGTCGTCGGTGAGCCTGTGAAGGTCAGGGCAAGAGGCTTGCGGCTCGAGGGGGTGACGGAGGTGCGGTCGATGACGGCCGGCATCACCGCCGCGCTTCTCTCCCAGGGAAAGGCAGGCGTTCCCAACGGGGTGTCGGCCGACAAGGCAGGCGATACGCAGGTCGAGTTCGAGCTGCGATCCGCCGCCGATCTCCCTGCCCCGCCCCCCGCGGAGATCGTCCTCGTCGCCATCGCCCCCCATGGGGAGACGACCTTTCGCCTCCCCCTCCTCGCGCCGCAGCGGGGCTGCCTCGAAGTGGAGCCGAACCCCGGGTTCGAGAAGGCGCAGGGCGTGGTGATGCAGTCGGGAGGAACGCGGTCGATTCTCGGGTCGATCGAGCGGCCGCAGGATGTCGATGTCTATCGCATCGAGGCCGGACAGGGGCAACGCGTTCGGGTGGCCGTTGGCGCGAGTGTCCGCGGATCGGTACTCGACGCGCTGGTCACCCTTCACGACGCCGCCGGCGCGGTGATCTCCACCGCTGATGACGGCAGCGACTCGCGCGACCCGACGCTCGAGATCGACGCGCCCGGGCCCCTGTTTCTCGTCGTCCAGGATGCCAACGATGCCGGCGGCGACGCCCATCCCTACGTGCTGTCGATCGAGACGATCGGATCACCGGCCCCGGTCGAGCCTTTGGCCGGGGTGAGCTTCGTCCGCGATATCGCCCCGATCTTCCAGGAGCACTGCGTCGCCTGCCATGGAGGAGAGAAGGCCGAAGGGGCGTGGCGGGCCGATTCGCTCGCCGCCCTGATCGGCGCCGGCGCTTCCGGAGCCGTGGCGTTCACGGCCGGGGATCGGGCGGCGAGCGAAGGGTTCGTCCGCATCACCTCCACCGATCCGGACCTGCGGATGCCGTTCCATGGCGAACCCCTCGCGGCGGGCGTTGTCGATCGAATCGCGCGGTGGATCGACGCCGGGCTCCCCTTTGACGGCGTCTCGGCCGACACCCTGCTCGTCGATGAGATGCCTCCGCCGATCCATCCCCCGGCGCCGGCCGTCTATGCGACCCTGCCACCGGTGACGGCGCTCGCCTTCACCCCCACGGGCGACCTTCTCGTCGGCGGGTGGCGGGAGATCCTCGTCGTCGATCCGCTCAGTGGCAGCGTTCGGCGCCGGATCGGCAATCTCCCCGAGCGGGTGAGCCGGATCGCCATCCACCCCTCCGGAGACCGGCTGGCAGTGGCGGGGGGAGTGCCCGGCAGACTCGGGGAAGTGCGCGTGTTCACGCTCGCCGGCGAGTTGCTGCAGGTCGTCGCGAGGGGGGCCGACGTCGTGCATGACGTCGCCTGGAGTCCGGCGGGAGACAGGCTCGCCGTCGCCTCCTCCGATGCGACGTTGACGATCTTCGACACGCAGAGCGGGACCCGTGTCGGCACGATCGACGGTCATCGCGACTGGGTGCTCGCCGTCGCCTGGAGCGCCGATGGTGTCCGGATCGCCACCGGTAGCCGCGACCGGACGGCGAAAGTGTTCGATGCTGCAAGCGGGGCGCTCCTGGCCACGTACGGCCGGCACGACGCACCGGTCCGCGGCATACTTTTCGCTCCCTCGGGCGACGAGATGATCTCCGCCAGTGATGCCCAGAAATGGGATCGTTGGAAGCTCGCCGAAGCGGCCCATGTCCGTGACACCCACCTCGGTGGCGAGGTGTTTCAGTTGGTGGCGGCCGGGGACGTGTTCGCGGCGTCTTCGGCCAATGGCAAAGCGCACCTCTTCAAGCTCGCGGATTCGGAGAAGGTGCGCGAGTATCAGCCGTCGTCGCCAGCCCGACTCGTCTCCGTGGCCGCAGGCATGCCTGCCGATCTCCTCGCCGCCGGCAGCCAGGATGGCCGCGTCGTCGTCTGGAAGCTCTCCACCGGAGAGCGGCTCTCGGAGTTTCCCCTGAAGCCCTGAGGGCATCGAGCCGCAGATTTCTTCTGAGCCGGATCGTGGTTCACGCCGCCCCGTCGAAGAACACCCGCCGGGCGGTGTTCCTCAAGACATCGAGGCGCTCCTCGCGCGACAGGAAATCGAGCCTGTCGCGCACCAGCGACAGTGACGCGGCGTAGGAGTGTTCCTCGCCCGCCGGGCCCCTGTCGAGTTGGTAGGGGCAATCGGTGGCCCACATCAGCCGCTTCGAGCCGTAGGCATCGCGGAGCGTGCGGATCATCGGGGCAAGATCGTCGTAGGGGGGGCGCTTCGCACCGAGGGCGTAGTAGGCAGACACCTTCACGTTCACCTGCTCGTGGTCGGCGAGTGTCACGAGACGCTGGAGGTCGGCCCGGCCCTCGGGGCTCTCGAGCCCTCCCTTCATGCCGAGCCTGGCGAAGTGGTCGATGACGACCGGCGTCGTTGGGTACCGGGCCACCTGCGCGGCGATCGCCGGCAGGGCATCGGGATCGGCGAGGAGGCACATCGCCAGGTTCTCATCCGCACCGCATTCCCACATCGCCTTCATGCCGGCTGAATCGGACCACGCTTGAGCATGCTTCCGGTCGGCATAGAGCCGGAAGCCGCGCACGCCACGCTCCTTGAGGGCCTTCATCTCCCCCGCCACGTCCGGCTTTTCGTGATCGATGATCGCCACACCCGAAAACGCGGGAGCGTGGCGGTGGATGCAGTCGAGCATGTAGCGGTTGTCGGTGCCGTAAAAGCTCATCTGGATGAGGACCACCCGCGACACTCCGTGCGGCCGGCAGGTGGCGAGGAGCTCCTCGGCGGTGAAGCTCGGAGGCTGCATGTCGGCCTTCGTGGCCCCTTCCGCGAGCGGCCAGGCGGCGGTGTCGGGGGTCCAGACATGGACGTGCGCATCGACGAGATCGGTGAGATCGTCCTCGGCGGCCGCCGCCGGGGTGAGCCCGGTCAGTCCGGCTCCGAGGGCGGTCGTCGCAAGAAAGGCACGTCTGGAAATGTCCGTCATGTCACTCTCCTCCGCGTGGAGATCGGTCCACCGTCACTCGTAGCGCCGGGCGAACTCTCGGTAGAACTCGGCCGCCCGCTCCACCTGGGCGACATCGACGTACTCGACCGCGCCGTGAGCCTGGTCGATGCTTCCGGGCCCGAACACGATGCAGTCGAGGCCGTGCCGGGAAGCTTGCTGGCGTCGCTCCCATAGGGGACACCGACCGGCTCGCCTTCGAGCCCGAGTTCCCCGGCCACCTCGATGGCAAGTGTCACTGCCCGGGTGTCGGCCGCGGTTTCGAGGGCCTCGTCGACGAGAAACGGTGGGATCAACTCCGCCCGCACCGTCGGATCGTCGGCGGCCATCCGGTCGAGGATCGCCTGATAGCCGGCGAGGACGTCGGCGGTGCGCTCTCCGGGGAGGAGGCGGCGGTCGATCTGGAGGGCGCAGCGGTCGGGCACGAAGTTCACCTGGACGCCGCCGCCGATCAGTCCGACGTTGCCGGTGGCGGGGCCGAGGAGCGGATGGCGGCGCGCTGCCAGGGCCGCGTGCGCCGCGTCGACCTCGCGGATGAACGCCGCGGCGTGACTGATGGCGTTGATGCCGAGGTGGGGCTTGGAGGAGTGCGCGGCCCGGCCGTGGAAGACGATCTCCCACCGCACGACCCCCTTCGTCGCCACCACCACCCGCATCTCCGTCGGCTCGGCGATGATCGCCGCCCGGGGGCGCATACCGGGCACGGTCGCCGGGAGATCGTCGCACAGGCGGGTCACGCCGCGAAACAGATACTCCTCGTCGATCGCCGCCGCCAGCCAGATGTCGCAGGGGGGGACGACGCCCGACCGATGGATGTCGATCACGGCATGGAGCATCCCGGCGAGGCCGGCCTTCGTGTCGCACGATCCGCGGCCGTACATCCTTCCCCCGTCGATCACCGGATCGAAGGGGGGAATCGTCATGCCGGCGATGCTGACGACGTCCATGTGGGCTTCGAGCACCACCTGCCGGGTGCGGTCGCGGCCGGGGACGATCCCGACCACGTTGTCGCGCCCCGCGAGAACCTCCGTCCGCCGGGTCTCGACTCCCGCGGCGCGGAGTCGGTCCTCGACGTAATCCGCCACGCGCCGCTCACCCGGCCCGCCGAACTCCGGGTTCACGCTGTCGATGCGGACGAGGTCGGCGAGGGTGGTGATGACGGGGGCTGGCACGGAAGGATTCCCATGGGCCGAGGCGACAACCCACTGAGGGGTGTCGGTTCCCACTATCCCGATCCGCCGTCGGATCGGCATAAGCCCGGTCAGGCTGCGGGAAACGAACGGTACCTTACCAGCGCCTCGGCGATGCGCAGGCTGGCCGAGCCGTCGCCGTAGGGATTGGTGGCCCGGGCCATCCGCCCGTAGGCATCGGAGTCGTCGAGAAGCCGCTGGATCTCGGCGGTGATCCGGGCCGGGTCGGTGCCGACGAGGACTGCCGTTCCGGCGGCGATCCCCTCCGGCCTCTCGGTGACGTTCCGGAAGACGAGGACCGGTTTGCCGAGCCCCGGACCCTCTTCCTGCACGCCGCCGGAATCGGTGAGCAGCAGATGGCACCGCGACATCAACCAGGTGAACGAGGCGTAATCCTGGGGTGGAATGAGATGAATCCGCTCCTGGCCTGCGAGTTCCCGGGTGGCGATCTCCTGGACGAGCGGATTGAGATGGACCGGATAGACGGCGACCACGTCGGGATTGCGCCGCACGATGTCACGGAGGGCCCCCATCACGGAGGTGAGACCGTCGGCCCAGTTTTCCCGACGGTGCCCGGTGACCATGATGCAGCGGGCCCGTGGGCCGACGTGGGACTCGTACCACTCCCGGATCGGAGTCACACGCTGGTCGAGATCGGGGAGGCGGACAACCGCCTGTACGGCATCGATCACGGTGTTGCCGGTTACGAGGACGGAGGCCGGGTCGATCCGCTCGGCGAGAAGGTTGTCACGAGCCGCGGTGGTAGGTGCGAAGTGGAGGTCGGCAGTCGGCGCGATGATCCGTCGATTGACCTCCTCCGGATAGGGCTGACGGCGGTCGTAGGTGCGCAGTCCCGCCTCGACGTGCCCTACCTTGACCCCCATACAGAAAGCGGCGATCGCCCCGCACATCGCCGACGTCGTATCCCCTTGGCAGAGGACCCAGTCGGGACGCGACGCTTCGATCGCCTGGGAGATCCGGGAGATCGCCAGGCTCGCGAGTTGGACGAGGGAAGGACGCTCGGCGAGAAGATGAAGGCGGTAATCGACCGTCACCCCGAAAAGGCCGAGGACCGAGTCGAGCATCGCCTCGTGCTGGCCGGTGGAACAGAAGATGGGCGGCTCGAATGAGTCGGGCATGTCGCGCAACCGACACCACAACGGAGCCATCTTGATGCCTTCCGGCCGGGTGCCGGCGATGATCATGATCCGCTGGCGTTCGTTCATGCGCTTGATGCCTCTGAAGAAGAGCGTGCGGACGGTGTCGGATCGGCGACGTCGGGCCGATAGATCCGGCGGTAGGTGGTCAGAATCGACTCGAACGAAAGGACCTCCCGGCAGGCCGCGATGCAGCGTTCGCGCCTCTGGGCCCTGGCCTCTTCGGTGGCGAGGACAAGATCCCGGAGTCCGGCGGCAACGAGTCCGGCGTCGTTCGATGCCGGGACGACCGCGCCGACGTCGAACTCGCGCACGATCCGTGCAAAATCACCGAGCACTTCGGTGATCATGACCGGCACCCCCATCGAAAGATACTCGGCGAACTTCGTTGGCGAGGCGACACGGTTGACGAGATTGTCATCGCGAAGCAGGAGTGCCGCGTCGGCGGCGCACGCCACCGTTGCGACCTCTCGGTGGGGGCACGAGGTGATCGCAAAGTCATCCGCCGGGATTCCGGCCTCCCGACAGAGTGCCGTGAAGGCCTCGACGTCGCCGGTAAGAATCAGGAGAAAAGCCGACGGCGTCGTTCGCCGGAGGGCTGCGAAGGCGGCGACCGTCTCGGTGGGGAGCTGCCAGCCACTTGATCCCCCGAGGTAGAGGACACACGGCCGTGTCGTCAATCCGAGGCGCTGTCGGGCTTTCTCTCTCGCCACAGCGACATCGGCAGGAGACGCTGAGAAACTGAGTACGCACGGGACGATCTCGAAGCGTGCGCGGGAAGAATGTCCACCCCTGTCGAGGATACCTTCGACATACCGCTCGAGGTCCTGGCTGACCGTAATGATCACATCGGCGCGATCGGAGGCAATCCTTTCGTTGCGTTTCCGGAGGTGATACTCGCCGCTGTTCGCATCGAGGTCGCCGTAGAGTTGCCTTTCCTCGATGTCGACACCATGGACATCGAAGATCATTCGTCGGCTCCGGTCCCGAGCAAGCGCGCGGGCGGCGGCGAGGGCGGCCGCGTGGCTTTGGGCATGAACGATTCCGATT
>Ga0164292_10005772_pt1 | contig 10137 bp, 5 predicted proteins | sample GEODES117metaG_FD_111486 | JGI IMG/M metagenome (GOLD analysis project Ga0164292, IMG submission 111486) | Eutrophic lake water microbial communities from Lake Mendota, Wisconsin, USA - GEODES117 metaG | ecosystem: Environmental > Aquatic > Freshwater > Lake | place: USA: Lake Mendota, Wisconsin... | reverse complement strand
TCGTGAGCACGACATCGCGCAGCAGCGGATGTGTGGTTCGGTAGCGGGACGGGGGGCTATCGGGTTCAACCATCCCGACCCGCACTAACGTCTCCAGCGCCTGCCGCACGGGGGTCGAGCGGGGCACCAGGCATTCGAGAATTTTGATAGTTGCACTGTCTCCGTATACGGCGAGGGCCTGAAGGACGCGTCGCGCGTCGGGAGGCAGGTGTTCGACGCGCAACGCGATGAGGTCGACAAGACGCACGGGGGCCTGGCCGCCTTGCTCCGCGGCGAATCGCAAGCGCTGCTCGATGTACAGCGGTGCGATTCCGCGGCCAGCAACAGACGCGCTCAGGCGCTCACCAATGGCTTTGACGCCGACGAACCCCTGGGACACCACTGAAGCGGGTAGACCCGTGAGCACGCGCGCGGAGGCGATGTTGGCTGGCCAGCCTGGGTCGTGCCCTGGCGGATACGTTACGACCACGAGTGCGGGGACCTTGGGTGGCGCCCCGACGACGTCGGCGAATGCGGCACGACTGCACCCGTCGACGGCTTGCAGGTCGTCGACCGCAATGATGACGGGCACGCCTTGCGCGCGCTCCGACGCGCTCACGATGGCCCATCGCAGAGCTTCGGCGAGAACTGTTCGAAGCTCTTCGGCGGACAATTGACTTGTCGTGTGGGAACCGAAGATCTCGGCCAGGCCTTGCTCGGCGACCGGGTCAGCGAGCACCCAGTGTTTCGGACCGCCGCCATCGGGCGGTAGCGCTGCAAGTCCAACGATCGCCTGGCGAACCGAATAAAATGCGACTTCCGCCCAATGCGGATCGGGACCGACATGGACAACGAGGTGTCTCGCGTTGCGACAGCGCGTGAGAAATTCGTTCAATAGTCGCGTCTTGCCCATACCGACGTCGCCCACGATGCGCGCTCCACACAGCTCTTTGGATGCGGCTGAGAGGCGATCGTGCAGCCAGGTCAGGTCGTCATCGCGGCCGACGAAGGGAAGTGGAAACTGCAACAATTCGTTCGAACGCCCGACTCCGACGACGTGAGCCGGCGGTGTTTCGTTGCCGGCTGGCGGCGTGGTGGGCAGCAGCACTGGATGGCCGACGCGAGGCGTTGTGTTCTCGATCAGGGCAGGCGCCGGATGCAGTGCAGTTGCACATTCCCCGCAAAACTTTTGCGTGGCACTGTTGAGGGTGTTGCACACAGTGCAGCGAATCGCGGCACTCGGTGGCAAGCGTGATGCGACCGAAGGCTCGAGTTCGACAAGCACCTCGCTGAGAGCGGTAGCGAAGTCATCCGCTGATGAAAATCGGAGTGCCGGGTCCTTGGCGAGAGCCATGAGGCAGTAGTGGGCCAGCTGCGGCGGGATCATTCGCGTCGGCGCTGCGTGGCGAGGATCGAGCGGTTCGTGTGTAATATGCATTAACACGACCTGCGTCGGACTGTCTGCCTCGAACGGCAATCGGCCGGTGAGAAGTTGATAAAGAATGACGCCTACGGCGTAGATATCCGACCTAGCATCGAGCGGGTCCCCGCGGCCTTGCTCGGGACTCATGTACTCCGGCGTACCGCAAACAATGCCCGGACTGGTGATGCCTGGTCGGGTATCTTCGCGCATTTTCGCGAGGCCGAAGTCAACAACTTTGACGAAATCGCCGCCGGTCCGAACGCGTTCGAGGATGATGTTTTCCGGTTTGAGATCGCGGTGAATGATCTCGAGATGATGGGCCTCGGATAGCGCCGCGAGAACCTGCCGCAAAATATGTATAATGCGACGAAACGATAATGGGCCTTCTTCGTAGTTAATTCGGGCGAGGTCTTTGCCACGCAAGAACTCCATAACGAGGTACAAAAGGCCATCGTCGGTTTTCCCGAAGTCGATAACGCCGACGGAGTTTGGGTGGTTTAGGCGACTCGAGGCGCGCGCCTCTGTGATGAATCGCGCAGCCGTGCTTTCTTCGCCGACGAGGTGGGGGTGAATCACTTTCACCGCCACGGTGCGCCCGAGGTTCGTCTGCTCGGCGCGGTACACGCGCCCCATGCCCCCGACGCCGACGCCCTCGAGGATGACGAATCCGCCTGGAAGCGCACGCCCAAGAAGTGGGTCTGCCGTCTCGGGAGCCGAGGCTGTCCCGAGTTGAAAACCGCATGTTGGACAGAACTTGTGTGTCCATTCGCATGCGTTGTGGCACTGGGGGCAGTTGCGCATTTGCCGTTTCAGAAGGCTATCACGCTCGCAAGCTCCTCGGACAAACCCTCGCAAGAGAAGAAAAAACGCGTCGCCACGGAACGCTCTTGCGCCGGTAATGGTAGCTTCTGTACCGCACAAGCCGTTACCATGCGTCTGTGAGGCCCGAATCAGCCGTGCTCTCGTCAACGTCCGTGCATCATGCATCGAGGCGTATGCGGCTAGGTGAGTTGCTCGTTGCGGCGCGCCTCGTCGATGAGCAGGAGCTGTCACAGGCGTTAGCCGCTCAAACGGGTCTGGTATCGTCGAGGAAAATCGGTGAAGTCCTCGTGGAGCGGGGACTGATTAGCGAATCCCAACTTACGCAGACATTGAGCCGGCAACTCGCCGTGCCATGGGTGTCTCTCGGACACGTGACGTTTCATAAGCCTCTGCTCGCTTTCGTACCGCAAGCCATCGCGGAGCAGTTTTGCCTCATTCCCGTACTGGTTCGCCAGTCGGAGCGCCACGGAAATACGCTGTATGTTGCAATTGACGACCCTACCGACGACGTCGCACTTGAGGCGGTAGCGCTCGGCGCCGGGATTGCCGTTCGCCCAATGATCGCCGCGGCGTCGGAGATTCGCCGAGCCATTCGAATGCACTATAACGTGAACGTGTCGCCCTCGAGCGGCCGTTTACCAGCGGCTGAGGCGACAACGGCCGCACCGGCGAACCCTGAAGAATCTCTGTTCGTGACCGCGAATGCGAATGCAAACGCGAATGCGAACGTGACAGCCAACGCAGGCGCGAACGCCCGGTTGGAAGCAACGGCGCAGCCCGAGCCCAAAGCGTCGGAAGCGCACTCGGTACCGGTGGTGCCTCAGCCTCACGGGGTGCTCGAGCCCGGACCAGGGCCGAACCCGACCTCGGAGGATGAAAGGCGTTCCGGTCCGGTCCGAAGCGAATCGGACACGGCGGCGCGGCAGGCTCAAACGCGTACGCTCACGTTGCTTGACGGAACGAAAATTTCGGTCCCTGCGCAGCATGCGACGCCTTCTGTTCACGAACGCGATGGCACGGATGCGAACGAGTGCAAAGCCGCTATGGAGTTACTCGCCGAGGCGCGTCGCCATAAGCGGTCGTCGGATCCTCGCGACGCGGCCGCCGCTGAACGTTTGCTCGTGGCGACCGTGGCAGCCCTTGTGCGAAAAGGACTCGTTGCGGATGATGAAATCCGACGGGAACTTTACAAGCTCTAGGTCATCCGCGACCCGCGCTTGCTCATAACGTCGGTTCAAGCTCAGTCACGCACGACGTTTTCTTACAACGGCAGCGCTCAGCCAGGGGCAGACGCAACCGGCCTGGATGCCGCTGCTGTTGAACAACGGCGCGCGCCCAATGACGACCACGTGAGCGCGCGCGAATCTGTGCGTGATGCACAAATCTTGTCTTCAGGCCGTGAATGCCAAGAGCTTTTGAAGCTTCATGGCGAGCATTTGGTTTCCGCTCACCTTGAGTTTTCCGGCGAAAAATAGCTGCATCCCGTTCGCCTGGGGGTTTTCGAGGAATTTGTGGAAGTCCTCGGCGGCGATTGTGACCTCGCAATCCGACTCGCCCGAGCCTGCGACACACTTGGGGCCGGAAGCCGAAACATCGATGTTCCACTCGCCCTCGCCGGTGATGTTCAGTTGGTACTTGGCGCCGATGGCGCGCGCCTCTTCGGCCTTGTTCGCGAGGGCGGCGGGGAGGTCAACGTTGAACAGTTGCTTGATATCTACAGCCATCGGGGTTCTCTCCTTCGAATGTCAAACGGATATTGGTTTGTGTAAAATGCAATAGCGCAAGTGGCGCTGCCCCGACTGCATCAAGCGCTGCCGAGGCTCATCGCGTCGTTCGTGAAGTGTCCGCGGGTCACACCGTCGCGTCGCTCGAGGTGTCGTCGTCGAGAGCGGCCCCGTGGCACGAGCGGAACTTCTCGCCGCTTCCGCACGGGCACAGATCGTTACGATTGACGCGCGGGGCTTCGCGCCTTGGTGGCGGCGGCGCCGATGGATCGTTCGAGTCGCTGAGAATGTCGGTGCCATGGCGCATGCGCATCGATTCGGCATCGCGGCGATGGCGCTCTTGGTCTTCGTTCTCCATGCGCTCGATGTCGCTCTCTTGCTGGAATCGGACGCGCATCACGTTCGTGACGACGTTGGCACTGACGGCGGCCATCATCGTGACGAACAGGTCGTAGCCTTCTTTCTTGTACTCCTGCTTGGGATCGCGCTGGCCGTAGCCGCGAAGCCCGATTCCATCGCGCAGGTGCTCCATGTTCGTGAGGTGTTCGACCCACTGCTTGTCGATGTCTTCGAGGTAGAAGTGGCGGAACACCCTCATCAGCAATTCGGTGCCGATTTGGGTTTCGCGCGCTTCGAAGAGGTTGACTGCATTGGTGTAGAGTGCATGCGCCAGGTCGGATGCATCGGTCATGTGCTCGAAGTCATCCGGCGCTTGCCCGAAGTGCTCGATGAATGCGCTGCGAATGCCCTTCCAGTCCCAGTCCTCGGGGGGCTTGTTTTGCGGGCAGCTTTCTTCGACTACGGCGGAAACGATGGAATCGATGAGATCCAAAAGGCGTTCGCGTTGTTGCGTGAGACTGGCAGGGATCTCTTGGAGCAATCGCTCGTAGACAGCCTTGGGTTTGCTGCCATCGCCTTCTTTGAAATCGAAGCGATAGCCCCAGAAGTGGTAAATATCGTTTCGCAAACGTTCAACATCGGCGATGTGGTCAATCGTCTCGATGGAGGTCGGACGCTGAACGTCGTTATCGGGCGAAGAGGCGATTCCGTGGTGCAGCATCAACTGCACGATCGCGGGTTTCATCTCTTCAATAAGGCGATCGAGCGGCGCAATGCTGCGAAGCTTGCCGGTCGGTTTGCCATCGTCGCCGAGAACCTCGGGCGTGTAGATGCCAAGCAGCAACTGCTGACGGATGCGGTACACCGTCTTGCGCTGCTCATTCATCACGTCGTCGTACTCGAGCAGGTTTTTGCGAATATCGAAGTTACGCGCTTCGACTTTGCCTTGAGCGTCGCGAATGCTCTTGCTGACCCACGGGTGTTCGATGGGTTCATCATCGGGCATACCCATGCGCTCCATGAGCGATTTGACTCGGTCGCCCGCAAAAATGCGCATCAAGTCGTCTTCGAGCGATAGGAAGAACTTGCTCGATCCTGGGTCGCCTTGGCGGCCTGCACGACCGCGAAGTTGGTTATCGATTCGTCGCGATTCGTGGCGCTCTGTGCCGACGATATGAAGGCCGCCGGCCGCGCGTACTTCATCGGCCTCTTTTTTCGCCGAAGCTTCGTACTTCTTTACGACTTTTTCGAATTCCTCGGTTTCGGTGTGCTCATCGCGACCTTGCTCTTTGAATTCGAGGCGCGCGAGCATTTCAGGATTGCCGCCGAGGATGATGTCGGTGCCGCGGCCGGCCATATTGGTCGAGACGGTAATGGCGCCTCTGCGCCCCGCTTGGGCGACGACATACGCTTCTTTTTCGTGCTGTTTGGCGTTGAGCACGGCATGCGAAATCCCCTGCTTTTTGAGGATTTTCGCTATCGCGTTGCTCTTTTCGACGCTGGTCGTTCCGACGAGAACGGGGCGGCCTTTCTCGTGCTCTTCGAGAATTTCGTTTACGACCGCGGTGAACTTTTCGCGCTCTGTTTTGTAAACGAGATCTTCGTAATCGACGCGGTGAACACCGCGGTTCGTCGGAATGGCGACAACGGCAAGCTTGTAAGTCTTGTGGAACTCCTCGGCTTCGGTATCGGCCGTGCCCGTCATTCCGGAGATCTTCTTGTACAAGCGGAAGAGATTTTGGAACGTGATGGTGGCCATCGTTCGCGTCTCTTCTTGAATCGGCACAAGCTCTTTGGCTTCAATCGCCTGGTGGAGCCCGTCAGACCAGCGGCGCCCTTGCAGAACGCGGCCGGTGAATTCGTCGATGATAAGGACTTTGCCTTCTTCATTCACCAGGTAGTTCACGTCGCGCTTGTAAAGCGTATGCGCACGCAAACACTGATTCAGGATGTGAAGCGATTCGAGGTTGACCGGATCGTAGAGGTTCGAAACGCCGAGGAGTTTTTGGCTCATCTCGACGCCCTCATCGGTGAGAGACACCGAGTGGCCTTTTTCGTCGACGACGTAGTGCTCATCGCGACGTAAACGCGGAATGCACTCGTTGATCGACCGGTATTTGTCGGACGATGTTTGAGCCTGTCCGCTGATGATAAGTGGCGTTCGGGCCTCGTCGATGAGGATTGAGTCGACTTCGTCGACGATGGCGTAATTCAATTCGCGCTGCGTGTATTCGAGCGCGCTGAATTTCATATTATCGCGAAGATAATCGAAGCCGAATTCGTTGTTTTGGCCGTACGTGATGTCGGAACGATAGGCGTCACGCTTTTCGCGGTCGCCTTGCTGATTGACGACAATACCCGTGGAGAGTCCCAAGAAGCCGTAGAGCTTGCCCATCCACTCGGCATCGCGACGCGCCAGGTAGTCGTTCACGGTCACGACGTGAACGCCCTTGCCCTCGAGCGCATTGAGGTAACACGCGAGAGTGGCGACGAGGGTCTTGCCTTCGCCGGTGCGCATCTCGGCGATCATCCCCTTGTGAAGGACCATGCCGCCGATGAGCTGCACATCGTAATGACGCATGCGGAGTGCACGCTTTCCAGCTTCACGGCACGCGGCGAACGCTTCAACCAAGATGTCATCGAGCGTGGCCCCGTTGTCGAGCTTGCGCTTGAACTCGGCTGTTTTCGCCTGCAGTTCTGCATCGGACAGCGCTGCCATGCTCGGCTCTAGCTTGTTGATTTCTTCAACGAGCGGTTGGAGCTTTTTCACCTGGCGTTCGTGCGAGGTACCTAAGAGCTTTTTCAGGGCCCAAGCGAGCATGGGAAAACGGCCGATCCTTTCGCGCTAAAGTCCCCAATACAATTCGGCGAGCGACGCGCTCACCGATGGGGGCAGCGAAGGGTAGCAGAGAAGGCCGCGCGGGCGCACTCGTCGCGTCGCTATGCGCGTGGATTCGCCGCGACTTTTTTTCGGCCTTTGTGGATGGCGCAGCGCTCAGCCCGGCAGCCAGCCGTTGTCGCGGTACCACTTTGCGGTTTGCGAGAGGCCTTCGCGGAAGGAAACCGTCGGGGCCCACTCGAGCTCTTGCCGTGTTTGCTCGCTGCTGCACACCCAGTGATGACGCAACATCGCGACTTTTTCGCGCGTGAGCATGACCGCTTTTTGACGCGCGCGGCCGTACGCTTCGACCCCTACCGAGGCAAGGCTTAGCAGCGAAAACGGAATTCCGAAGCGGACAAGCGGCGATGTTCCGAGCGCTTCGGGAAGCAATTGTCCCATCGCGCGGGCCATGGTGAGAGGCTCGCCGTCGTCGATGAAGTACACGCTGCCGCTCTCGACAGGAGCCTCAATCGCCGCGATGCACGCTCGGGCGCAGTCGGGGCCATAGATGTAACATCCAAGCATGTCGCCATCGCCGATGACAGGGTATTGCCGGCGGTGCACAGCGCGAAACGCTTCGAAAATCTCTACATCGCGGGGGCCGTAGATCGCCGCCGGCCGCATCACGACAACGGGCAACTGGCTTTTGCGATCGATCACCGCGCGCTCGGCGGCGAGCTTCGAACGGCCGTAGGTTGTCACCGGACGTTGCTGATCGACCGGAACGGGCTTTTTATCAAGCGAGGGGCCGCACGCTTCGAGGCTCGAGACGTGCACGAAGCGTTTGAGATTGGGCGCATGGGTTATCGCCGCCTCGAGCAGGTTAACCGTTCCTTGCGTGTTGCACTCAAAAAATGCAGCTTCATTGAGGGCTTTGACGACGCCAGCGGAATGCACCACGGCGTCGACGCCCTTCATTGCATCGTCGACACTCGCGCGGTTTTCAACGCTGCCTTCGGCGAATTCGATGTTGCGCAGCGTTGAGAGGAATGCGCGGTTCGAGCTTTTGCGAACAAGTGCGCGCACCGTGTGACCTGCGGCGCTGAGCTGCTCGGCAACGTGACTGCCCAAAAAACCACTGCCCCCGGTGACAAGAACCTTCATCGCTGCTCACTTCTCCATTTTTAAAAACGGCGGAATACAAAACTTGTACGAAGAACTAGGCCAAAAGATCTTTCGAATAGATTCGATATGTCTTGTACTTGGTGGGGCCCATCATTCGGATAGCCGTATTGATGGCAGCATTGTCCTCAAGCGTCCAGCCGAGCTCGCCCCAGGTCATTCCGACTTTGCGCCCGCCATCGTTCATCTCGCCGTAAAGAAAAAGCGAGAGCCCTGCGTACTTGCGTTGTGCACGGAATTTTTTCTTGATGCCCAAAATCAGCAAACGCCCACTGCGCGCCCCGACGACTTTGAGGCGATACAAGAGCTTCGCGAGTCCTGTAGGAAACAGCCTGCCGTGAAGATCGCCGATGAGCTCGTTGACGTTGGGTAAGGCAAGGGCGACGGCGGCGGGTTCGTTATCAATCGTGACGATGCGTGTGATCTCCGGAATGAGAAACAGCTTGAGATCGCTTTGCATCTTCGCCGCCTCGTTGCGCGTGAGCGGCACAAATCCCCAGTTGTCGCTCCATGCATCGTTGAACACTTCGAGCGTGATGGCCACATCGCGCGCCAGGTCTTTGGCTGACATCGGGCGCGATAAGACCTCAGGCATCGCTCGAATGTCGTCGCGCGCTCTCCGGACGCGAGGGTTGAGGTCGCCGACTTCGTAGCGCCACCCAAAAAGGTCTTTTTCTTTTGTGTATCCTGCACCTTCAATCAACTGGCCTTGGTAGGGCTTGTGGTGAGGATTCAAAAATACCGGGGGATGATCGAACCCCTCGACGAGGCAGCCCGCCTCTTCGTTGAGGGACAATGACACGGGGCCGCGTATTCGCTTCATTCGCTTTTCGCGCAGCCACCGCTCGGCGGAGCCAAGCAAGGCTTGGGCGACGAGCGGGTTGTCGACGGTGTCGAGAAAGCCGAAAAAACCCGTGGCATCTTTGTGCCGATCGAGGTGCTCCTGATCGATTTGCGCTGTGATGCGGCCGACGCATTGGCCTTGGTCGTAGGCCAAAAAGATACGGCCTTGAGCATGCTCGAAAAACGGATTTTTCTTCGGATTCAGGCGATCGCGGATGTCGAGATTGAGCGCGCGAATGTACGCAGGATCATGCTGGTAGATGCGATCGACCACTCCGAGAAAGTCGCCCAGATTTTCGCCCATGGGCGATTGCCGTATTTCCACCATCAGCGACGGGTTTTGCCCTTGCTCATCACAAAAAACAAGAGACCACGCTCACATGGGTGCGAGCGTGGTCAGAACGCAATGGCACGCGGGAGAGTGCGTGCGAACTACTTGCGAATGGCCGCGTACAGTTTCTGTTTTCGTCGCTGAACCCGCACGAGCAAGGTGCCATCTTTGGCGGCTTCGGCGAGCTGGGTCGAGGTGGGTTCACTGATGCCGTCGGCTTCGATGATGACGTCGCCTGGTCGCAGGCCGGCGCGCTCCGCTGGTGATCCTTGGGCGACCGACGTAATGACCGGCAGAGGCTTGGACTTCAATCCAAGTTGTTCGGCTTGCGACGGCGTGAGATCGCGCACGCTTAGCCCAAGGCCCGCTTGCGGGACGCCCTGCTGTTGCATCGTCGCGGCCGGATCGTTGCCTTCGGGGCGTTCGGTGAGTGTGAGTTTGGTGCTGTATTCTTTTCCGTCGCGCACGATGCGCAGCGGAACGGTTTGCCCCACGTCGTGCGTCAGAATTTCGCGTCGGAGTTCGCCTGAGTCGCTTACTTTTTTAGCGCCCACAGCGGCAATAATGTCGCCCGCTTTCATGTTCGCTTTTTGAGCCGGCGCGCCTTCAACAACGTTGTTCACGAGCACGCCCGAGCGAGGCGCAACTTTCATGGCCGCTGCGAGCTCAGGGG
>Ga0164292_10005771_pt1 | contig 10138 bp, 10 predicted proteins | sample GEODES117metaG_FD_111486 | JGI IMG/M metagenome (GOLD analysis project Ga0164292, IMG submission 111486) | Eutrophic lake water microbial communities from Lake Mendota, Wisconsin, USA - GEODES117 metaG | ecosystem: Environmental > Aquatic > Freshwater > Lake | place: USA: Lake Mendota... | reverse complement strand
TTGGTGACAGCCACGTTGTACTCGTAGCTGGCGGGGGTCTTGGCGTCGGCCATCAGCGAGCCGTCCATCATCACCGAGGTGAAGCCGTTGGCGGCGGCACCGAAGCAGGTGGCGGGGCTGTTGCCGTGGTCCTGGTGCATCACCACCGGGATGTCCGGATAGGTTTCGACGGCGGCCAGGATCAGGTGGCGCAGGAAGTTCTCGCCGGCGTACTGGCGGGCACCGCGGGAGGCCTGCAGGATCACCGGGCTGTCGGTTTCATGGGCAGCCTCCATGATCGACTGCACCTGCTCCAGGTTGTTCACGTTGAAGGCAGGGATGCCATAGCCGTTCTCAGCGGCGTGGTCAAGCAGCAGCCGAAGCGGGACGAGCGCCATGGGTAAATCTCGTGGGGGGTGGATAACGGTTGCGGGGAACCGAATCGAACGGTTTCGGAAACCGGTTCGGACGACGGCTGGCGGGGACATCCCGCCCGGGTCTGGCGGGGAGTCTAGGGGATGCCCCCTGCCCCTCCCGCACCGGTCCTCGCCCAGTCGCAGCAGCGCTGGCTTGTCACTGCCTCGGCCAGCCCGGGTTGCATCGGCCGGCCGCTGGCGATCGCCTCAGCCCACCATTCGATCAGGCGCCGCACCGGAGCGATCCTGCCGTCCTCCCAGGTGCGGGCAAAGGCGAGGGCCGGATCGGCCGGCAGCGGGCGCAGGGCCTCGCCGGGGCGGGCCATCCACAGCTGGAAACCATGCACGTAGTCGGCCTGGTTGGACGACCCCAGCACCAGGGTGGCCTCGCTGCCGTAAAGCTCGATCCAGTAACCCCGGCCCGATCGGGTGACCGAGGCCAGATTCACCTGGGCCGGCACCACACGTCCGTGGCGATCCTCCAGATCCAGCTGCACCAGGGCGATGTCTTCGGCGTCCACGGTTGCCATCGTTGCGCCTTCGCCGGGCAAGGGCCGCTGCGGAATCGCGGTGCTCAGGCGCGCCTGCAGCTGCCGGGTCGGACCCACCAGCCAGTGCAGGGTGTCGAAGGCATGGGTGCCGAGCGATCCCAGCACTCCACCCCCGGCGGAGACTTGGGAGTACCAGTTCCAGGGACGGCTGGCATCGGCCCGGCTGCTCATCAGCCAGTCGAGCTTCACCAGCCAGGGATCACCGAGCACGTCCTGCTCCAGCAGGCCGTGGAGCTGCTGAAACAGGGGCACCGCCCGGTACTCGAAGTCCACGGCCACGCAGAGGTTCTGTTGCAGGGCCAGACGCTGCAGTTGCTCCACTTCTTCGGTGTGCACGGCCACCGGTTTTTCCAGCAGCAGATGCTTCCCCGCCGCTAGGGCGGATCGCGCCAGGGCAAAGCGGGGGCCTGGGGGGGTGGCGATCACCACCGCATCGATCGCAGGGTCGGTCAGCAGCTGGTCGAAGTCCTGGTGGCCGGGCAGACCGGAGGCCCGGCAGGCCTGCTCCAGCCGTTCTGCTCGTGGATGCCACAGGGCCACCGGCTCGGTGGCGGGACAATCCCGCAGGGCGCTGAGGTGCACCTTCTCTCCGAAGCCGAGCCCGGCCACGGCCACCCTCAGGGGTCGGTTCATCGTCGGGCGGGCGGCAGGGAGGCAGCGGCGGCACAGGCTTCAGCAAGCACTTCGGCGGTGAGGTCGTCGTTGCCGGTGGGCTGCCATTCCGCCCGCAGTCGCGGCAGGCCGTTCACGGAAGTGTCGCGGTAGAGATGTTCGTCGCAGTCGAGCTGCATCACGTACAGGGTGCCGGGAGTGCTGGGCGGGTTGCCGGGGCCGGCGGGTTCGGCGGAGGCTACGGCGGCAGGATCGGCGGGTTCGGCGGGGGCAGGCTGGAACCGGCTCAGCACCGAAAGGCGACCATCGCGGCTGTAGCGCAGGCTGCCCGTATCCCACCACTGACGCCCCTCCGCGGTGGGGGCCACCTCCTGCCAGTTCACAGGGCCTGCCGAGGCCGGTGGGGGGGAGAGCACCAGGCTGCTGACCAGGGCCATCAGCACCAAAACAGGCTGCAGCCAGCCCTGAAGCCAGCCACCACGGGAAGGAGTCATCAGGAGGCCAGGGGCTGGGGTTGGCGCACGCTGCCGTGCAGCTGCAGCAGATTCGCCAGGGTGGCGTGCAGCTCGGTGCGGGGGATGATGGCATCCACGAAGCCGTGGTCCTGCAGGTATTCGGCGGTCTGGAAGCCCTCGGGAAGTTTCTCCCTCAGGGTCTGCTCGATCACTCGCCGTCCCGCGAAGCCGATCAGCGCCCTGGGTTCGGCCAGGATCAGGTCGCCGAGCATGGCGAAGCTGGCGGTCACCCCGCCGGTGGTGGGATGGGTCAGCAGGGGCAGGTAGAGCAGTTCCGCCTGACGGTGGCGTTCCAGGGCACCGGAGATCTTGGCCATCTGCATCAGGCTGAGCATGCCCTCCTGCATGCGGGCTCCCCCGGAAGCGCACACGATCAGCACCGGGATGCGCCGGGCGGTGGCTTCCTCGATCAGGCGGGTGAGCTTTTCCCCCACCACCGATCCCATCGAGCCGCCCATGAACCGGAAATCCATCACCCCCAGGGCCAGGGGCATGCTGTCGAGGCGGCAGAGACCGGTGAGTACCGCATCGCGTAACCCGGTGCTCTGCTGGCTGTCGCGCAGGCGATCGGCGTAGCTGCGACGGTCCTTGAAGGCCAGGGGGTCGGTGGGCGCCAGGTCGGAATCGAGGCTTTCGAAACTTCCCTCATCGGCGATCAGGCGGATTCTCTCGTCGCTGTCGATGCGGTGGTGGTAGCCACAGCCCTTGCAGACGCTGGCATTGGCCAGCAGATCCTTGCGGTACACCACCAGGGAGCATTCCGGACATTTGCTCCACAGCCCGTCCCCCTCATCGGGATCCGGTCCCTGGTTGCGCACCACCGGGGCATTCTTGCGGCGATCGGCGAACCAGTCGAACAGCGACATGAGGGTCAGGGAGCCAGGGGTCCATTTAAGGCGAGGGCGATCAGCTGCCCAGTCCGGCCAGCTGCAGCCAGGGTCCATGGCCGCCGATCCACACCGCCAGGGTGCCGATCGCCAGGAAGGGACCGAAGGGGAAGGGCTGGTGGGGGCCGAGCCGGCCGCTGATCCGGCCTGCCACCCCCACAAGGGCCCCGCTGAAGATCGCCACCCCCACGGCGAGGGCCAGGCCCAGGGGCCCGAGCCACGCCCCCATCAGGGCCGCCAGCTTGGCGTCGCCCAGGCCCAGGGCCGGCCTGCCGAAGGCTTTTTCCGCCAGGGCGCTGAGCAGTTCAAAACCGAGCAGGCCGGCGCCGCAGGCGATCAGGTGGGAGAGCAGCAATGCCCGCGCGGCAGCCTCGCCCTGCAGCGCCCCCAGCACCGCGGTCACCGCCAGCCCCAGCACCACACCCCAGCGGCAGAGGGGTTCCGGCAGCCACATGCTGTCGAGATCGATCAGCACCAGCGGCAGCAGCCAGCTGGCCAGCAGTCCTCCCGCCACCAGCAGCAGCCAGGCCTCCAGCGCCGTGCTGGGGGGCATGGCCCCCATCGCCTGGGGGCGGGCCACCAGCATCGTGACCCACAATCCGCTGCAGAGAAGCTCCACCAGCGGGTAACGCGCTGCGATCGGCTGGTGGCAATGGCGGCAGCGGCCCCGTAGCAGCAGCCAGCTGAGCACCGGCAGGTTTTCGAACCAGGCCAGGTCGGTGCCGCAGCGCGGACAGTGGCTGCCGGGCCACACCACCGATTCCTGCCGCGGCAGGCGCCAGGCCACGACGTTGAGGAAGCTGCCGATGCAGGCGCCTAACAGGGCCAGCGGCAGGGCCACCAGAGCGGTGGGCAGGAGCTCCGGGGCGATGAAGGCGGGCGCAGGCAGGGCCATCGCAGGGTCAGGATCTGGGGTCGACCGGTGGCCGGGCCGCGGCGGAACGCCCGGTGCGGGAGCGCGTCTGGCTCCGGACCCGCAGCAGCTCCATTGGCACGTATTGCTCTTCGGGCAACAGAACGGGGGGGTCGAACACCACCCGCCCCTGCACTGATTCCCCCACCATCACCACACCGATCGGTTCGGCCGGTGCCGAACAGGTTTCGAGGTAATTGAAATAGATGCGGCGGGCCAGACGCAGCACCTCGCGGGAATTGATTCGATCCAGCCGCAGTCCCCAGGTGGAAAAACCACCAGCACCTTGCAGACCGGCAGCAGTGCCGGCGCCGCGGATGCGGAAGGATGGGGTGAAGCTTTCGGGCTGGCTGATGGCCTTGGGGCTATAAGGCGAAGAGCTTAAGCCCGGAAGCTTCTGTAAGGCCGCAATCTTCAGGCCAGTTTCTTCTTCTCTTCGATCATGCGATGAATGATCGGTGTGAGGATCAGCTCCATCGCAAAGCCCATCTTGCCGCCGTTCACCACGATCGAGGTGGGGCTGGACATGAACGAGTCGTGGATCATGTCGAGCAGGTAGGCGAAGTCGATCCCCCACTTCTCGCGAGCACCCTTGCGGAAGTGAATGATCACGAACGATTCATCCGGGGTGGGAATATCCCGGATCATGAAGGGGTTGGAGGTGTCCACGGTGGAGACACGCTGGAAGTTGATGTCGGTGCGGCTGAACTGGGGGCAGATGTGGTTGATGTAATCCGGCATCCGGCGCAGGATCGTGTCCACGGTGGCCTCGGCCGAATAGCCGCGCTCCTTGTTGTCGCGGGCGATCTTCTGGATCCACTCCAGGTTCACCACGGGCACCACGCCCACCAGTAAGTCGGCCAGGGAGGCCACGTCGTAGGTGTCGCCCTTCACGCCACCGTGGAGGCCTTCGTAGAAGAGGAGGTCGGTGCCCGTGGGGATGGGTTCCCAGGGGGTGAACTGACCGGGCTCCAGATTGGTGCCGAGGCGGCCGTTGTGGTCGGCGGCCTCCTCGACGGAGTGGAGGTAGTAGCGCTTCTCGCCACCACCGGTTTCTCCGTAGGTCTGGAAGAGTTCGCCCAGCTTGTCGAACAGGTTGGCTTCCGGGCCGAAGTGCGAGAAGTTCTCCCCCTTGGCCATGGCCTGGGCCATGGCCTCCTTCATTGGGCCCCGCTCGTAGCGGTGGTAGCTGTCGCCCTCGACCACGGCAGGCGTGATCCCCTCGCGTTTGAAGATGTGCTCGAAGGCCCGCTTGACGGTGCTGGTGCCTGCGCCGGAGGAACCGGTGACAGCCACGACCGGATGACGCTTCGACATCGACGCTGGGGGACGGAGGGAGACCAGAGTTTCGCAGATCGTCGGCCCCCTTCCTTCAAGAGGGAAGCGAACGGTGATCCGGTCAGTTCTCCAGGGCCCTCAGCAGCTGTTCGCCCATCGCCTGGCAGCCCAGGGGGGTGCAGCCTTCGGCCATCAGGTCTCCGGTGCGGTAACCGGCGGCCAGCACCTGTTCCACCGCCCCTTCCAGGCCAGCGGCAGCGGCTTCCTGCTGCAGGCCAACCCGCAGCATCATCGCGGCGCTGAGCACCATCGCCATCGGATTGGCCTTGTCCTGGCCGGCGATATCGGGGGCGGACCCATGAATCGGTTCGAACAGGCCAGGTCCCTCCGCTCCCAGCGAGGCCGAGGGCAGCATGCCGATCGAGCCGGTGAGCATGGCGGCTTCATCGCTGAGGATGTCGCCGAACAGGTTGCTGGTGAGCAGCACATCGAACTGGCGGGGGTTTCGCACCAGCTGCATGGCGGCGTTGTCCACATACATGTGGCTGAGCTGCACGTCGCTGTATTCGCTGGCATGGAGGCTCTCGACGCGGTCGCGCCACAGCTGGCTGACATCCAGCACGTTGGCCTTGTCGACCGAACAGAGGCGGCCGCCCCGCTGCCGCGCCAGGTCGAAGCCCACCCTGGCGATCCGGTCGATCTCGTAGTCGAAGTACGCCATGGTGTTGAAGCCGCGCACATGGCCGTCTGCCTCCACCCTGCCCTTGGGGGTGCCGAAGTACACGCCTCCGGTGAGTTCCCGCACCACCATCAGATCCACCCCCTCGATCACCTCCCGCTTAAGGGTGGAAGCATCGATCAGGGCGGGAATGATCTTCACCGGCCGCAGGTTGGCGAACAGTCCCAGGCCGGAGCGCAGGGCCAGCAGGCCGGATTCCGGGCGTCGCTCCCGCGGCAGGGCGTCGTACTGGGGCGAACCGATCGCGGCCAGCAGCACCGCATCGGCGGCCCGGCAGGCCTCCAGGGTGCTGGCGGGCAGAGGTTCGCCGGTGGCATCGATTGCGGCCCCGCCCATCGGCTGCTCGTCGTACTCGAGGCGGAAGTCGTGCTTCGCGCTCACGGCATCGAGCAGCTGGCGGGTCACCGCGGTGATCTCCGGGCCGATGCCATCGCCGGGGAGCAGGGTGATCCGGTGGCTGGTCATGGCAACGCGGCCCCTCGGGCGGCAGCACAATCGGCGAGGCTACCGGCTCAACCGCCGGTTCCCTTGAGCTGACGAAGGCTGCGGGCCATTTCCGGCAGCTTGCTGTACACCGCCGAGCAGCGCAGCCACAGGCGATTGGGGATGGCGGGGTAGCCGCTCACCACTTCGCCGGCCGCCACTTCGCCATGGATTCCGGATTTGGAGGAGGCGATCGCCCGATCGCCGATCGTGGCCTTGTTGGCCACCCCCACCTGGCCGGCCAGGATCACGCCGTTGCCCAGTCGCGCCCCACCGGCGATCCCCACTTGGGCGGCCAGGGCGCAGCCCCTGCCGGTGACAACCCCATGGCCGATGTGCACCAGGTTGTCGATCTTGGTGCCGGCGCCGATACGGGTCTCCCCCACCGAAGGTCGGTCGATCGTGGAGCCGCAGCCCACCTCCACCCCGTCCTCCAGCACCACCAGGCCGGTCTGGGGCATCTTCCGCCAGCCGCTGGCGGTGGGCACGAAGCCAAAACCCTCTGAGCCGATCACGGCCCCGGAATGGACCACGCAGCCCCTGCCGAGGCGGCTGCCCGGGTGCAGCACCGCATTGGCATGGATCTCACAGCCTTCGCCGAGCTGCACGTCCTCGTACAGCACCACGCCGGGGTGAAGGATGCAGCCCTCGCCCACGTGGCAATCCGCTCCCACCACCACGTGGGCGCCGAGGTGAACGTTGGTGGCCACCTGGGCTGAGGTCTCCACTACGGCAGTGGCGTGGGTGCCGGGCAGCCTCGGGCGGCGGGGGTGAAGGGCCTCAAGCGCTTCGGCGAAGCCGAGGCGCGGATCCTGGAGCGCCACCCAGGCGATGCCCCGTGCCGTGGCCTGCTCCTGCAGGGCGATGTCGATCGGCAGCAGCACGGCGCTGGCGCCGGTGGCGGCAAGGCTGGCGGCCAGGGCGTTGCCGGGCTCGAGGAAGCTCAGCTGGCCGCTGCCGGCGGCATCGAGGGCATCGGCTCCGCCGATCTCGGGGTCATCCGCCAGGTGGCGCAGGGTGGAATCGCCCACCCCGCTGAGTTGGCTGAGCAGGCTGCTGAAACGCATTCCCCCGGGCACCGCAGGCCCCGGATCGTAGGTCGCGCCCGAGGGCCTCAGTCGACGGCGGTGAGCACGAAGGCATCGCGGTGCACCACGGCATCACCCACATCGCCGAAGCGGCGCCGCACTTCCTCGCTGCTGAGTCCGATGATCTGGAGCAGCTCCTCGCTGCTGAAGCTGCACAGACCGCGGCCCAGTTCGCGGCCATCGCTGCCGAGCACCTGCACGGGCTCGCGTCTTGCGAACTGGCCCTGCACCGCCTGGATGCCGACCGCCAGCAGCGAAGCCCCATGGCGCAGTAGGGCCCGTTCGGCTCCTGGGTCCACGGTGACGCTTCCCTTCGGCAGCAGGGCATGGGCCAGCCAGCTCTTGCGGTCGGCCAGGGGCGTGGGGCTGGGCTGGAACACGGTGCCCCGCTGGGCTCCGGAAAAAAGAGCGTTGAGCACGGCCGGATCGCGGCCATCCGCCAGGCGCACCCGGATGCCGCTGGCGGTGGCGATCCGGGCGGCGGCGAGTTTGGTGGTCATGCCACCGGTGCCCCACTGGCCACCGCCGCTGGCCACATGGCTGAGCTGCTCCAGTTCCGCCCGGTCGCGCACCTCGGCGATCGGCCGGGCATCGGGATCGTTGCGGGGATCTCCGGAATAGAGGCTGTCCACATCGGTGAGCAGGATCAGTTCATCGGCGCCGATCGCTGCAGCCACCAGGGCCGAGAGGGTGTCGTTATCGCCAAAGCGCAGTTCCTCCGTGGCGAGGGTGTCGTTCTCATTGACGATCGGCACCACCCCCCAGCTCAGCAGCTGCTCCAGGGTGGTGCAGGCGTTCTGGTAGCGGCGGCGGGAGGCCAGGTCGCCGCGGGTGAGCAGCACCTGGGCCACGCTCAGGCCCCGCACCGCAAAGGCATCCTGGTAGAGGGCCATCAAGCGGCCCTGGCCCACGGCAGCAGCGGCCTGCAGGGCCACCACCTCGGTGGGGCGCCGTTCCAGGCGGAGCACCTCGCAGCCCAGACCCACGGCCCCGCTCGTCACCAGGGCGATCTGGTCGCCGCGCCGTTGCTGGCTCGCGAGGCTGGCGGCCAGATCGGCAATCACGGCGGCTGTAGGTCGTTCGGGGCTGCCCCGCAGCAGGCTGGTGCCCACCTTGATCACCCTGCGCATCGATTGCAGCTCCGGGTCCGTCATCGCGCCAGATCGGTACCGACCCACCGGGCCATGCGCAGTTCCAGGTTCTGCAGCCGGTCCCGCTGGCAGGGTTGCCCCTGGGGATCGATCGGTTTGACCAGCACGGTGTAGAGGCCCAGTCGGTTGCCGGCGAGCACGTCGGTGAACAGCCTGTCTCCCGCCAATGCCACCTGGGCAGGGGGCAGGCCGAGCGATGCCAGCACCCGGCGCAGCGCCGTGCGGCGTGGTTTGCCGGCGCCGGTGGTGTACGGCAGACCCAGCTTTTCCGCCACCCCGCCGATGCGCCGGCGGGAGGGGTTGTTGCTGAGCAGGTGGATCGGCATCACGCCGGAGGCATGGCGCAGCCACTGCTCGGCGGTGGGAGGCAGCTCGGCCTGGCGCCTGGGCAGCATGGTGCGGTCCACATCCAGGACCAGGGCCCGGATGCCCTGATCGAGCAGATGCTGCAGGGGCAAGTGGGCCAGGGTTCTGCCCGGCAACCAGTCGGGGATGAGCAGGCGGCTGAGCATCAGATGTCGGGCTCCCGGTCGTCCAGTTCCGCCTCAATCCGGGGCTGGACGCGCTCGAACTCCTCTCCTTCCACCAGCACCGCTTCGTTGCCCTGCATGCGCCCCACCACGAAGAAGGGGTCGAGGGGGATGTAGAGGCCGTATTCCTCCTCGTTGACCATGAAGCTCACGAGCAGCTCATAGGTTTCGCTGTTGTCGTCGGCGTCTTCGTCGTCCTCCAGCTCATCGGGCTCGGGTTCGTCCAGTTCCCCGCTCACGGTGAGGGTCACGGCCGAGCGCACCAGGGTGAGGTCATGCTCCTGCAGCACCACATCGGCCACGGAAAGCACCGGCTCGGTGGCCTCCAGGGTTTCGATCAGCTCCGGGTCCTCGTCGTCGGATAGGCGGAACAGGCACACCGGGGTGTCCACCGGGGTGAGCAGGGCATAGTCGTGCCCATCGAGGGGGATCAGCTGCTCGAGGAAGCAGAGCAACTGACGGCCGGTGCCGTCGTTCACCAGGATCGTGGGAACCTCACCGGCGCCCGGCAGGGAGGAGGAATCGGCGCTCATGTCAGCCAGGCATCTCCGATCACAATGGCCCAGCGTCGGCCGCTGTGCAGGGGCGGATGGTCGCCGGCTCGACCGGATCGTCGGCAGCGTGCGCCGGCGCCTGCTCGGCAGCGGGCCCCTCCGCGAGCCATTGTTCCAGCAGCAGGGCGGCGGCGGCGCTGTCCAGCCGTCCTGTGCGGTCCCCCTGCAGACCGAAGCGTTCCGCCGCTGCCCAGCTGCTGCTGTGCTCATTCACCCAGGCGATCGGCAGGGGGCGGCCGCTGCTGGCCAGGGCCCGCACCAGCCGTTCGCCGTAGCGGCGGCAATGGCTCGCCTGCGGGGTGTGCTGCGCTCGGTCATCCAGGGGAAGCCCCACCACCAGCGCTTCGACCCGTCGCCGCTCCAGCAGCACCAGAAGCTGGGCCAGATCCTCGTCGAAGGCCCCCCGGTGCAGGGCCATCAGCGGCGTGACCGTCAGACCGAG
>Ga0164292_10005769_pt1 | contig 10139 bp, 7 predicted proteins | sample GEODES117metaG_FD_111486 | JGI IMG/M metagenome (GOLD analysis project Ga0164292, IMG submission 111486) | Eutrophic lake water microbial communities from Lake Mendota, Wisconsin, USA - GEODES117 metaG | ecosystem: Environmental > Aquatic > Freshwater > Lake | place: USA: Lake Mendota, Wisconsin... | reverse complement strand
TCGTGCGCAAGGCGGGCGACGTCATTCCCGAGGTCGTCGGTCCGGTGCTGTCGCGTCGTCCGGCAAAGAGCAAGCCGTGGGAATTCCCGAAGGTGTGTCCGTGCGATCTGCGTGCGCCGCTCGTGCAGCGCGAAGGTGAAGCCGACACCCGGTGCGTCGAACCCGAGTGTCCGCACCAGCGCGATCAGCGGATCATCCACTTCGCATCGCGCCAGGCGATGGACATCGAGGGTCTCGGCGACAAGACGGTCTTCGCCCTGTCCGACGCGGGCGTGCTCGCCGATGCCGGTGACGTCTATTCGCTGACGCTCGAGCAACTCCTCGCGGTCCAGGGTGCCGACGGCAAGCGGTTCTTCGGCGAAGTGAGCGCGGCCAACCTCCTGAACGCCATCGATGCGTCGCGCTCGCGACCGTTACCGAAGTTGCTCGTCGCGCTCGGCATCAAGCACCTGGGTCCGGCAGTCGCCGAGGTGCTCGCGCAGCGTTTCGGTTCGCTCGAGGCGCTCATGGACGCCGACGAGGACGATCTCTCGGCGATCGACGGAGTGGGTGGCGTCATCGCTGCATCGATTCGTTCATGGTTCGACCGCGACGAACACCGGGCCATGGTCGACAAACTGCGTCGCGGGGGAGTGCGCTTCGACAACGTCACGACGAGTTCGCTCGCTCCGACGCTCGTCGGACGCAACGTCGTCGTCACGGGAACCTTGCGCAACTTCGGTCGCGAAGAGGCCGAAGCGGCGATCAAGGCACGCGGCGGCAAGAGCCCCGGGAGCGTCAGCAGCAAGACCTTCGCCCTCGTCATCGGCGACGAGCCCGGCGCGAGCAAGGTGACGAAGGCCCGCGAACTGGGCATCCCGATGCTCGACGAAGCAGCGTTCCAGCGGTTGCTCGAGACGGGCGAACTGCCGGGCTGAGCTGCCGGTCTCGGCAATGATGCGCGACGCATCGCGTCACGCATCATCACGGTGTGTCAGTCGGTAATGAACCGCCACATGTACGAGCGGGATTTCGCCGGTCCGTCTTCGGTGCGCCAGTACCGCACCGAAGCTTCGTGCTCGCCCTGCGAGAAAGCCTCGATCGGTGCACCGGGTTGCGGTTGGTAACTGATGATGAAGTTGCCCGGGTCGTACACGGCCGTCGGCGGGAGTTCGACCTGTGCACCGGGTGTCGGTGCGCGACCGCTGCTCGTGAGTTCGTCGAGTCGGGTCGTGGGCAGGAGGATTCCGTCGATCGTGAGTTCGGCTTCGTATCCCTCGATGAAGTCGACGACGATCTGCGACTGGCGCAGCACGCGGTCGCCGTCGGCCGGTGACATTCGTTCGATGGCGACCGGGAAGTTCGATGCGTCGCGACCGGTGCGTGCGCTGAGCAAACCGACGATGATGAGTGCGAGACCGGCGGCGATTCCGACGCTCAGCGCAAGTCGCTTGAAATCGGGTCGACGCGCCACGTCCACAGTCTCGCCGATGATGCGGCGGCGTTGCTCGACCGGACGGCGACGCGCACTAGGTTGAGGGCTCCGATGGACAACGAAGCGACGTTCGTCGGCCGACGCATCGCGCGGCGGTACCTCGTCGAGGACGTACTGCCCGGCAGTTCGGTGAACACGGCCGTCTGCACGGCCGCCGACGAGCGGGGCGGAGCCGGCGTCGTCGTTCGACTCACCCGTACGTCATCGCTCGTCGACGTCATGTCGGGAGTGCCCGACCGGGCTACCGCCGTCGAGGAATTCCAGCGCCGGATGCTCGCCGTCGGTGGGTTGTCGCATGCCGTCCTCGTTGCGCCGCTCGACTGGGGCGAGCACGTCGAGGACGGGGAGTCGTGGGTGTTCGTCGTCACCGAGCGACTCGGGGGTGCCTCGGTGCGCGAATTGCTCGACCGCGGTCGGCGTTTCAGCGTGTCGCAGGCGGTCGTCGTCGGCCTCGACGTGTGCCGGGCATTGCACCATCTCCACGCGGCGGGCATCGTGCACGGAGACATCCGCCCGGCGCACGTCTTCGTCGGTGCCGACGCACGGGCGCGACTCACGGGAATCGGCACGAAGCGTCCGGCGTCCGCCGAAACGATGGGACTCGAACAGTCGCGTTACGCATCGCCCGAAGTCGCCGCGGGGGCGACCCATGAATCGGCGAGCGACGTGTACTCGTTGTCGCTCATGCTCCTCGAAATGGTGACGGGCGACGTTCCGTTCGCCGCCGACTCGGTCACGGTCGCTCTCGCGAACCGCATCGGCAGGTTGCTGCCGGTGTCGGCCGACGTCGGTGCACTTGCCGCGCCGCTCGAACGGGCTGCGCGCCCCGAACCCGCCGAGCGTTCGACCGCGCTCGATTTCGGTCGTGCACTCGCCGCCGTCGCAGCAAAGGTGCCCGCACCCGAACCCGTCGAAGGTGTCGTCACCGAACGTTTCCGCGACGTCGTCACCCGACAGATGCAGGGCATCACGTCGCCGATCCCGCGTCCCGCCGCCGCCGACGTCGTTGGTGCCGATCAGGCGTCTTCTCTCTCATCTACCGTGCCGACGTCATCGACCTCGGTGCTGTCAGCCGATGCAGGAGTCGCCACCGATGCGTCCGCGGTGGAGTCGTCCCCGCGGTCGCGACGTCGCCGCCGGCTCGTCATTGTGGCGTGCATCATCGTCGCATTGGGAATGGTCGGTGCGGCGCGCGTCATCTTGCGTCCGGTGCACGCCGTGCCCGACCTCGTCACGCTCGCCGAGGGCGAGGCGCGCAACGCGATTTCGCAGTTCGGCTGGCGCGTCGTCGTGCAGGCCGAACGCTCCGACGAAGTCGAGGCGGGTCGCGTCATTCGCACGATTCCGCCGGTCGGTTCCGACGTGCGCTCGGGCGCAGAGTTCGTCCTCGTCGTGTCCGCCGGCCCGCGACTCGCCGTGTTGCCCGAGGTGGGTGGACTGTCGCGCGACGACGCGATCGCCGCGCTGCGCGACGCCGGACTCGTCGTCGCCCAAGTCGACGAGCCGAGCGACAGTGTCGCGGCGGGTCTCGTCGTGTCGTGGATCGTCACCGAGCAACCGTCCCTCACCGCGGGTCGCGAAGTGCTGAAGGGAACGGTCGTGCAGATCAACGTGTCGAGCGGACCGGTAATCCGCACGATGCCCGACGTCGTGTCGCGCACCGAGGCCGACGCACTCGCGATCTTCGCGAGTCTCGAGGTCGTCGCCACGCGCGGTGAGGACGTGTTCTCGTCGACGGTGCCCGTCGGTGCCGTTGCGGTCACCGATCCACCGGCCGGCGCGCAGTTCGAACGTGGTGCCACCGTGACGTACGGCGTGTCGAAGGGCCCCGAGCTCGTCGCCCTGCCGCGCATCGTCGGCCTCGGCATCCTCGACGCCGAGCGCGTGCTGAACGAAGCCGGTCTCGTCATCGGCACGACGACGGGTCGTTCGACGGGCAAGATCCGCTCGGCGACCCTCGCCGGTTCGGCGGTGAACAGCGGTGATCTCGTACCGAAGGGATCCGCCATCGACGTGGTGTTCCCGTGACACCCGGAATCAACGAGGTCGCCGAGCCGACCTGGCGCGAGTCGGTGCGCGAACGAATCATCCAGCGCGCATCGGCATCTCGCCGACGCGCGACGTTCCTCGTGCTGCTCGCCGGAACGTTCACGGTGAGCGTCACGATCACCCTGCTCGTCGTGTCGCTGCCGTCGCTGGCCCGCGAACTCGACACGAGCGTCGGCGTCGTGAGTTGGGCGATCACCGGTCCGATGCTCGCCTTCGGTGTCGTCGGTCCCGCATTCGGCAAGCTCGGTGACCTCATCGGCCACAAGCGGATCTTCGTCGGGGGACTGCTCGTGGCGGGTGTGATGTCGCTCGTCGCCGGTCTCGCACCGAACGCCGCGATCCTCATCGCATCGCGAACGCTCGCCGCGGCCGCAGGTTCGGCGACGGGTCCCGCAGCGATGGCGTTCGTCAACCGGATGTTCGCACCCCACGAACGCGTGCGACCGCTCGGCTGGTGGAGTTTCACGACGTCCGGTGCGCCGGTCATCGGCGTCGTCGCCGGTGTGCCGCTCGTCGAGTGGCTCGGCTGGCGGGTGATCTTCCTCGTTCAGGCGCCGTTGTCGGTTCTCGGTGCGTTGCTCGCGTGGTGGCTGCTCGGCGACACGCAGCGTCGCGAGGGGGTCCGTTTCGACGTTCGCGGTGCGGTGACGCTCGGTGTGGCATCGGTGCTCCTGCTCCTCGTCATCAATCGCGGCGACACGTGGGGGTGGGGATCGGGCCTCACCATCGCCGTCGCACTCGCGGGAGTCGCGGCACTCGTCGAGTTCGTGCGCGTCGAGCGGCGCGTCGCCGAGCCGATGGTTCCGCCCGCTCTGTGGCGCAACTCGAACGTGAGCGCGGCCGTGCTCAGCAAGTCGCTGGCGAACTTCGCGTACATGGGCGGTTTCATGGTCGCCCCGCAGATGCTGCAGGACGGTCGCGGGATGAGCGTCGCCGAAGTGGGTTGGGTGATCATCGCCAGACCCCTCGCGTTCGCGCTCTTCGCAGCCGGTGCGTCGCGCATCACCATGCGCACCGGTGAGCGCCTCGCCGGCATGGCCGGCTCGATGACGGTGTTCACGTCGATGGTGCTCCTTTCCGTCGTCGAGGTGCGCACGCCCGTGTGGATCATCGTCGTCGCACTCGCGTTGTCGGGTGTCGGGCTCGGGGTGTCGGCACCCGCGCTGTCGGCCGTGGTGGCGAACTCGGTTCCCGAGGAGCAGCTCGGCGTCGTCAGCGCGCTCACGCAGTTGATGACGCAGATGGGGGCGCTGCTCGGTGCCGCGGTGATGATCAGCGTGCACGAGAGTTTCCTCTCCCGGGGTGTGCTCGAGAGCTTCTCCGTCTCGTTCGTCGTCGCCGCCGGTGCGTGCGTGTTCGCCGGGTTGTTCGCCGGCGACGTGCGCTCGACGCCCCGTCGCGTCAGTTCGTGAGGCTGCGAATCTCGTCGGCGATCGACTCGGCGCCGGGCGGCGGCGTCATCGTCTGCAGCGCCATGAGCTTGATCACTTCGCCTTCGACGCGCACCCGTCCCTGAAACAGGGCCTCCATGGCCTTCTGCGGATCACGTTCGATGAACAGCGTGCGTGCGGTCGCGTAGTCGGTCGTCACCGTGACGTCGGGTGCGTCGAGGTGGCCGAGCTCCATGACGACCGCACCCGTCGACGTGTCGAGATGACTGTGCACCGTGCCCTCGCCGAACGGCACGTCGGTGACGACGAGGTTGCAGCGCACGACGACGGCAACGACGGGGTCGATTGCGGAATGCCGGGCCCGAAGAGCGCGCATCGCATCGATCCATTCGGGTGAGAGGAACGGGTGGCTCATGAAATCGGGGGAGTCCTTCGCATGTCGTGTACGAAATGTCAACGACGCCACTCACGATAACGGTGTCGTCGCAGCGTCTGGCGAGGTGACGTCAAGCACGATGGCACGGCTTTCATCGCTCCGATGGTTGGCGTTGGGCCCCGCATCAGCCACGATGGAAGTGATGGCACGCATCCTCGTCACCGAAGAAATCGCCGATTCCGGCCTCGATCGTCTGCGCACCGCAGGTTACGTCGTCGACGTGCAGCTCGGACTCAACGGTGACGACCTGCGCCGTGCGCTCGTCGGTGCGCATGCACTCATCGTGCGCAGCGCCACCAACGTCACCGCTGACGTGCTCGTCGATGCGAAGGATCTCGTCGTCGTCGGTCGTGCGGGTGTCGGTCTGGACAACGTCGACGTCGAGGCAGCCACCCGCGCCGGAATCATGGTCGCCAACGCCCCCGAGTCGAACGTCGTGTCGGCCGCCGAGCACACGATGGCGCTGCTCCTCGCGATGGCCCGCAACGTGCCGCAGGCCCACGCCGCGCTCGTCGCCGGACGTTGGGAGCGCTCGAAGTGGGAGGGTGTCGAACTCGCCGGCAAGACGCTTGGAATCGTCGGTCTCGGTCGCATCGGCAAGCTCGTCGCCCAGCGCGCGCTCGGCTTCGGCATGCGCCTCGTCGGTTACGACCCGTACATCTCGCCCGAACGCGCCCGTCAGTTGAACGTCGAGCTCCTCACGCTCGAACAACTCGTTGCGGCGAGCGACTTCCTCACGGTCCACCTGCCGAAGAACAAGGAGACGACCGGTCTCATCAACCGCGACATGCTCCTGAAGGCGAAGCCGAGCCTGCGCCTCATCAACGTCGCCCGCGGCGGCATCATCGCCGAAGCGGATCTTGCCGAGGCGTTGCGCGACGGAATCGTCGCCGGTGCGGCGCTCGACGTGTTCGCCAAGGAGCCGATCACCGAGTCGCCGCTGTTTGCTCTGCCGAACGTCGTCGTCACCCCGCACCTCGGTGCGAGCACGCGCGAAGCACAGGACAAGGCCGGCGAGTCGATCGCCGACATGGTGCAGCTCGCGCTCGCCGGCGACTTCGTTCCGTACGCGGTGAACGTCGATGCGTCCGAGGCGAACGAGACGCTGCGTCCCTTCCTGCCGCTCGCCGAGCGCCTCGGAGTGCTGTTCGCCGACGTCGTCGGTGGTGCGCCCGCATGGCTCGAAGTCGAGGCATCCGGCGAGATCGCGGCATACGACACGCGCATCCTCACCCTGTCGGCGATGAAGGGATTCCTGTCGCGACTCACGGGCGAGGGCGTCACGTACGTGAACGCGCCGTCACTGGCCCAGGCACGCAACATCGAGGTGCGCGATGCGCGCTGCGAAGAAGCCGAACACCAGGACTACATCAACCTCATCACGTTGCGCACCGAGAAGCACAACATCGCCGGTCGCCTCACGGGTCGGCGTCGCGAGGCGCGCATCGTCACGATCGACGACCACCTCACCGACGTGCCGCCGTCGCGGCACATGCTCATCGCCCGCAACGACGATCGTCCGGGAATGATCGGTCGCGTCGGCATGGTCCTCGGTGATGCCGCAGTGAACATCGACAACATGGACGTCGGCAAGACGCCGCGGGCGGGCAGCGCGATGATGGTCATCGCCACCGCCGGACCGGTGCCCGAAGACGTGGTGGCGACGCTGCGGGCGGTGCCCGGCATCACCGAAGTCATCGCGATCGGTTCGTGACCTCGCGCCGCGCGGCGTTGAGTTCGTCGCGGGTGTTCATCGCTGCCGAGCGGGCGGCTTCGCGCCACCCGTCGTCCGCCGCCGCATAGAGCACGGCACGCGAGGAGTTGACGAGCAGACCCGTGCCGTCGGCGGTGGCTCCGTTCGTGACGACGCTCGTTGCGTCTCCGCCCTGTGCACCGACTCCCGGAACGAGCAGTGGCATGTCCCCGACGACGTTGCGCACGTCGCGCAGCTCGGTCGGTCGTGTCGCACCGACGACGAGGCCGACCCCGGCACGCTTCGACCACGAATCAGCCGCGGTGCGTGCGACGTGCACGTACAACGGCTCCCCGTCGACGATGCGCGCCTGGAATTCGTCGCTGCCGGGATTCGAGGTGCGACACAACACGAACGTGCCGCGATCGGCATAGTCGAAGAACGGCTCGAGCGAATCGGTACCGAGCCACGGATTCACCGTCACCGCGTCGGCGCCGTACCGCTCGTACGCCTCGACCGCGTTCCGCCGCGCCGTGTCACCGATGTCGCCGCGCTTGGCGTCGAGCACCAGCACGACGTGCGGATGATCGCGCCGGATCGCCGCGCACAGGCGCTCGAGTGCCGCTTCGGCGCCGAGTGCGGCGAAATAGGCGATCTGCGGTTTGAACGCGCACACGTACGGTGCCGTGAGTTCGATGATCTCGCGGCAGAAACTCTCGAGTCCGTGCACGTCACGCGCGACTCCCTGCGGGAAGCGCGCGGGGTCGGGGTCGAGTCCGACGCACAACAGGGAATCTTGCCGACGCCATGCGTCGGCAAGTCGGGTGCGGAACATGAACGAGGGGTCAGTCCTCGAGGATGATCGCGCCGGTCGGGCACAACTCGGCGGCCTGCGTGACGACGTCGTACAACTCGGGGCGGGGCTGCTCGGCGAGGATGTACAGGTAACCGTCGTTGCGCAACTCGAACACCTCGGGGGCGACCTGCGCGCAGGCTCCCGTCGAGGCACATACGTCGAAATTCACACGAACTTTCATGTGCCCGACCCTAGTTGTGTCACGTTCGCGGCGGGCGGGTCACCTAGCGTGATGAGCCGCCGTGCGGGATGACCCGTCCGGCACACCATCCCCCCCAATTTCAGGAGCACTCGTGCTGTCTCGTCTCGGAGCGTCGTGTTACCGGCGCCGTCGTCTCGTCATCGTTCTGTGGATCGTGGCCCTCGCCGTTCTCGGCGGGGCAGCGGGTCGGATCGGGACGAACTTCTCGCTCCAGTTCAACCTTCCCGACGTCGAAAGTGCCCGTGGTATCGATGTGCTCACCGAGACCTTCGGTGGTGAGTCGAGCGGTCGTACGGGATCGATCGTGGTGCGCGCCGACGCTGGCGTCAATCGCCCCGAGGTGGTGCAGCCGCTGACCGGGTTCTTCGCCGAACTCGACGCGCGCGACGACCTCGCCGTCATCAGTCCGTTCGATCCCGCGGCGATGAACCAGATCTCGCGTGACGGCACCATCGCATTCGCGACCGTGAATCTGGACGCCTCGATCGAGACGCAGGAAGAGTTCATCGCAATCTTCGAGGACATGACGGCGATCGCCCCCGTCATCGAGGGCGTGCAGATCGAGTACGGCGGCGAAGTATTCGCCGAGTTCGAGGCACCGTCGTCGGAGATCCTCGGTCTCGCCTTCGCAGTCATCATCCTCATCGCCGCCTTCGGATCGGTGCTCGCGATGGGTCTGCCCATCGGCACCGCATTCGGTGGCATCGGCGCCGGCGTTCTCGTCATCCTGCTCGCGTCGAACCTCGTGACGATGCCCGATCTGTCGACGACGCTCGGCATCATGATCGGTCTCGGCGTCGGCATCGACTACGCGCTGTTCATCGTCACGCGCTACCGCGAGGTGCTGCGTCGCGGGGTCGACGGCGTCGGTGCCGCGGCCGAGGCGATCAACACCGCCGGCCGCGCCGTGCTGTTCGCCGGTACGACGGTCGTCATCTCCCTGCTCGGCATGCTGCTCATGGGCGTCGGCTTCATGACGGGACTCGGCATCGGTGCCTCGCTCACCGTGCTCATGACGATGCTGGCGTCGGTGACGCTGCTGCCGGCGTTCCTCGGTTTTGCCGGCGATCGGATCGAGCGCACCCGCGTGCGGGGAATCGTGGCGGCGGCGCTCGTCGCCGTCGCACTCGTCGGTCTGGGTCTGAAGCGCTTCGAGATCACGTGGGCCGCTGCACTCGCCGTCGTCGTGCTGCTCGTCGGTCGATTCGTGCCGTTCCTCCATCGTGAACTCCCCGCGCGCCGTGTGAAGCCGATGCGCGAGACCATCCCGTTCCGCTGGAGCCGCTGGGTGCAGCGTCACCCCGGCATTTCGCTCGTCGCCGGCACCGGAGTGCTCGTGTTGCTCGCACTCCCGGTACTCGGTTTGCGACTCGGTTTCGCCGACGAGGGCAACTATCCGACGGACACGACGACGCGTCGCGCGTACGACCTTCTCGCCGAAGGTTTCGGTCCGGGTTTCAACGGACCTCTCACCCTCGTCACACGCGTGACGCCGGCCGATCTCCCCGTCGTCGAGCAGGTGTCGCAGGCCCTTGCCGCGACGCCGGGTATCGCACAGGTGACACCGGCAATTCCGAACGATCCGAACTCGCCGTCGGCGGTGCTGTGGCGCATCTTCCCGGCGAGCGCCCCGCAGTCACAGGAAGCGGCCGATCTCGTCAACGCGTTGCGTGACAACGTGCTGCCCGCGGCGACGCAGGGTTCCGCCCTCGACGTGCTCGTCACCGGAACCGTGCCGGTGAACGTCGACTTCTCGGCGTACCTCGCGGCACGTCTCCCGATGTTCTTCGGCGCGGTGCTCGCGCTGTCGTTCATCCTGCTCATGCTCGTGTTCCGCTCGTTGCTCGTGCCACTGAAGGCCGTGCTCATGAACCTGCTCTCGATCGGTTCGGCGTACGGCTGCGTCGTCGCCGTGTTCCAGTGGGGCTGGGGAGCGGGTCTGCTCGGTCTCGGCACCGACGCGCCGATCGATCCGTGGCTGCCGGTGATGATGTTCGCCATCGTCTTCGGGTTGTCGATGGACTACGAGGTGTTCCTC
>Ga0164292_10005768_pt1 | contig 10139 bp, 10 predicted proteins | sample GEODES117metaG_FD_111486 | JGI IMG/M metagenome (GOLD analysis project Ga0164292, IMG submission 111486) | Eutrophic lake water microbial communities from Lake Mendota, Wisconsin, USA - GEODES117 metaG | ecosystem: Environmental > Aquatic > Freshwater > Lake | place: USA: Lake Mendota... | reverse complement strand
TTTGTGTGGCAAGATCGTGGATGCGGCAAGAGCACGAGAGGCCGCCAGAAAAGCGCGCGAAATGACGCGCCGTAAAGGCGCCCTTGATGGAATTGGGTTGCCAGGAAAGTTGGCAGACTGTCAAGAAAAGGACCCCGCCAAATCCGAACTGTTTATTGTCGAGGGAGACTCTGCGGGCGGCTCAGCAAAGCAAGGCCGAGATCGCAAATTTCAAGCGATTTTGCCCCTCAAGGGAAAAATCTTGAATGTAGAAAAAGCCCGCTTTGACAAGATGCTGAGCAGTCAAGAGGTGGTCACCCTAATTACTGTTCTTGGCACCGGTATCGGGGTTGAAGAATACAAAGCCGACAAACTTCGCTATCACCGCATTATTATCATGACCGATGCTGATGTTGATGGTAGCCATATCCGCACGCTGTTGCTCACATTCTTTTATCGGCAAATGCCAGAACTTATTGAGCGCGGTCATATTTATATTGCCCAACCACCGCTTTATAAAGTAAAACACGGCAAAAGTGAGCAATACATTAAAGACGATGTTGAATTAAATCAACTCTTGTTTAAGATTGCCCTTGAACAAGCGTCGATCGAAACTCCTTCCGGAGAAAAAATTTCTGGTCCAGGCCTTGAGGATTTAGCAAAAAACTATCAAACGATTCAGGCTGTAGTTGATCGGCTTGCGCGCACCATGGATGAAGACGCGCTACGCGCTGTAGCTGACGGGGTCAGCCTTAATTTTGATACAGAGAGCTCCGCTGGCGATTCTGCGCAGCGACTTAGAAAAGCGTTTTTAGAAAATCAGGCCCCCCTTTCCGTAACCCCTGAAATCACAGTCCAAAAAGAAGAGCGTACGGATCGCTACCGCCTGTTGCTTGCCAGACGCATTCATGGGAACCTAAAACTTTCTGTCCTAAGCTCAGATTTTGTTGCTAGCGATGACTACCAAAGCTTAGTAAAAGCTGCAACAGCCCTTTCAGGCCGAGTTTTGGCTGGGAGCCGCGTGCGGCGAGGTGATCCAGAAAAATCAAACAAAGAGCATGTTGTGCAAGATTTTCGCGGGGCCTTTGAGTGGCTTCTCGCAGAGGCCGATCGCTCAATTAGTCGGCAGCGCTACAAGGGCCTGGGTGAAATGAATCCTCAGCAGCTTTGGGAAACAACGATGGACACCACGACGCGCCGCTTGTTGCGCGTTCAGATTGAAGATGCGATTATGGCGGACCAAGTGTTTACCACCCTTATGGGCGATGAGGTTGATCCTCGCAGAGCATTTATTGAGAAGAACGCGCTTATTGCTCGCAATTTAGATATTTAAGTCATGAAAAAACGTACAGCCCCTAAGGTGGTGGCAAAAAGCCATATTGTCGTCAAAAATTCTGAAATTCATGGCCGCGGTGTTTTTGTAAAAAAAGATATCCCAAAGGGCTCAGCCGTAATTGAGTACATTGGTGAACGTATTAGCTGGAAAGAAGCCTTACGTCGGCATCCGCATGATCCTGAACAACCAAATCACACCTTTTATTTTTCGTTAGAGGATGGCAGGGTTATTGATGCAAATGTGGGCGGCAATGCGGCGCGCTGGATAAATCACTCTTGTAAACCGAACTGCGAGGCGGATGAGATTCAAGTGAGTGGCGAGAGCCGAGTTTTTATTTTTGCGCGCCGTAAGCTTTTGCCCGGCGAAGAGCTTTTTTATGACTACTCTCTAAATCTGGATGGCAAGTTAAGCAAAAAAGAAAAAAGAGACTACGCCTGTTTCTGCGGTAGCAAAAAATGCCGTGGCACGATGCTGGACCTTGGTTAACGCCTTGACCCTGCATGTTGTTTATTACTATTCAAGAATTAGAAGCCGCTATTAATTATTGGCGCTCACAATCCCCGGCGCGGGGAGAAGAATTGGTACTGTCAAAAGAAGCAGCTGCGCTTGCCAAGCCTTACGCTCTCATGATAGTTCAGGGGTCTCAGCGAATTCCGATTGATATATTGGATGAAACATGCAAGGCGGCTCTTGCAAAGTTTTTGGCTATTCGTAACTCTCTTTAGATAATTCGAGCAAAAGAATATAACAGGCAATGTAAATTTTTGTGGAAACGCTAGTCGATCTTTCATCCTATTTGTGGATATTGCTTTTGCTCGCCGCTTTTGCTTCTGGCCTAGTAGATGCTATTGCAGGCGGCGGCGGACTGATTCAGGTGCCGGCACTATTTTCAGCATATCCAGATGCACACCCTGCGACACTATTAAGTGCTAACAAGGTCTCCTCAATTGGCGGAACCATTAATGCAGCACGGCGTTACTTAAAACACGCACGCTTACCCTGGAACATTTTGGGCCCAGCTACCTTAGCAGGATTTGTGGGCGCCCTCCTCGGCGCTCTGGCGCTGAGCGTTTTTCCTCCTGAGCCCTTGCGCAAAGCTTTGCCGTTTATGTTGGTTGTGTTGTTGATCTATACCTGGTTTGCCCCGAATCTTGGCTTAGAAAATCGACCAGCTCATAAGGTTGGGAAGAATGAGGTTTTGAAAGCGCTTGCAATGGGCTTAGTGATTGGCTTCTACGATGGGTTTTTTGGGCCAGCGACAGGAAGCTTTTTTTTGTTTGCATTTGTGCGTATTTTTTATTTCGATTTTCTTCACGCTTCCGCTGCAACCAAGCTTGTGAATGTTGCTACCAATTTTGCAACCGTCTTAATGCTTGCAAGTCTTGGATTTATTGATTGGCCTCTGGGTTTAAGCTTAATGGTTGCAAATATTGTTGGTAGCCAAGTTGGAACGAAACTGGCGATTCAGCATGGCAGTCATTTTGTTAAGAAGTTCTTTTTGGTGGTTGTGCTCGCTCTGATTGCGAAATCAGGATATACAGCATTTTTTCCTATTTAAATCAAGCATTTATAAAATAATTAAGTGCTATTGGCGACGCTGTTTCACGTGAAACAGTAAAAATGCTATTATCAACGCCCGACAAGAGGGCAAACCATGCTTTATTCCAAGAAATTTGATGTCATTGTGGTGGGCGGAGGCCATGCCGGTACCGAAGCCGCTCTCTCTGCTGCTCGGATGGGCTGTACAACCCTTTTGCTAACCCATAGCATTGAAACCCTTGGTGCGATGAGCTGCAATCCCTCGATTGGCGGTATTGGAAAAGGCCACTTAGTTAAAGAAATCGACGCCCTGGGTGGCGCAATGGCGGCGGCGACCGATGAAGCTGGAATCCAGTTTCGCATTCTTAATTCCAGCAAAGGGCCTGCAGTTCGAGCAACGCGCGCCCAAGGCGACCGCCTCTTATACAAGGCTGCGATACGGCGGCGCCTTGAAAACCAGAAAAACTTAAGCCTGTTTCAGGCTGCGGTAGATGACTTAATTGTCCTGGGCGATCAGGTTTTTGGCGTTAAAACGCAGGGCGGCCTTGAGTTTAGGGCGCAAGCCGTGGTATTGACCGCCGGCACATTCTTGGATGGAAAGATTCATGTTGGACTGATCAACTATAGTGGCGGGCGCGCCGGAGACCCAGCTGCAATGACCCTGTCTGCAAGGCTTAAAGAGCTTGCCTTACCGCAGGGGCGACTTAAAACAGGGACGCCGCCGCGCATTGATGGGCGAACCATTAATTTTTCGGTGATGAGAGAACAGCCGGGGGACTTAGACCCTGTTCCTTGTTTTTCGTATATGGGGCGGCCGGAGCAGCATCCAAGGCAAGTACCATGCTGGATTACCCATACCAACGCAAAAACGCACGACATTGTTCGTGGGGGGCTCGACCGGTCCCCTATGTATGCAGGACTTATTGAGGGGGTCGGCCCGCGTTATTGCCCTTCCATTGAGGACAAAATCCATCGATTTTCGGCAAAAGATAGCCATCAGATTTTTTTGGAGCCAGAGGGTTTGACGACCAATGAGTTTTACCCAAATGGCATCTCAACCAGCCTGCCATTTGATGTTCAGTTAGATTTAGTTCACAGTATTCAAGGCCTTGAATTGGCTGAGATCATGCGGCCTGGCTATGCGATTGAATATGATTACTTTGATCCTAGACGGCTTAAGCATAGCCTAGAAACGAAGGCAATAGCAGGACTTTATTTTGCCGGCCAGATTAATGGCACTACTGGATATGAGGAGGCGGCTGCCCAAGGTCTTTTGGCGGGAATTAATGCGGCACTTGCCGCCAAGGAACAAGAGCCATGGCTTCCCAAGCGCAGCGAATCATATTTGGGCGTGCTGGTTGACGACTTAATTACCCGAGGGGTCCAGGAGCCCTATCGTATGTTTACGAGTCGCGCGGAGTATCGCCTGAGCCTTCGGGAAGACAACGCGGATGCCCGCCTTACGGAGCAAGGGCGCTTAATGGGCTTGGTAGGCGATCCGCAGTGGGAATTTTTTCAGAAAAAACAGGATTATGTTTCACGTGAAACAGCGCGTCTTAATGAGTATCATGTTGGCCCTCGGCATGCTGCAGCACCAGCGCTGACCTCGCTTATTGGCCAAGCCCTATCCCATGAAAGCACTCTTGCAGAGGTCTTGCGACGCCCAGAGGTATCCTATCGAGACCTTATGAAGGCCGATAGTCTTTTGGCAGAGGGGGCCCCATTCATATCGGATACTCAGTTGCAAAAACAGGCCCTAGATCAGGTTGAAATATCAATTAAATACCAAGGCTATATTGAAAGACAGAAAACTGAAATTGAGCGACACGAGCATTATGAAAATCTCTCCTTGCCTACCCACTTAGATTATTCTCTTGTAAGGGGCCTATCTGTGGAGGTTTGGCAAAAACTCAATGACCATCAGCCTCAAACTTTAGGGGAGGCATCGCGGATTTCTGGACTCACCCCAGCTGCCATTTCATTGCTATTGGTTCATCTCAAGAAGGGCATTGATAAAACACAGGTAGTTTCATGACGACCTTGAGCTTGGAAAGTAGTCTCGCCGACCAAGGCCTGAGCGCTGAACAAATTAAGGCCATGGACTACTTTTTGAACGAGCTCTTGCGCTGGAACCGCGTGCATAATTTGACTGCAATTGAAGATACCGATGCCGCTATTAATTTACATCTAATTGATTCTATTATAATTTTTCCGATACTAATGCGTTATTTGGATAAAACTTTAGACTTTGAAGTGATGCCTCGACGGATTGCCGATATGGGGTCGGGTGGCGGCCTTCCAGGGATTCCACTTGCGATATTACAGCCTCAGTGGCGCTTTCATTTGGTCGAAGCAAGCAAAAAGAAAGCAGCTTTTTTACAGCATGTGCGTGGCGCTCTTGATATGAAAAATGTGAGCGTTATGGCAAAGCGCGTTGAGGATGTTGCCCAAGAAATGGCAGGAGAATTTGATGCAGTAACAGCGCGCGCATTTACGCGCCTAAGGAGATTATTGGGGCTGGCCCGCCCTCTGCTAAAGCCATCTGGCCTGGTGTTTGCGATGAAGAGTCAGCGTAGCGAAGAAGAAATTGCAGAGGTCTCTAAAGATGAATGGAGACTTCTGGAAGAGTGCGTCACTGTTTTACCAGGACAAAAATTAGACCGACGTCTATTGATTTTTCAAACCAAATAAAAAGTAAAAATGGCAAAGATATTTTGTATCGCAAATCAAAAGGGTGGTGTTGGTAAAACAACCACAGCAATCAATCTTGCCGCTGGGCTGGTTGCACAAAAACAAAGGGTTCTTTTGGTTGATCTTGATCCTCAGGGTAACGCAACAATGGGGTCAGGGGTTAATAAGGCCGAATTAGAAAACAGTGTTTACCAAGTGTTAATTGGAAGTGCGTCAGCGGCGCAAGCCCTTTTATACGCAACATCAGCGGGCTATTCGGTAATGCCTGCAAACCGCGATTTAGCTGGCGCAGAGGTGGAGTTGGTTGATTTGGATAATCGCGAGATGAGGCTTAAATTAGCCTTAAAAGAAATTCAAGATCAGTTCGATTTCATCCTGATTGATTGCCCACCGGCTTTGTCTTTGCTGACTCTTAATGGCCTTTGTGCAGCCGACGGCGTGGTGGTGCCCATGCAGTGCGAATACTTTGCCCTTGAAGGCCTATCAGACTTGGTTAATACAATTAAGCAGGTGCATGCCAATTTAAATCCTGGGCTAAAGATAATCGGTCTGTTGAGGGTTATGTTTGACGCTCGCGTCACATTGCAGCAACAGGTATCAGAGCAGCTCTTGAGGCATTTTGGCGACAAAGTGTTTAATACCATTATCCCCAGAAATGTTCGTTTAGCAGAGGCGCCATCATTTGGCCTGCCCGGGGTTATTTTTGATCAATCAGCGCGTGGAGCTCAGGCCTATATTCAATTTGGCGGTGAAATGGTTGAACGTATTAAGACAATGTAGGAAGAAAATGAGCATAAACAAGAAAAAAGGTTTGGGAAGAGGTTTAGACGCCCTCCTTGGTGATTCGAATAAAGCCGCAGCAGGTGATTCGAGAGAAGACGGCAAGAACACCTTGCCACTCAATTTATTGCAAGCGGGCAAGTACCAGCCAAGACAAAAAATGGACGACACTCCATTACGAGAGTTAGCAGACAGCATTCGGGAGCGAGGAGTCATCCAGCCCTTGCTGGTTCGTGGTTTAGGAACAGGCCGCTACGAAATTATTGCGGGTGAGCGGCGTTTTAGGGCTGCAAGCATCGCCGGCCTTAAAGAGATACCCGTTCGTATTGTAGATGTGGATGATCAGGCCGCCGCCGCAATGGCACTGATTGAGAATATGCAACGCGAAGACCTTAATCCGCTAGAGGAGTCGCGAGGACTGGCGCGCCTCATTGAGGAGTTTGGCTTTACTCACGAACAGGCCGCCAAAGCAGTTGGAAAGTCGAGAAGTGCGATTAGTAACTTATTACGCCTATCTCAGTTAGCAAAGGCTGTGCAAGCGATGCTAATGGCTGGCGAGCTTGATATGGGGCATGCTCGAGCCCTTTTAGCCCTACCGGGTTCAAGCCAGGTTGCTCTGGCACAAAAAATTGTGGCCCAGGGCCTTTCGGTGCGTGAGGCTGAGCGCATGGCAGCTACAGCAGCCTTGGTTTCTGGCGATTTATCAAAGAAAAAGCCAATAAAGGGCGCTGTTAAGGCCGACCAGCTGGATCAAGACCTTAGGCGCCTGGCACAGAATATGGCAGATATTGTTGGTTTAGAGGTGGAGTTCAAAAATAAGGGCAAGGGCGGAGAGCTACGGTTTTATTTCAGTCAATTTGATGAGCTTGATTCCCTTATGAAAAAACTTGGACTAGAGTCGAATTAATTAATAAAAGTGCCTAAAACAATTGACCTTGGTTGGCTCAAATACTAGAATATTAAGATTAAATTGGTTACCAAAAAAGAGCATTCGACCCATTTTGAAGTTTGGGATGATCAAGATAAGCAGCAGTTGGCTTATCGGACCTACAGCAAGGAAGAGATGGAAGCCCTTCGGCGGGCAAAAAAAAAGGTATTTTTTACCTTGTCGCCGTGGGCTGTCATCGGCGCGCAAATGGCTGTGACAGTTTTTAGTGCGCTGTGCTGGTCCTTTTTTGGAAACCCCATCGGGTTAAGCCTTTATACTTATTCGGCCCTATGGGGAGGGTTGATCGGGGTTTTTCCAGCAGCTCTATTTGCCTTGCGACTTGGGGTGGTAAAGCAAATGAAAAACCAAACCCCGGGGAGTTTGTTGGTTGCGATTGTTTCTGGTGAATTTATAAAGATTGCCGTAACAATTGCCATGTTTGTATGGGTAGCTTTTAGTTATCCAGATTTGAAGTGGATACCGTTGCTGGTCACCTACGTTATCACGTTAAAGTGCTATTGGCTTGCGTGGTTATGGCGGTGAGTAGTGTTTAAATTGTGTACTAAAGGAATTGCTTAAAAAATGGCAAGCGCAGCGCACGGAGCTCAAAGTGAGCCCTTAACACCAACCGCCTATATTGCAGAGCACTTGCAAAATCTTAATAATATTGGCGGTGCACAAACTTCCATTATTGATTTCAGTGTCATTAATCTTGACACATTGTTTTGGACTCTTTTAATGGGTCTTATTACTGTTGGCTTCTTGCTCATCGCCGCAAGACGGGCAACCCCTGGCGTGCCGGGCCGTTTTCAGGCCTTGGTGGAGTTGCTTGTAGAAATGGTTGATACACAATCCAAAAGCATTGTGCACGGCGATAGAAGCTATATTGCACCCTTAGCACTGTTTGTATTCTGTTGGATTATTTTATTAAATACCCTCGACCTCGTGCCGGTTGACTGGGTTGTGGGTGTTAATCACTTCTTGGAAAACTTTGGCGCGCATGTTCCTCATCACAAAATAGTGCCAACGACAGACTTAAATGCAACCTTAGGAATGTCTTTTGCCGTTTTGATACTGGTTTTCTTTTACAGCTTTAAGATCAAGGGCGTCGGCGGCTTTGTGCACGAGCTTTTATCTGCACCCTTCGGTGCAAAATGGTATCTCGCACCCTTCAATTTAATTTTAAACATCATTGAATATATTGCAAAGGGAGTATCCCTAGGGATGCGACTTTTTGGAAACATGTATGCAGGAGAATTAATCTTTTTATTGATTGCTCTGCTCGGAAGCATCTGGACTTTTAGTTTGGACCTTAGCGTGCTTGGATTGATTGGACATGTGATCGCAGGATCGGCATGGGCAATATTCCACATTCTTGTTATTTTGTTGCAAGCCTTTATTTTTATGATGTTGACCTTGGTCTACATTGGACAGGCGCATAGTCATCATTAATTAGTCGTTTTTATTTTTTAACACCACTTTTATTACTTAGGAGTCAACATGCAAGCATTTTTAGCAAACATTCAAGGCCTCACTGCAATTGGTATTGGTCTCATTATTGGCCTTGGTGCCCTCGGCGCCTGCTTGGGTATTGGCCTTATGGGTGGAAAATTTATTGAAGGTGCAGCGCGCCAGCCTGAGTTAATGAATGAATTGCAAACCAAAATGTTCCTGTTGGCTGGCTTAATTGACGCCGCCTTCTTGATCGGTGTTGGTGTTGCGATGTTGTTTGCTTTTGCAAACCCACTTCTCGCCGTTATTAAGTAATTTTGTTTTGAGCCACAGAAGTGGCCATTAACTGCAAAATGTTTTGAAAGGAACATCGTGAATCTTAACGCGACCTTATTCGCGCAAATGATCGTTTTCTTCATCTTATGGTGGGTCGTTGCGCGTTTTGTATGGCCGCCTTTAGTGAAAGCGCTAGATGAGCGCTCCGCTAAAGTTGCGGACGGTTTGGCGGCGGCTGAGCGAGGCAAGATGGATCTCGAAAACGCCACCAAAAATGCAGAGTTAGCCATGGCATCTGCCCGCCAAGAAGGCGTGCAACGTTTAGCAGAAGCTGAAAAAAGAGCGCAAATGGCTGCTGATGAAATTAAGGCAAATGCGCAGGCAGAAGCCGCGCGAATTATTGCCCAAGCAAAAGCCGATGCTGAGCAACAGGTTGGCAAAGCACGGGATGAGCTGCGCAATCAAGTTGCAGGTCTTGCTGTTAAAGGAGCAGAACAAATCTTGCGTCGTGAGGTTGACCCCAAGGCACATGCGGCCCTATTGGATCAATTAAAGGCAGAACTATAAATGGCTGATATTGCCACAATTGCTCGGCCGTATGCCGAAGCTTTATTTGCAAGCGCTAAGCCTGCTGATCTAAGTGCTTGGGCAAATCAATTAGAAAACTTGGCGGCATTGTTTGAAAATGCCGAATTGATTGCGTTGGCTAATAACCCAAAATTAAGCTCAAATGACCTGTTCAAATTAATTGAAGGTCTTCTTAAGTCAAAGCCCGATCAGGGCCTTGCTAGCTTCTTAAATTTGTTAGCCAATAACCACCGCTTAGTAGTGTTGCCAGAAATTGCAAAGCAATTTATTGCTATGAAAAATCAGAGCGAGGGAGCGGCGGAGGCAATCATTACATCCGCATTTCCGATGGAGGGCGGAGCTTTAACTGAGTTATTAGCAAGCTTGAAAAAACGATTTGGTGGAAAAGAGTTACGCCCGACGGTTGTGGTTGACCCAGAGCTGATTGGTGGTGTTCGCGTACAAGTAGGCGACGAGGTTTTGGATAGCTCGATTAAAACCCGTTTGGTGCAAATGCAAATCAATTTAAGCGCGTAACGATTAATTAAGAACATACGATTTATATCTAGGAGTAATTGATGCAACTGAACC
>Ga0164292_10005767_pt1 | contig 10140 bp, 8 predicted proteins | sample GEODES117metaG_FD_111486 | JGI IMG/M metagenome (GOLD analysis project Ga0164292, IMG submission 111486) | Eutrophic lake water microbial communities from Lake Mendota, Wisconsin, USA - GEODES117 metaG | ecosystem: Environmental > Aquatic > Freshwater > Lake | place: USA: Lake Mendota, Wisconsin... | reverse complement strand
TGGCTGCGATTTGGCGGGTTTTAATAGCAACAGATTTGACATACCTATGTTGGTAGAAGAGTTTTTGAGAATTGACACCAATATATTTGACCTAAAAAACCGCAAGTTTGTAGATGCCCAGAAGATTTTTCATTTGATGGAACCACGTACGCTGGGTGCTGCTTATAAATTTTATTGTGGCAAAACCCTAGAGAATGCCCATAGTGCAGAGGTGGATACTTTGGCTACGCTAGAAGTTGTGTGTGCTCAGGTAGAAAAATATGAAGGTGTAAAACTGAAAGATGCTACTGGTACAGAATATGAGCCTGTGAAAAACGATGTTGAAACACTTCACAAACTGAGCTCAAATAATCTTGTTGACTTTGCCCAACGCATGATTTTAAACAACAAAGGCGAAGTGGTATTTAATTTTGGAAAAAATGCAGGTAAAAAGGTGGAAGATGTACTTACCAGAGAGCCACAGTATTACGATTGGATTATCAACAATGATTTTCCGCTTGACACCAAAAGAAAACTTACGGATATTAAAATCAAAATGAAAAGATAGGCTTTTTGATTGATTAGTGTTATTTTTGCGAAAAATTTAAAAACCGTACAAACTTATGTTTGAAAGTTCTATAGACCGAGTTCCAGACGTTTTTATGCAAATTCCTTTAGTGAATTTCGTGCTTTTAGCCACGATGCTTTTCACTATAGGTATTATAGGCGTGTTGATCAGAAAAAACGCCATCATTATTTTTATGTCCATAGAGTTAATGCTCAATGCCGTAAATCTTTTGTTAATTGCTTTTTCTTCTTACAGGTCCGACCCTAATGGACAGATTTTTGTGTTTTTTATCATGGCTGTTGCGGCTGCCGAAGTGGCGGTTGGTTTGGCCATTATAGTGATGATATTCAGAAACATAAAAACTATAGATATCAGTTTACTTAATAGACTGAAGGGATAAAATCAAAAAATTACAATTCTTATGACACCAATAGCTCTGATTCCCTTGTTTCCATTGATCGGTTTTTTGATAAATGGAATAGGGTTTGGAAAAATATCAAAATCATTGGTTCCGATTATCGGTACTGGTGCTTCATTGCTTTCGTTTGCTTGTGTTTTAACGGCCTATTTGCAGTTTGACGGTACGCCTGTAGTTGTTACGCTGTTCGATTGGATAACAGTAGGTGACCTCAACATTAAATTTGCATTTCAGTTAGATCAACTTTCGCTGATTATGCTTTTCGTTATTACGGGAGTAGGTACCCTCATCCATCTATATTCGGCTGGCTACATGAGTCATGACGAAGGCTATGGCAAATTCTTCGCCTACCTCAACCTATTCTTGTTCTCGATGATTCTTTTGGTTCTTGGAGCCAACTACCTCATTATGTTTATAGGTTGGGAAGGAGTAGGTCTTTGTTCATACTTACTCATCGGATTTTGGAACAAAAATACCGACTATGCCAATGCTGCCCGCAAAGCATTCATTATGAACAGGGTAGGGGATTTGGGATTTTTGGTGGGTATATTTTTGATTATTCAGACCTTCGGAACCTTAGAATACCTAGAAGTTTTTGAGAAAGCAAAAGGTTTCCAAATTGGTGATGGAATTATTTTAGCCATTACATTTGCCCTTTTTGTTGGGGCAATGGGTAAATCAGCTCAGATTCCTCTATTTACTTGGCTGCCAGATGCCATGGCTGGTCCAACACCTGTTTCGGCTTTGATACACGCCGCTACCATGGTTACTTCGGGTATCTACATGATTGTTAGATCTAATGTACTTTACAGCCTTTCGCCAGCAACCCTTGAGTTTGTGGCTTGGATAGGTCTGGCAACCGCCTTGCTTGGAGCTACTATTGGTCTTTTTCAAAACGACATCAAAAAAGTATTGGCTTATTCTACAGTGAGTCAGTTGGGCTACATGTTTTTAGGGCTCGGAGTGATGGCTTATTCTTCAGGTCTTTTTCATGTTATCACCCATGCGTTTTTCAAGGCTTTATTGTTTTTAGGAGCAGGTAGTGTTATACACGCCATGAGCGGCGACCAAGACATTAGAAATATGGGTGGGCTTTGGCCAAAAATCAAAATTACGGCCATAACTTTCTTAGTCGGAACAATCGCCATTAGCGGTATTCCTCCTTTCTCCGGCTTTTTCTCAAAAGACGAAATCTTAGCTCATGTGTTTGAGCATAACAAATTGATGTGGTCTTTGGCACTTTTAGGCTCTTTCATGACTGCTTTTTACATGTTCAGATTGTTCTTTGTGACTTTTAAGGGTAACTTTAGAGGTACTCACGAGCAGGAGCACCATCTGCATGAGTCGCCCAGCAGCATGACTTTACCTTTAATAGTATTGGCGGCATTGTCCATCATCGGTGGAGCCATCGGATTCCCAGAGATATTCCATTTTCCTCATAAATTAAATGAATTCTTGAGTCCGATATACGCAGGAAGTAAATCGGTAAATCCGGAGTTTGGCGTTATCCATATCGACCATTCTACTGAGTGGATTTTGATGGGTGTTTCTGTTTTGGTGGCTGTTATTGCCATAGTTTTTGCTTACGCTTTATATGGAAATGGTAAAAACGTACCTGGCTCTGATGAATCTATGAGTGGAATCAAGAAAGTGGTTTACGACAAATATTATATAGACGAGCTATACAATAATGTTTTTGTAAACCCAATCTCATCGCTTTCGAAGTTCTTTGGAAATGTTATTGACAACAAATTTATTGACGGCATTGTGAATGGTGTTGGAACTTTGGTAAATCAGGCTAGTGCCCAAGTTAAAAAAATCCAAGTGGGTGGCACAAGCAGTTATTTGTTATTCATGACCATCGGAATCATCCTTTTGTTAGGATATAGTTTGGTTCCTAGTTTGTTTGAATCTCTTAAGTCGATTATTAAGTAAAAAATCAATTGAAAAGCACCCTATGTTAACGCTTTCGCTATTTATTATACCATTGATTGCAGGTTTGGTTTTGTTGAATATCAAAAACAAAGGCCTTGCGTCGAGCATTTCATTAGTAGTTTCTATTATCCAAATAGCCGTTTTTGTATATGCTTTTAGTGTATTCAAAGATAAGTCGGCCCTTTTAACTTTTGACAAACCTTGGTTGTCAGACTTCGCCATTAGATTTCATCTTGGGCTCGATGGTTTGTCCTTGATTATGGTCGGTCTTACGGTCGTATTGGTGTCTATTATTTTATTGGCGATCAAAAATCTGAATTATGAAAATATCCCTAAGCTTTTAGGCTTGATATTACTTACCGAGGCGGCACTTGTAGGTGTGTTTTCAGCAAAAGATATATTTTTGTTTTACTTCTTTTTCGAATTGGCTTTGGTGCCAGTTTATCTTATTGCTAATCTTTGGGGTGGCGAAAATTCTTCAAAAATTACTTTCAAAATGTTTATTTACACGGTTTTTGGAAGTTTGTTTATGCTCATTTCCTTTGTGTTGTTATACATGAGAGGTCAAAGTGGTGATATAGAGTCTATAAAAGTAACAGTGTCTTTGCTTCCAAATCTCATCAAACAAATTCTATTTTGGGGTTTGCTTTTGGCTTTTTCTATCAAAATGCCGATTTTTCCATTCCATACTTGGTTGCCAGATGCTTACAGCAAATCGCCTACGCCAGCCACGATGTTGCTTTCAGGATTACTTTCGAAAATGGGTGTTTACGGTTTAATAAGAATCTTACTACCTTTTGCTCCATCTGGTATTCAGTTGTATGGAGAAATCATCATCATTTTGGCGGTGGCTGGATTGGTTTATGGTTCTATCATAGCTATCAAACAAAACGAAATCAAACGTTTGATAGCCTACTCTTCATTTGCCCACATGGGGCTTATGGCTGGGGCAGTACTTACTCTGAGTGTAACTGGTTTGCAGGGTGCAATTTTTCAAATGGTAGCTCATGGATTTAATGCAGTGGGCTTGTTTTATATTGCCAAAATCATTTTTGATAAAACAGGAAGCAGAAGTCTGACAACGTTAGGAGGCATGACCCAATCAGCCCCTGTGCTTACGGTTATGTTTATGTTGGTTTTATTAGGAAGTGTTGCACTTCCATTGACCAACGGCTTTGTGGGTGAGTTTTTGATGTTAAAGGCTGTTTTTGATTTCAATCACGTAATAGGAATCTTAGCCGGATTGAGCGTTGTTTTTGGAGCAGTATATATGTTAAGATTTTTTCAGAAAACTATGTACGGTCCGTCAAACGATATCACTATTAAGATTACCGACATAGGTACTAAAGAAATGATGGTATTAGTTCCAATAGTAATCGTTGTGTTACTTACAGGAGTTTTTCCAAATCTGATTTTGGACATTAGTGCCTCATTTGTAAATAGTTTAGGAGTTTTAAATAAATAATTTTATTAGGTATATACCGAAAGAAAATATATAAGATATGTATCCAATTATTGTCTTTTCTGTTTCAGGTTTGTTAATGCTTTACCTTGGTTTGTCAGTTTCCAAAAAGAGTTTATTACCTATTAATTTAGCTTTTTTGTTAATTGGCCTATTATCGGGTTTTATAGATTGGAACGCTCCGGGTTTGTATTTTAATAATATGGTGGAGGTGAGTAATACACTCATATTGGTACAAAGTGTGGTTATTTTGGCGGCAATTCTTGTTGCTGGTTTAAGTTCGAAATTGTTTGAAGATGCCATTGATCACCCAGCTGAATACTACGCACTTATGCAGTTTGCAGTGGTAGGAGCACTTATAATGGTAAGTTTCCAAAACCTCATTATGCTTTTTGTAGGCCTAGAGATACTTTCGGTGGCTCTATATGTTTTAGCGGGTAGCGATAAGCGTAATCTAAGAGGAAATGAGGCTTCTATCAAATATTTCTTGATGGGGGCGTTTGCTACTGGTATTCTACTCTTTGGTATCGCCATGTTCTATGGTGCCACGGGGTCATTTGACATTAATAGTGGTAGTTCGGTAGCGAATAATCTTCCTGAAGGTAAAATTTTCTTTTGGATAGGATTGATTTTTATATTTATAGGTTTGTTGTTCAAAATTTCTGCTGCACCGTTTCATTTCTGGACAGCAGATGTTTATCAGGGTTCACCTACCATTTTTACGGCCTTTATGGCTACCATAGTAAAGACCGCAGTTATTTTCGCACTTTACAGATTGGCCGTATATAGTTTTAGTTTTGAATATGACAATTGGTCTAAGTTTTTGGTGATCATTATTGGCTTAAGTATGATTATTGGTAACCTAACTGCGGTTTATCAATCTAATTTTAAAAGAATTCTGGCTTATTCAAGTATTTCACAGGCCGGATTTATGCTACTGAGTTTGATAGGTTTGGGAGAGCAATCTTTTGGGAATCTAGGATTTTACACACTTAGCTATGCATTTGCAACTATTTCGGGTTTTGGCGTATTTTTAATAGTTTCCAATGACCAACTCGTGGATGGAAGACCAAACGAAAACATCAATGTTTTTAACGGTCTTTTCAAAAGAAATCCAGATTTGGCGGTAATTCTATTAATTTCGATGCTTTCTCTTTCGGGAATTCCTCTAACATCGGGTTTCTGGAGTAAATTCTTTGTTTTAAATGACGCTGCCACCAAAGGTTATCTTTGGATTCTTATAGTGGGTATAGTTATGTCAGCGGTTTCATTATATTATTATTTCAAGCCAATACGAGCTACTTTTGGCAGTACGGAAAGTGAGTCTATTACTGTTTCTGCCATCGCCAAGGCAACGCTTTATGTTTGTGCTGCCATGACTGTTCTATTGGGTGTGGCTCCTAATTTGTTCAGAGGTTTATTTTAAGTTTTAGATTAGATATTGTTTAAAAAAGCCTGTACGTTCAGGCTTTTTTTATTAGATTTTCTATAAAATTATCTTTTTTCTATAGTGGGCTGTACAAAAACAAGAATTTTAAAGAAAATTTTAAGAAAATTTTAAGAAGTTTTGCATCAAAACTTAAAATGTTCTTAAATTTGTAATGTCTTATAACAATAAAAAATCTAAGAAATGAAAAAAGTATTTGGAATTCTTTTCGTTGCAGGTATGGTAGCTTTCGCTTCATGTACTTCTGCTACTGAAGCTACTGAAGATGCAGCTGCTGCTGTTGATTCTGCTGCTACTATGGTTGACTCTGCTGCTACTGCTGTTGTTGATTCAGCTGCTACAGTTGTTGATTCAGCTGCTGCTGCTAAGTAATTAGCATAGCAAAAAAAATTGAGCCTTATCTTCGGATAGGGCTTTTTTTTTGCCTAAATTTCTGACTCTTCCAATTATTTTTATAACATGCTTATCCGAAGTATTGCACCCCATTTTATTCCGACTCAAAATCTTACTCTTCCGAGTGTTGTAAAGGTTTTGGACAGTTCTGGAGCACATTTTTTTTATTTAAACAATCCCAATCTGGAGGTTTTTCGATTGGAAATCGTTTTTAAGGCTGGTTCTTATTTTGGACAAAAATTTGCTCTGTCGTATTTTACTTCAAAATTACTTTCAGCAGGTTCAAAGGACAAAAATTCGAATGAAATCGCAGAAAGTTTTGAGCGTTTGGGTGGTTTTCTTGAAGTAAGTCAAAATCAAGAACGCTTGGTGGTTACGCTTCATGGGCTTACCAGGTTTTTCGAGCAATATTTGCCTGATTTGGTAGAAATCGTTTTTTCTCCAAGCCTACCAGAAGAGGAATTAGATATACAAAAGAAAATTGCCAATCAGTCGTACTTGGTCAGCATTGAAAAAACTGCCACAGAGGCCAATAAAATATTCCGGGAAGGTCTTTTTGGGGCTAATCATTCTTTTGGTAAAACCTTACAGCCTTCAGAAATCGATATTGTCACTCGTGCAGAGATTTCTGATTTCCATTCTGAGTTCCTAAAGAATTCCAGTTTCAATGTTTTCCTTACAGGTAATTTTTCGGACAAAGATGTTCAATTGACGCAAGCTTATTTTCAGCAGAAGTCATCAAACTCTTTCTCTGCTCTTATAAAATCACCAGTTCTTCAGGATGTCTTTAATCTTAAAATAGAGAAAGAAGAAAGTGTGCAGAGCACTATTAGGCTTGGACGAAGAATGTTTAATAGACACCACCCTGACTTTTTTAAGTTTCTTGTCTTCAATACTATTTTGGGCGGTTTTTTTGGAAGTCGTCTCATGAAAAACATTCGAGAAGAGAAAGGACTGACGTACGGCATATCTTCGTCTATAGTACCATTGGTTGACGAGGGCTATTGGTCTATTGGGGCAGATGTAAAGAAGGAGAATGTACCCTTGGCCTTGGAAGAAATTCAAAAAGAGATAGATGTTCTTAAAAATCAATTGGTGACGGAGGGCGAACTTAGCCTAGTCAAAAACTACATGAAGGGCTCTGTCTTAAGTAGTACCAATACTGTTTTTGACATTATGGATAAGCACAAGGCCATTTTGCATGAAAATTTGCCCGAAGATTTTTACAATGTCATGCTGCAACGAATTGATGCAGTTTCAGCCCAAGAAGTACAAGAAATGACCAATAAGTATATGCAAGATTTGTCAACTGTGGTGGTGGGTTAAAATTAAACATCCGTCACATAGTCTTTAGACACACAACGGAATAGTGTCGTTAATAGCGTCTTAGATAAACAGCTGTTAATTAGTCTTTAGACTTAAAACGGATTAGTTCGTTCCTAGCGGCTTTGCGGTTAAATATAAACACAAGAAATAATTATGGGAAGAGTTTTGGCGATAGATTATGGCAAAAAACGGACGGGTTTGGCGGTTACAGACCCCTTGAAAATCATTGCGACTGCTCTTGAAACTGTTTTGACAATAGATTTGCTAAAATATTTGGCGGATTATATGCAGAAGGAGGAGGTAGAGCAGATTGTACTCGGCTTACCCGTAAATTTGAATTCACAGGATACAGACATCACTGCGGACGTCCGGAAATTTGCCGATATTTTGAGAAACCAATTTCCAGCTATTCCATTGCATTTTTATGATGAAAGGTTTACATCTAAAATGGCTCTACAAAGTATGATTGACTCAGGAACCAAGAAAAAAGACAGAAGAGAAAAGGGAAATTTAGATAAAATTAGTGCAGTTATTATCCTCCAATCCTTTCTGAGTTCAAATAAATTCTTTTAATGAACAATTTAAGAACCTGATGTCTGCGTTGGGTAGCGACTTCCGTAATTTTGTGGCCAAGGTTTTGCTTCGCATTCCTGATGCACAATAGAGTATTGTTATGACATTTGCTCGGATGTTTCTTTTTTCAAATTCATCCATTGGAATATTTTCTCCACCAATATTAAATTCTTCGTGTTCGTAAGGTTCTCTGATGTCTAATAGCTGTATATTTTCTTTTGAAAGACTATTAAACTGGTCTTTGGTTAAGGCAAAATTTTCTTTGGCTTTACTTGAGCAAAAGGCTTCGTAATCTATCAATTCCGTAATTCTTGGTCTTGCCGTATTCTTGGTTAGCTTAAATTTCCTGAAAAGCATACTTTGAAACTCCACGACTAAGATTTCATTAAAAAGTGGGCTTTCTATTTCGCAAATTATCTTTATGGCCTCCAAGGCTTGTAAGCTACCTATCACCCCGGCAATAGGCCCCAGAACACCACCTGTGGCACAGTTTGGTGCAGTTTCTGGATCTGGTGGCGTATTGTAAAGGTCACGATACGAACATGAACCTTTATGATTAAATACAGACACCTGCCCTTCAAATTGATGGATGGCTCCATAGACATACGGTTTGTTCAGTATTTCACAAGCATCATTCACCAAGTATCGGGTAGGGAAATTGTCGGATCCGTCTATTATGAGGTCAAATTCTGAAAAAATCTCCAGAGCGTTTTTACTTGATAGGGGCGTGTTATAGCCTAGAACTTGCACATTGGGATTAAGTGCTTTTATTTTTTGCTCTGCTATTTCAATTTTCTGTTGGCCGATATCCTTAGTTTCGAAAATAAGCTGACGGTGCAGGTTGGAGAGTGAAACGGTATCAAATTCTATCAGGCCGATTGTTCCAACGCCAGCTGCTGCGAGATAGCTCAAAACCGGCCCACCAAGGCCACCGCAGCCGATAATTAACACCTTTGCCGCACTAAGCTTTCGTTGTCCTGCCAAGCCCATTTGTGGCAGAATAGTTTGCCGAGCGTATCTTGAATTGTATTCTTGTGTCACGTTACCTTATTTGATGGTAAAAATAGGGAAAAGTACTTGATTATACCTATTTGGTAAGGACACCAAAAGTTTTTATTCCTAGATATTATTTTTTTAAAGTCTAGAAATCCTAACATTTACTCTTTTTACCGGTAAAACACGCTTTTCACATCTCCGATAGCAATAGCCTCTAATCTTTGATAAACATTCAAAAAATGAAGCCATAAACTTCCATGAGAATTCAGGCTAAATATGTTATCCAATAATGCTGCGAATAAAATATATTCTCAACTGCCAAGCTTCAATAGTACATAAGCACAAGATATTCATTTTTATAGCTATTTTACTCTTTTTTCTTCAAATTTCTTCTTTTAGGAAAATAATTGTTTATTGTCACCACCTGAGTAAATATAAAATATTGAATTTTCAGTTCATAAACAATTGATAATTATCAAACCTGAAGGGGGGGGGTGGGGTATTATTATAATGAATATCATCCCCTTTGAGTAAAAAAACCTGAAAGTGGTTATTTTTCAGGCACTTATAGTGAAATTTTGCATTTAGTCGGACATCAGTAATATTTTATTAGGTACAAACTCATTTTGTTATGTCAGATACCATCAGTTTTAATTGAAAGTGAATTATCAAACTGGGCTTTGAGGGTTATAAATTCAAACTTATTTATATTGGATAGTTCGTAAATTTTATCGTAAATAAACACAAATAAATATTAAATACGATAAAATTTACAGTTAGTGAGGGAGTTGCTGAAGGTGTGTATAGTAAGATTCAAGTCGAAAGCCAAGGCTCATCTTAGTGTGGACAATTATATAAATGTAGCGTTTTTGCAATGAAATAAATTCATTTTAAATAGTGCAGTTTTTGAATAAAAACCCAAAAGATTTCATCCAAAAATGTGTTTAAATGTTAATTACAGAATTAAGGCCCTATAGTTACCTATAGGGACTTTTAATATTTCGAACTGATGTCTATTTCAATTGTCAGAAATAATTCTTTGG
>Ga0164292_10005766_pt1 | contig 10140 bp, 9 predicted proteins | sample GEODES117metaG_FD_111486 | JGI IMG/M metagenome (GOLD analysis project Ga0164292, IMG submission 111486) | Eutrophic lake water microbial communities from Lake Mendota, Wisconsin, USA - GEODES117 metaG | ecosystem: Environmental > Aquatic > Freshwater > Lake | place: USA: Lake Mendota, Wisconsin... | reverse complement strand
ATTAGCCAGTTTGAGAGCTTCATCAGCAGAATCAAATGGTTGAAGGGTTACTACGGGGCCAAAGATCTCTTCGCGGTTGGTATTGCAATTTGGACCAAGGTTTTCAAATACCGTAGGTGCAATGAAATAACCATCTTTACATCTTCCTTCGGGGTGAACGGAATTACCACCGCATAAAATTTTTCCACCTTCTGAAATTGCAGTATCAATGCATCCCATTACTTTATCGAAATGAACCTTACTTGATAAGGCTCCCTGGTTGTTGGTATTTACAAGCGGATCGCCGATTTGCAATTGCTTCACTGCAGCGATAAAATCTGTTTTGAATTTTTCATAAATGCTGGCTTCTATCATAATCCTGCTGCCACACAAACAGATTTGTCCCTGATTGCTGAACGAAGACTGTACCACTGTTGGCAACATTTTTTCCCAGTCGCAATCGGCAAAAATGAGGGTAGGGTTTTTGCCACCCAATTCGAGAGAAAGTTTTTTAAACTTTGGTGCAGCCAGGCTCGCAATTCTTTCACCTGCACGGGTGCTTCCGGTGAATGAGATGGCTTTGATCAACGGATGTGTAACGATGGCTTCACCGCAGCAAGGTCCTGTACCGTGAACGATATTCAATACGCCTTCCGGTAAACCCGCAGCCAAGCCAATTTTGGCAAGCAGATAAGCCGTTGAAGGGGTGACTTCCGATGGTTTGGCTACTACACAGTTTCCTGCAGCCAGTGCGGGTGCAATTTTCCAGGTGAGTAAATAGAGTGGAAGGTTCCAGGGAGAAATACATCCTGCAATGCCGACGGGTTGCCGTAACGTGATATTCGTAGCTTTCCCTTCGATGCTATGGCTTTCGGAAGCGAAGTGCATGATACCGGTAGCAAAAAAGCGAAAATTGGATGAGGCTCTTGGGATATCCACTTCCCGGCAAAGCCAAAGGGGTTTGCCGGAATCATTGCATTCTGCCAGAGCCAGTGCTTCTAAGTTTTCTTCAATGAGATCGGCAATGCGGTTCAGCAACCGAAACTTTTCTTCGGCAGAGGTTTGCGACCAATCGGGAAAAGCTTTTTGAGCAGCTGATACGGCAAGTGCCACATCTGCCGCATCACTATCGGGTATTTCGCACAAAAATCCCGCTGTTGCGGGGTTGGTATTCTGAATGTAATTTCCATTGATAGGAGCCATGAAGGTACCGCCGATAAAATTCTCCAACTGCTGTGGGCATTCCAATTGCATGCCCTAAAGGTAAATCATTTGCTGTTGAAATTTATTTGCGAATAATAGAATAAAGCGGAAAAGCTGAAGGGTGCGACGCCACCAAAGCTGATAAATGGACTGATGCCGGAAACCTAAAAAAAATTATCTTACAGTCTTAAATTTGATATTATGCCTGTTTCAGCCCCTTTCAATTTGAAAAAATGGATTGATGAACACCGCGATCTTTTAAAGCCTCCGGTAGGAAACCAATGTGTGTATAAGGATGCAGAAAATTTTATAGTGATGGTGGTTGGCGGGCCCAATTCGCGGAAAGACTATCATTATAATGAATCGGAGGAATTGTATTTTCAACTGGAAGGGGATATTGTGGTAAAGATCATTGATGAGGGCGTGCCACGCGATATTCACATCAATGAGGGGGATATGTTTTTGTTGCCTCCTAAAACACCGCATTCTCCACAACGCGGACCCGGCACTGTGGGTTTGGTGATAGAAAAAGTGAGAGAGACAGAAGAAGATGGATTTTTGTGGTACTGCGAAAATTGTGGTCATAAAATGTATGAAGAGTATTTGCATGTATCCGATATCGTTACCCAACTGCCTCCCGTGATGAACGGTTTTTATGCCGATGAAATGAAACGAACCTGCACCCAGTGTGGCACGGTGATGGCTCCGCCCATAAAGAAAGGTTGATCACGCTCATATGAAAATAGACATCCACACCCATATCATGCCCGAAACGATGCCCAATTGGGTGAGTAAATTCGGGTATGGCGAATTCATCCATCTGGAACACCGCAATTGCAAGGCTTGCATGATGAAGGGCGACCGCCTGTTTAGAGAAGTGGACGCGAATTGTTATGAACCTGCTGCAAGGCTAACGGAGATGGATGATACGGCAGTGGATATGCAAGTTTTATCTACCATACCCGTGTTGTTCAATTATTGGGCAAATTCCGCAGACGGTTATGAAACCTCCCGTTTTTTCAATGATCATATTGCGGAAGTGGTAGCCTTGCATCCTAAAAGGTTTCTGGGCATAGGAACGGTTCCGTTACAGGATATAGATCTGGCCATCTGTGAAATGGAGCGATGTGTGAATGAATTAAGAATGCCCGGTTTGGAGATTGGCAGCAATATCAATGGGTTGAATTTGGGCGATCCGGCTTTTTTCCCTTTTTACAAACGTGCTGAGGAATTGGGTTGTGCGCTATTCGTTCATCCATGGGAAATGATGGGGGAACAGGAGATGCAAAAGTACTGGTTGCCCTGGCTGGTGGGCATGCCCGCAGAAACTTCACGGGCCATTTGTTCGATGATATTTTCGGGAGTATTTGAGCAGTTTCCAAAACTGCGAATCGCTTTCGCACATGGTGAAGGCTCATTTCCACTTACTATTGGCAGGATTGAACATGGATTCCTTGTTCGTCCCGATCTGGTAGCTATCGATAACCCTGTAAATCCGAGGGATTATATCGGAAGGTTCTGGATCGATAGCCTGGTACATGATGAAAAAGCGTTCCGTTTCATTTTAGATTTGATGGGCAGCGATAAGATCTGCCTGGGTAGCGATTATCCATTCCCGTTAGGAGAGCACAGGCCGGGATCGCTAATTGAAAATTTGAATTTGGGTACAGCGCTGAATAACAAACTGATGTTTGGCAATGCATTGGAATGGCTGGGAATTCCGGAAGCCGCTTTATTGAAGTAACAGGTTGGGATAGTCGCTGATAATGCCGTCTACACCCATCAGTTTCAGTTTTTTTATGGTAGCCGTATCATTCACCGTCCAGGGGATGACGGCGATATTTTTTTCATGGCAGGAACGGATTAGTTCAGGAGTAACGAGTGCGTAGGCTGGACTGTAAATACCGGGCGTAAACCCAAGTGTTTTCAATTGGCTGTTGAGATCACCTTTGGTAGTTTCTTCAATCAATAAAGCGGTTTTGATAACAGGGTATTTGCGGTGGAGTATTTGTAAACTTCTGGGGTCGAACGATTGGATGATCAGCTGTTCTTCCTGTTGGTAGGCTTTCACCACTTCCATGATCTTATCTACAAAAACTTCGGGTTCGGGGTGATAGCGATTATCGGTTTCGGGCTGGCATTTGGTTTCGATATTGAAAAAAGGGAAGGGCCTTTTAGCTGTCATCATATATTCTTTCACAGCGGCAAAAACTTCAGCCAGGGTTGGCTTCAGGGCTGGTATTTTCAACTGATCGGGAAAACGGGGGTGGTATTGGGTGCCTACATCATAAGACTGTATCTCCTTTACCGTCATGTGGTAGATATTCAAAGATTTTTCTTCAGCTTCTGTAACCGGCTTACCGTCTGGTTTGCGGCTGATTTCATGATTGAAAAAAGGTTCATGCGAAAGAACCGGTACTCCGTCTGCACTGATAACGATATCCATTTCGAGCGTGGTTACACCCATGGCAAGGGCATGTAACATGGCGCCAATGGTATTTTCGGGCATCAAACCCCTGCAGCCCCTATGGCCTTCATTATCGAAAACGGGTAAAATGGGTTTGTTCATGGCTTGTTCCGTTACCGTTTTCTTGTTTTCTAATTGTGTCGTTTTGCAGGCCGGCGTAAAGCATAAGAGGCAAAGCAGAAAGCGTATAGACATAAACGGTAGTTAATGGATGGTAAGAGATTTACACCAATATTTCCTGTATCTGCGAAACCGGCAGGTTGGCATTGCGCATGGCGATTCCCCTTGCTGCATTCCCTGCAAATTCTTCAAATGCCTTGCGGCTGATGGCATCATCGGTAGCCATTGCAGGAATGCCCAGATCGCCTCCTTCGCGTATGGATTGCACCAGCGGAATTTGTCCGAGGAAAGGAAGATCAAACTCATCTGCCAAATCTTTACCGCCATCTTTACCGAAAATAAAATATTTGTTATCCGGCAATTCGGCGGGGGTGAAATAACTCATATTTTCTACCAGTCCGATGATCGGAACTTTAAGCTGTGCCTGGCTAAACATGGCAACTCCTTTTTTGGCATCTGCAAGGGCGATGAGCTGAGGAGTGGTAACCACAATCACACCCGTTACCGGTACCGATTGCACGATGGTTAGGTGTATGTCGCCCGTGCCTGGTGGCATATCAATGATCAGGTAATCGAGTTCGCCCCAGTCTACCTCACTTACAAACTGCCTGATGGCACTGCTCACCATTGGTCCACGCCAAACTACCGCTTGTTTTTCATCAATCAGCAATCCGATACTCATCACTTTGATGCCAAATTTTTCGATGGGTACGATCAGGCCTTTGCCTTCCTCATTTTCACGCATCATGGGCCTTTCGCCGCGGATACCGAACATGATATGCTGACTGGGCCCGTAAATATCTGCATCCATCAGGCCTACTTTTGCTCCGCCGGCGCCGAGTGCCAGGGCGAGGTTTGCGGCAACCGTACTTTTGCCCACACCGCCTTTTCCACTTACCACGGCAATGATGTTTTTTACAGAGCCGAGAACGGTTTTGGGATCCATCCGGTTACTGCTGGTTTGGCTGCTGAAGTTTACCGTAACCCTGGCATCTTTTTTCACCAACAAAATGATGGCATTGATGCAGGCGTTTTTGATCATATCTTTCATCGGGCAGGCAGGCGTAGTAAGCACAACGGTAAAAGAAACCTGATCGCCTTCGATGGCGATATCTTTAATCATGTTCAGCGTTACCAGGTCTTTTCCTAAATCGGGTTCCTGTACATTACTCAATGCCTGTAAGATCGCTTCAGTAGTCATCGTTCAATTATTTGTTAAAAAGATTTTCAGGATTCAAATTTAACCATTGATGGCCTTACTTTGTTACCTTAATCGGGAAATTGACTGCTTCTTAGTACTTTTGTCTGCTAGTTGCTGCATAAGCGAAACCCATGGAAGTAGTAAACTGATGAAGCATTAACCATTGGCATGAGAAAATTTTTACCATACTTTTTTCTTTCTTTTATTTTATTACCTGTTGCGGCAAAAGCACAATTTGAAACCTTTCAGGATTCGGTGGTTCAGCTTTACGGGGTAGTGATGACGGCGGATAGCTTGAAAGGCTTACCGGCAGTGAGTATTGTGGTAAAAGGACAAAACAGGGGCACTATCACCAATGATCAGGGGGTTTTCAGCATTGTGGTGCTCAAGGGCGATCAGGTAGAATTCACCAGTATTGGGTTCAAGGGAAAGTTGGTGGATATCCCGAGAGATCTGAAAGGGAACCAGTTCAGTTTGATTCAGCTGATGGTAACCGACACCATGTTCCTCCCTGCAACCATCATCCGCCAAAGGCCGAGCAGGGAACAGTTTGAACGTGATTTTGTAAATACCAAAGTGCCCGACGATGATATAGAAATTGTGAGAAGCAACAATGATGTGGCCACACGTAAAGTATTGATGGCTACATTGCCTGCAGATGGAAGGGAAGCTTCTAACCAGTATATGCGGCAAAGGGCCAGTAAATTATATTATTCCGGACAAATACCGCCTCAGAATATCTTCAATCCTTTTGCCTGGAACGAATTCATCAAATCGTGGAAAAGAGGAGATTTTAAGAAGAAGAGCTATTAGGATTTTTTTCCGATCTCAAGAAATTTCGAAAATTTGTGAGTCAGGTTTTGAATCTTGTATATTGAATTGGTCTCATTTTCCTGCCTAAAATTTATGCTTCCAATCTTCAACTCAACCAACAATAGTAACTTTGGCTATGGTTATTTTTCTAATCGGATTTATGGGTTCGGGAAAATCTCACTGGGGAAAAATTTGGGCAGAAGAGAAAGGTATGGTTTTTTTTGATCTGGATCAGCTGCTCGAAATTCAGGAAGGGAAATCAATTCTTGAATTGTTTGAAAATTCTGGTGAGGAAGGGTTTCGGGAAATGGAGGCCCAACTGTTACGACGTTTACCCCTGGCTTCAGCCGCTATGGTTGCTTGTGGTGGAGGAACACCCTGCTTTCATCACAATATGGAATGGATGAACGCTCATGGCACAACCGTTTACCTGATGTCAACCGCAGATGAATTGTGTGAAAGATTGATAAAGCAAACCCATGAGCGGCCATTACTCAAGGGGTTGAATTCCGATGAACTTCATGGTTATATCGCTGAAAAGCTGGAAGAGCGCCTTCCTTATTACCTGAAAGCTCGCATTCATCTGCCGGTAGATTCATTACAGGAAACAACTATACACGATATCTTGCAACACAAATCATAATAAAGGTTGATGCACAAAAATATAATCATAACCGCAAGTTTGCTAGGTGCTGTTACTGTTGCCTTAGGTGCTTTTGCCGCACATGGTTTAAAGCAAATACTGGATGAAAAAATGTTACAAACTTTTGAAACCGGAGTTAGGTATCAGTTTTATCATGTTTTTGCCCTACTGATTACCGGCATCCTTTACCAAACTTATCCGCATCATTACCTGGTTTGGGCCACGCGGTTATTCATTGCAGGCATGATCCTGTTTTGTGGTTCGCTTTATCTGTTGGCCTTATTTTCACCGCAATATCGTTTTTTGGGAGCCATTACTCCTTTTGGCGGGTCTGCCTTCATTGCCGGATGGATTTTTTTAGGATTAGGCGTTGGGAAGCACAATAAATCAGCATCGAATTTATAGAATGTATGTTTTGATTGATGAACACATAATTTAAAAATGATCTAATCACGCTTTTTGTTAACAGCAGTTGGAATTAATATCTTTGTCTCCGATGGCCAAGTCTACAAAATCAAAAACACCCGAAAAAACTACACTCAAAGAAGAAAAAATTGAAGAAGTACAAGTAAAAAAACTTCTGAAGGATGAACGTACCCACAAAATTGCCGGCAGTTTCCTTTTGTTGTTTTCACTCCTACTATTTATCGCTTTTACCTCATATTTATTTACCTGGGATGAAGATCAGGATAAAGTATTCAATGAAGGTTACCGGTTGCTTTTAGGAACGGATACGAAAGTGTCGAACCTTATGGGCACATTCGGGGCATTTATTTCTCACTTCTTCATTTATAAAGGATTCGGAATCGCTTCATACCTTATCTGTTCTTTATTTTTTGTAACCGGCGTAAACCTCTTTTTTGGTAAAAGGGTTTTTTCAATTTCAAGGAACCTTAAATACATTATTATTGGATTACCGTTGATCAGTATCACTGCTTCTGTGCTTATGGGCAACAGCGATTTTGCCTGGGGCGGCGCTGTAGGCGATATGGGTAAAGACTGGCTTTATAAAACCCTGGGCAAAATTGGTGCCTTTGCAGCAATCATCATTACTTTTCTGGCCTATGTGATCTGGCGGTTTAATCCATCATTCGGATTTAAAAAGCAGGTTCCGATTCCGGCAACAGAACAGGAAGCTATATTGATTATCGAAACCGAAGAAGCCCCGGCAAGTAAACCTGAGGAAACGAAAACTAAGGTAATCAAACCTGTTATCCAAAAACAAGTGGAAGATGATTTCGAATTTGTACTTACCGAAAAAGAAGATCAAGAAAAACCAAAAGAAACCATAAAAGAAATATCAATCCACGAGCCTCATATTAAGCCTGCAGATTTACCGGTTACGCCTTCGGCACTTGAATTGGAAATCAAAACTGCTGAACTGGAACCGGAAGATGGTGCTCATGAAAAGGACGACAAGCCCATCAGCATACAACCTTACGATCCTATACTTGATCTTCGCGACTACAAATACCCGTCTCTTGATTTACTCGAAAATCATGGCAGTGAAAGGATTGTTCAGGATCCGGCAGAGTTGGAAACCAACAAAAATCAGATCATCAATACCCTCAAGAATTATGATATCCTGATTCAGAAAATTTCTGCTACCGTTGGCCCTACCGTTACTTTATATGAAATCATACCTGCAGCAGGGGTTCGTATCTCCCGCATCAAAAACCTGGAAGACGATATCGCTTTAAGTCTTGCAGCTTTAGGAATCAGGATCATCGCACCGATTCCTGGTAAAGGAACCATCGGTATTGAAGTGCCCAATGCGAGAAAAACTATTGTGAGTATGAAAACCCTGTTATCGTCGGATAAGTTTTTAAAGAACAGTTTTTCTTTGCCAATTGCGATTGGTAAAAAAATAGACAATGAGAATTTCATTGTCGATCTGGCCAGTATGCCGCATTTGTTAATGGCGGGTGCTACCGGGCAAGGTAAATCTGTTGGATTGAATGCCATTCTGGTTTCTCTGCTTTACAGCAAACATCCTTCCCAATTAAAATTCGTGTTGGTTGATCCCAAGAAAGTAGAATTGAGTATTTACAAAACGATCGAGAAGCATTTTCTGGCCAAACTGCCCGGAGAGGAAGATGCCATCATCACCGATACCAAAAAAGTGGTACATACCCTTAATGCGCTTTGTATTGAAATGGATAACCGGTACGACTTGCTGAAAGAAGCCGGATGCCGTAATATCAGAGAGTATAACGAAAAATTTGCCGCCCGAAAGCTCAATCCTGAAAAAGGCCACCAATTCCTGCCATTTATCGTTTTGGTGGTTGATGAGTTTGCCGATTTGATTATGACTGCAGGGAAAGAAGTGGAAATGCCTATCGCTCGTTTAGCTCAGTTGGCAAGGGCTGTGGGTATTCATTTGATTATTGCTACACAACGCCCTTCTGTAAATATCATAACAGGAACCATCAAGGCGAATTTCCCCGCACGGATTGCATTTAAAGTGAGCAGTAAAATAGATAGCCGTACCATCCTCGATGCCGGTGGTGCGGAGCAATTGATTGGCAAGGGCGATATGCTCATCAGCTATAATGGCGAAATCGTTAGGTTACAGTGTGCTTTTGTAGACACACCTGAAGTGGATAAGATCGTAGATTTCATTGGCGAACAGCGCGGATATGCTCAGGCTTTCATGCTACCAGAATATATTGATGGTAAAGATGCTGATGGAAAAGACTTTGACGTAAATGATAAGGATACTTTGTTTGAAGACGCTGCCCGCCTGATTGTGATGAGCCAGAGTGGAAGCACTTCACTTTTGCAACGCAAGATGAAACTGGGTTATAACCGTGCAGGCCGTTTGATGGATCAACTGGAAGCAGCCGGCATTGTGGGCGCTAGCCAGGGAAGTAAGGTTAGAGATGTGTTGATTAAAACCGATGCAGATTTGCAAATGTATTTGGATAATATGGGGTAGTTGGGGGGTAGTTGATTAGTTGATTAGTTGATTGGTTAATTAGTGAATGGTGCTTTTACTTCAATTTTGCACAACGTTAAACGACTTAAATGTTAAACGATTTAAACGCATTAAACGTCCTAAACGCCTGAAACGAAAAAACTCCCCCTATGCCTAAATTCCTTCTCATCGGTCTTGGTAATATCGGTGAAGCATATGCGCACACGAGGCACAATATCGGCTTTGATGTGGTTCAGGCATTTGTACAAAAGCAGGGTGGAAAATTTTCGGTTGAACTGCTGGCATATCACTCGGTAGTGAAATGGAAAGGACATCAGTTTGTTTGTATTTGTCCAACCACTTATATGAACCTCAGCGGCCGTGCTTTCAAATACTGGCTCGATAAAGAAAAAATCCCCCTCGAGAATACCCTTACCATCGTAGACGACCTTGCCTTACCGATAGATAAAATCAGGTTAAGGGCTACGGGCACACATGCCGGGCATAACGGTTTAAAGGATATTCAGGCTATCTTAGGTACAGATGCCTACCCGAAGTTAAGGTTTGGCATCGGCAACCAATTCCCAAAAGGCTTACAGGCTGAGTTCGTATTAGGAAAATGGAATCAGGATGAATGGCCGATTGTTAGCTATAAAATTGAAAAATGCATCGAAATCATTGAAAGCTATGCAAGTATTGGTTTACAGAAAACGATGAGTCTCTTCAATACGCTCAGCTTTAACTACTGATAATAAATAGTATGCATATTGGTTTTTTCATCCCTTTTTCTTTATTTT
>Ga0164292_10005765_pt1 | contig 10140 bp, 15 predicted proteins | sample GEODES117metaG_FD_111486 | JGI IMG/M metagenome (GOLD analysis project Ga0164292, IMG submission 111486) | Eutrophic lake water microbial communities from Lake Mendota, Wisconsin, USA - GEODES117 metaG | ecosystem: Environmental > Aquatic > Freshwater > Lake | place: USA: Lake Mendota... | reverse complement strand
CCCTTACCAGAAGGGAGCGCGAGAAGTGGAAGGTCTAGGCGAGTTGGGACGATTCTCGATCAAGGCAGGTGAATTTTCTGACTCAGAATCACCAACGGGCACCACCTGAATTTCAGGCCCAAATGTAGGCAAGGCATTTTGCCTAGTCAGAGGAGGCCTAGCTGAAGAGGCTGAAACCTCGTACGCTGACTCGATCAGAGGCTGAGTGAAATTCCGGGCAATGTCGGCAGGGTCCACATTTTGTAAAGGCATCGAAACTCGTGGCGAGGCTGAGGCTGGCACCACTTGAGCCGGAGGATGCTTGAAAGCCCGTCCGCAACAGAATAGCCCATTAGGGACCCGTGGAAGAGAACCATATTCCACTAAAAAGAAAAATAAACTCATAAAAGAAAACCTATTGAAAAGGTAACATAAAAAGGCTTTCTTAGAGGAAATGAAGAGTTAATGACTCACCAAAAATTCCAGTCCTCTCGAGACAAGGGTTGATACAGGCTCCAGCTGCAAGAAGTTCAACTCCTGGAAGATGTTCTGGAACGATCATTTCATCGGAACGAGGAAGGTGATCAACCCGGCGAACTTGTTCATTTACTCCAGGCTGAGTTGGAGTTAGAGGTGTTTTGACCGCAGGCTCCATGCAATGGAGAGAAGTAATAATGCTCTAGCAAAAAGAGAAAACATCAATAACGAAAAGTTCACCTAGCTAAAAGACAATGTTTATCAAAAATTAAAAATAAGTCGAGTACCTTAGCAATATTGGCGAAACGGCCAGGATCAGTCCCATCAAATTTGTCTCTCCAGAGTCGTGAGAAAAGGGCTGAGAAAAGAAAAAACAAAGGAAGAGATTTTTAGGAAAGGATTCAGATTTCAAATTATGAAGCCAAATAGTTACTTGTAAAAATCTAATCAAAGGAATTTAATAAGTTAAAGAATTACCTCGTTCTTCAGAGAAGTCTTCAACTCCAGAAACAAAAGGAGGCAAACGGCTGAAGACCTGATGGTATGATTCGCTCCCAAGGATCATGGCCATGTGGTAAATCAAGATTTGAAGAATTTGGCTACGATAGGATAGGTAGAAAAGATGGATGTTTAAGCGGTTTATTAAATCCCAGAATCCGTCATAGCTGTAGAGTAAAGTTAGAATGTTAGCGACAAATTCTAAACCTATCTCCCTAGCAAAAAAGCGGTGATGCCTAACAAAGAAGTCAGTGATGATGGTGTTAGCCATCATTGTGGCATTGTAGGACACATTGCCAGCCTTAAAAACTACTAAAGAGACCTTGTAGAATTTAGAGAGGATTCTAACTTCATTGACAGAACACTCTTTAGACAGAAAACTAGCGTAGACAAGTTCGTGGACGTTAGTGACAAAATTTGTTTCCATAATAAGTTAAAAGGAAAAGAAGTTCTTAAGAGATCGAAGAACGGAAGTGTTCGACAGTTTATGCTAAACTAAATAATTTTCGTTAGAAAAAGAGAGGAAACGTTTTAAAAAGAAGAATTTAAAGCATTTGTCTTCGAATAAGACAAACCACTGAAAAAGAGAGAAAAAGTTTAAAGGAGAAAAGAAATCTTCTTCAATGAAAGAGCCTCATTGAGAAGAGGTACTAGTTGAGGGAGTTGAGGAGCTAGTAGTAGGAATTTCTATTAACTCCACTCTAGGAAAAGGAAGATCAGGACGATTAGAACCAAAGACAAGTTTAATCGACCTTTCTTCAGGCATCATTTCCTTCAAAATAGTAGCTTTAGGTGCCACTAGGAAAGAAGTAGAAGCATTAGGAGCTTCAGAGACTTCTGAGGAAGCAGAGGTACTTGCCACAGGATGAAAAGAGAAAGTGGTGTTGGGAAAACTAGAGGAACAAGGCCTACAAGAAAGATCTAGTGGAGAGTCAGTGGTAGAGACTGAAGTTGAAGAAGCAGACATTGCATCCTGAGACACTTTAACCTTCAAAGCCTCTAAGGTTCGAGGACTGAGAGTCCGAGGCCGCTTAGTGGGAACTGAGGATCTAACCCTAGGACCATAGGGAACTTCTAGGTTTTCAGGATTAGCCATGATAGGTCGGGAGGCAGTAGAAGTTGAAGGTACTGCAGTTATAGGTGTGAGTCTAGGTTCAGGTCTAGGTTCAACAATGACAGTGGGAGGAACAAAAGAATAAGGAGCAAGGGAATCGACGAGAGGGATTGCCGTAGGTTGCAGACTCTTGAAACCCTCAAGAATGTTCTAAAGAAAAAAGTTGAACAAAAATTAAAAACATACTATGAGGCAAATCAAATATTTGCAGTGAAAAAGACAACTTACACTGACGGCTTCGTCGTAGTAGGAGTTTTCAGGGTACATGGGACCCATCTTTTCAATCCACCTAGTAATCCTAGTATTCCAGGCTCGATTCAGAACAGCTATAAGGATGAAAAGAATAAAATTTATGACTGATAAACTATCATAAGTTGATCGCATAATAGGTAGAAAGATGAAAAGTTTACCCAAATCAGAAGGGTAATCATCACGTTCACGTCCTCGAACAGCCGCAGAGATGCGATGAAAGATCATGTTGAAGGTCTCTGATCCATACATCTTAGCCATCTGGTGACAGATGATATTCATGATCTTGGTGCGGTAGTTCAGGTAGAAGAGGTGAGGGTTCAGGTTATTGAGGAAGTACCAGTATCTATCGTTGTGTAGCAGACGAAAGAGAACCTGGTCAATGAATCCAAAACTCAGGCCCCGAACCAGAAGACGGTGGTTCCTCATGAAGAAGTCCACCATGAGGGTGTTAGAAATCATGATGGCGTTATAATTAACGCTTCCGGCATTGAAAACCATCATGATTACCCTGAAGAGGTAAATGAGTTTATCGGCCATAAAAGTAGGGCATTCCTTAGTAATAAAGGAATGAAAAACCATCTCGTGAAGGTTCATCATGGGAGATGAATTTTCCATTTTTTAGGGGAAGCTTAATAAGATCGGTTCGAAGTCTTGAAAAGTACTGAAAAATAGTTTTGCAAAATCTAGGAAAGAAGCAAAACGAGAATTGTCCGCAAAAATAGCAAAAAGATAAAGAAGTTGTCGATATCAAATTCCTTCTAAAAAGTCAAAAGAGACAGTCGGTAAAAAGTCAAGGCACCAAAAAACGATGGGGCACCCATTAAAAAAGTGAAAAAGGGAGGAGCCAAAAAGGAGGGCTCGTTGCGCAAAAGGTAAAACAGAAGCAACCAATGAAAAAAGCTTGCCAGGAAAAGAGAGCACGCCCATTGGTAGCAGAGGTTTCATTATAAGATAAAGAGTTTTTAAGTTCAGTTCCAATCGGTAAGAGGTAAAGTAAACACTAAATAAAAATACTGTTTGGAGAACAATAAAATAAGAACTTAGAAATTTTTAGAATAAGTAATATGACTTTAGTTAAAGTCCCGACCTGGGTAAGTCGTTAAAAGATCTCGTCATGAAGAAGCCTAAAAAGAACTTCTTTTACTTGGATGAACTAGATTCTAGTTCTGAAGAGTTCGAAGATGAATACCTTTCATTTTCAGATCCGAGGGTTGTTGGTATAAAAACCATGAAACAACCCAAGCGGGGCTCAATTTATAAGGAGCCTACAGCTTTCAACCCGTATGCTAAGGCATACTTAGGCCAGCAACATTCAGATCCTGGTCGACATAAAAACAAAGGTCAGCAACATTCAGATCCTGGCCGACTCAAATTCAAAGATCAGCAACATTCAGATCCTGGTCGATATAAGAATAATGATCAGCAACATTTAGATCCTGATCAAAATTATAAAACTTCATGGCTTAATAAGTTATGTTGTTGTTATACCAAGGAAGATTCTGTTAAATCAGATCATCCAGTTGAGTTTACTACTCGAACTAGGTTACAAAGAAAACCTAGCTTTAGATATCCAAAATGAACGGACATAAAAATAAGAAAGTTCAGAAAAGGATAAGGCAACACAAAAGTTGCTGCCAAGTATTGGTGGTTTTAATTTCTATTACTACTACCTGTAGCCCTACAGAGGGAGGAAATCTTGACTTAGACGAAATTACAGGAAAAGTTGAGAATCTTAAAATAAAGAACAACATAGGCTACCACTTTAAAAAGAAAGTGAGGCAAGTAGCTCAAGAGTTGTTCATTTCAAGAAAAATGGACACTACTTTGTTAATTCAAGGTATAGATGCCCTAAAACAATTAGCTAATAAATTAAATGGCTATTGTTCTGGAATACCATCCAGATTAAATGCACTCAAAAGTTCTGAATTTAAGACTTTGAGAGGTCAAACACATATAGGTGCAGACAGATTCGTCCACCTATCGCAAATAAAAGATACAACTTTTATAGAAGCAAAGGCTAGATGTCAAGCCTTAGGTAAACAATTACCTGAAATCTATGATGACTACTCAATGTTAGTTTTATCTTCTCTATTAAGAGAAAAGCAACTAACAGCAGTCTGGGCAGGAGTACAATACGACTCTACCACAGCTATGCAGAGATTCATAAGCACAGGTATGCCCCTGTATAGAGGTTTCTCTAAGCTAGAAGTGTATTACCAAGGCAAAATGACGACGATGAGATTTGTTTTAGACAACTCTGAGTCATCCTTTTTATATGCGCATAATGGAACACTGTGTACTGTAAAAGACTTTGATTCGCCAGGTTCAACTGGAGCCTATGGTGATAGTACATGGAGAGATAAAGTATTGACTTTTTCTCAAATTACAGCGCCAGTTATTTGCGAAAATAAATGGGATGGTAAAGGTTTTGAAATGATCGACCCTACAATGGATCAAAAACATATTACCATGAAAGATCTAAGCATTTACGTTATGTCCGCAGATCAAAAAGATTCAAAAACGGTTCCCATAAAAGGAGGAACATCAGAAATAACTTATGATAAGAGCAACTCTCAATATGATTGGAAAGTTGATCAAGAAGTCATAGAAATGGCCAATGCCTATCAAATGACTTGCAATAGCATAGTTGAACATGCTAATGAGACACATAAGAACCTCAAGAGCAAAACTGACAACTTGCTAGCTTTAGTTGATATTTCATATCATATGGAGCAATTTAAAGAAGATAAAAGAAGAAAGAGAGCAGCTACCTCTTTCTTAGGCAAAGTTATCTTTAGAACAGGATTCAAAGCAATCTGGGGACTTTTCGGTTTTGTCCAACAGATTAGGCAAGATATCAAAATTCACAATCTTGAAAAACAAATTGTGAAAAATCAGAGAGACACTGCAAGCAACTCTAAGTTAATTAAAGATTTGTCTCTAACATTGAAAAATCAGTCAATCGCAGTTCAGCAATTACAGATTTTAACAGCCAACCTTGAAAAAAGGATAGAAGCTTTAGAGCAGGACATGCAAGCTCTTCAAGAAAGACTTAGCTCTACTGAAGCCAGGCTAGAAATAGCAGTCAAGTTACAACTCATTTCTAATTTAATTATTAGGACTGAACAAATTCTGAGAGATGGCTACAATACCTTGGAAGATATTGTTCACTACTCAGTACTAGGTCAAACTTCGCCAAAAGTTTTACCTCTATCTCAAATTGAGTTAGTTCAAAGAGAAGTTCAGAAAATATCTAGTGCTGACTTGGACACAGATTTTTCTAAAATGCAGTCAATTGTAGTTAGCGACCCTAATGATCCTAACTTGCTATTAATTATCATTAACGCAGCAGCAATCAGTAAAAGTACTACTGATTTAATTACAATGACTCCAATCCCAGTTTACAGTGGTTCAAAAACTGTTAAACCAGTACTTAGTTACCAAACTATTATACTGAATCAATGGATAGGCACTTATGTAATACTGACAGAGCAAGAAGAAACAAATTGCTTGTTGCATAGATGCTATGTCCACGGAATGGAAAAGTCCATTTACGACAATACTTGTGGAATCCCACAATACTTAGATAAGAATCTAGAGGCATGCGCTTATGAAGAGATTTATGACGACAATAAAGCTCATCTCATTTCGGCTCTACCTGACGGAGCATTCTTTAGCTTTAAAGACACTGTTGATGCTCAACTTTTCTGCACTGATAATAATTTAGCAGGCAGATTACAAAAAGTTTCAGGCACTGGGGTACTGCAAATACCAAATGGATGTACTCTAAGCGTGACCGATTTAAAAGGTCGAAATTCAAAGTTGAAGGGACCTCCCCTACACAACTTTATTCAGGGACAAGATGTGGTCCTAGTTGACAAGCTACCATTAAGTGTAATTATGGAGTCAGCTGGTCTAGCTAACAAAAGTCACACATTGTTAGATCAAATGTTAGAGCAACATTTAGGTCAAATGCAAAATGACTTAAGCGTCACTAATGTGAAACTTAGGATTCAAGGAACAGCAATTATTACTATAATTGCTACCACCTTTGCAACAATAATTATAATAATTATTGCCGCATACCTCACATATCGATTCTCAAGTAGAGTTAGAGAAAGAATGAAATTTATTTGGGGTATTATTGACAACCTCAGAAACAGAGTGGAAGACATTCTTCCTCATATTCCATTTAGAAACACTTTTAGGAAGCTATTACCGATACCCTTGAAAATGTTTATAAAGGAAGAAAAAAGAAAAGAAAAGTCTGAAAAAGAAATGCAAATGATTGAAAGACCGAGATTAAGAGCCATTAGACGGTTCGCTAGAAGAAAAAGAAAAGAGGAACCGACTATGAGATGGTCAGATCTTCATAGAGATACAGTCAGGGACACTCAGTTAACACCAAATTCCCACACTTATGTTACATTAGAGAGTCTAAGGGTACCACAACCACAACCTAGGACATTATATCCTAATGTAAACCATTTAATGACTGATCTAAAAACAGTCAATAGAGAAGTTGACAACCAGGAGAAGGAAATGCCTAGGTTCAACTTTAGCACGTTGAGGCGTTTAGAAAATGATAATATGTCAATCACTGCCAGGGGCAGTGTAGCTAGTGATTTGGATCAGTATGATTCAAGTAAAACTCACAATTAAGAAATCATAATTATAAAATGATGACATCTATCAGTAGAAAGTTAGTTGATGACATTGAAAAGATCAGGCTTCGAAAAGCTGAATTAAGAGGCCTCATCAGGAACAATCTTTCACTGTTAAATATAATGACAGAAGACTTAACTGTTTACCTTAGTAGACTACCAAAAAATAGGAGTAACCAAGTAACTACTCATATAAAGTGGTTCTTAATAAATGTTAAAGAACTAACAGAAAGAATAGAAGTATCTTTCAGCTTTGAGAGCGAAGATACTAAAGAGAAAAGTAAAATAGTTACTATTCCTAGTCCACCAGATGACATTCCTCCTGAACTTAAAGCAGAAGATGATGTCAATATTTGTCTAAAAATTATTAGGGATATTCTCATCAGTATAAGAGAAAATAAGAATAAATTATGCATATTAGGAGTAATAGATCCTAGTGAAGGAATGACATCACAGATTATGTACACCTTCGACAACATGGCCCTAGCAATAAGAGATAGACTTAGGCTAATAGAGCCACCGCAAGAACCTCGTTCACAACTAGGTAAAACATTAACAGAAACAATAATTGTGGCTAATAGAAACTTAGAAAGTTCACTAGCTAGAGATTCTGAAAAAAGGAATTTAAAATAATGTCCGATTCAGTAAAAGACCTAGTAAACGAAACTATGGCTACATTTGTTAAGGGAAGCATATGTGAATTAGTAGCTCTTCTATGTGGCCAAGCCAGGAAATTTATTAGACTATTAGAAAAATTTCCGTTAGAAAAAAGACAACTTGCCAAAGAAGAAATAGAAAAAATGCAAGATGAATTGATAGAAATGGTCACTGAAATCCAGCTATCATTTTTAGAAGAAATAGAATAAAAATGTCACGACCAAATAATTCAAGACAAATCGAAGATTCTAAAAGAAGAATTACTGAGTCGGTGATGATGATTCATGGATTAGTGTCTTTGTTAGACAGTCACAGAAGAATATTAAGTGAACAAAATCAACCTGATCCAAGTAATGGAAAAATTGCGTCGGCAAAAGAAGCTGTTAAAATTACAGCTGAAAAACTTCGAGAAGTTCTAGAACTTGAAGAACTTCAAATTAACGAAAATATTGTTACACAATAATGAATCAAGTACTGAGCGATCTTCAAGTAACATTAATTTCATTAGCCTCTGATTTAAATAATAGAGTTTGGATGGAAAGTTACATCATGTGTTGTAGTTTTTTAGAACAAGCAGCACAATCACTCCAATTTCAAGTAATGAATGGAGGAGGGTTTGATACCATGGTAGAATACGATAACGAACTAGATGGCCATATTAGTCAAGTTCTAAGTATACTTAACAAAGAAGAAACTGTCACATCAGATATGACCATATGGGTGATGTCCTTACTAAACTACATGTTGTACCTTAAAGGAATAGTTTACAACCCGAATCCAAATGATTTATTAAAATTGGTCAAACCTTTACAGGTTGTTAAACTAAACATTAGAGAAAACAGAATTCTAATGGAAGGAGCCCTTACATGGGTTGATAGAAAATTAATAAAGGAATAATGGAAGAACCTATTATTTTAATCCATTCATTAGACTATCTCTTCCTAGGACTGGAAGCAGCAGAAGTCATGAAAATGGACTTAGTTAATGAAGTAAGAATAGAAGCTGATAGATTAAATGAACTAAAAATCAAGCTAACCAGAATTAGAGAGATTGTGAAAATTAACAAAGAAAACAGTCAAAAATTAGCTCAATTCTATGAAAAAGATCAAAATTTAATGCCACTAGTAGCCAAGTTTATAACTACTTTAACAGAGTTAGATGAAATTTCATCCTGCAAAACCATCACTGAGATGATGGGAGTAATTGAGAGAATAACACAATGTATGATTCAAATTCAGATTCAATTGACCCAATAGACAGGTTGGAAGAAATCTTCCCAGTAAAAGACTTAAAAGTCACTAGAGAAACTCTATATGAAGGTCTCAAAGCCATAAGTGAATTAACTAGCGCTATAACTCAATTAGTTTATGAAGAAGAAAGAAGGAGGAAGGAATTCCAAGAAATCCTGATGATGACTAAAGGAGTCTTAGAATCAAGCAAATCTAAGTGCTGCAAAGTTTGTCAAGATAACAAAATTAACAAAGCTTTAGCTCCTAACTTAAATAGACTAGTTAAAGAACTAATAAACCTAGAAGGATTAGTAAAAGGATCTGACATCAGAGAGATGAAAGAGATCATTGAAGATCTAGCCAATTGGTAAAATGGAAGTAGTAAATTCAAATCAATTGACAGCAGAAAAGGTGGTAATAATCAAAAATACCCCTTTAGAAAGAAAACCTAAACATCATTATAGGCAGACTATAAAATCTATCAAATCCATAGTAGAGGAGGCAGATAGACTTTATAACCAGTTTGATTCACAGGAACAACTCATCAGAAAAAGGATTTCTAGAGATCAAGAATGGACCAAATTTTGGATCCGATCAGGTAATCTCACTAGTAAAGAAAAATCAATGATGTATTATGCTGATAGCTTATTACAACGATTAACTAATATTTCATACATGAAAGATTTAGAACATAAAGAAAGACTTCTTTACTATTTAAAAGTGGAAGTATCGCTAGAAGCTCTTCAGACTAAGAAACCATTAAGGAGAAGTCTGAGAAACTTTTCTCAAAAAGAAGATAAGTAAAATGGAGGATATATTTAATCCAGAATTTATTAGAATAATTGAGGAAACCCAGGAGCTAGCTATCAAAGCAGCTACAGCTAGTCTTAAAGAATTCAGAGGATTAGAGACAAGTGGGTACTATAGACATAAAGTAGAAATGAAGATAGACTATATTCAAAACTTAATGAGAAGTTTTCTCTTTAGAACAGATATCTATCTTCTGATGAAATTACAAAAAGATTTCCTACAACTATTAAGTGTAGTGTTGAGTGAAATTAACTCCCAAAAGAAACATCAAGGACTCAAAATTTTCCATGAGTTCTTAGAAAAAACAAAGATGGACACTAATTATACTTATTGGAAAAGACATAGTATAATAAGTACTTCAGTAGAAACTTTTGATGGTTGAAGAAATACAAGTAGACTATAAAAGAAGTCCACTATCAATAAGAATGCTTAAATGGGTACGAAACTTAGTCACAGTCAT
>Ga0164292_10005759_pt1 | contig 10150 bp, 11 predicted proteins | sample GEODES117metaG_FD_111486 | JGI IMG/M metagenome (GOLD analysis project Ga0164292, IMG submission 111486) | Eutrophic lake water microbial communities from Lake Mendota, Wisconsin, USA - GEODES117 metaG | ecosystem: Environmental > Aquatic > Freshwater > Lake | place: USA: Lake Mendota... | reverse complement strand
GTGGTCGACGGAGAATCGATCGTCGTCGATGAGACGTGGCGCGGATGTCGTGACAGATCGTGGGGTGTGCGCAACGTGGGCGAGCGTCTGCCCGGCGCCCCGGCGCGGACGCTTCCCGACGCCGTGTGGGTTTGGACGCCGGTCAACTTCGATGACGTGTGCACCCACATGGACTACATGGGATTCACCGATGGTCGTGAACGTCACAGCAGCGGTTTCATCGCGCCCGTCGGCGGCGATCTGTCCGCACTACGGACCATGGCGACGATCTCCCACGCCGTGAAGTGGAGATCGGGAACCCGTTGGGCCGAGTCGGCAACCATCACCTTGACGGCCCTCGACGGAACGAGCGAAGAAGTCCACCTCGAAACGCTGGTGCGCTTCCAGATGGGTGGCATCGGATACTTCGATCCGGAGCGAGCCCACGGGACATGGCAGGGAGAAGAGTCGGTTGTCGGCAGACGATTCCGCACCGCCGAGGTCGATCCGGCTTCGCCGGCGAACTTTCACGTGCAGAACCTGTGTCGGGCGACCTGGGGAAACCGTACCGGTCTCGGAGTGCTCGAACACATCGTCGTCGGTCCGTACGTCGCCGGTGGGTTCACCGGCATGACAGACGGTGCTCCGTGATGCCAATGTTGGGTCGATGAACATCGACAACAGGGCCGAGCAGGATCTCCTTGCCGGTCCGAGTACGCGGCGTGCCGAGTTTGGCACGTTGTTGCGCGTGTCGCGCGAGATGATCCGTGGATTCCGCCGTCTGCATTTCGTCGGGCCGTGCGTCACCGTTTTCGGTTCTGCGCGCGTGGACGAGAAGAGCGACGAGTATCGCATGGCACGTGAAGTGTCACGGCGACTCAGCCTCTTGGGTTTCACCATCATCACGGGCGGTGGTCCCGGTGTGATGGAAGCCGCGAACCGCGGAGCACGCGACGCCGGTGGGCCGAGTGTGGGCTGCAACATCAAGTTGCCGAAGGAACAAGCACCGAATCGATATCTCGACGTCAGCATCGATTTCCGCTACTTCTTCGTTCGCAAGATGATGCTGGTGAAGTATTCGTACGCCTTCGTCGTCGCACCCGGGGGTTTCGGCACGCTCGACGAAATGTACGAAGCCTTGACGCTCATCCAAACGGGCAAGATCCACGACTTCCCGGTGGTGGTGCTGGGCACCCACTACTGGTCGGGTATGCAGAAACAGCTGAAGACCATGGTCGAGGAAGGCATGATCGACCGCCGTGACCTCGATCTCCTGCTGGTCACCGACGACGTCGACGAAGCCGTCGCTCACATCGAGCAGCGCTCGGTGGCTCGCTTCAAGTTGCACCGCCGACTGCGGCCAGTCCGTGTTCTCGGCGAGAGCGCGTCCGCGGCGTAGTACTTCGTCAGCGCTTCGGCAGGACTCCCGGGTTGCCGGACGTCCACGAGCCCTGCATCAAACGGTGTGCAATGCGCCAGCCCTGGGGTGTGCGCACCAACTTGTCGTCGTAATAGCCAGCCACGACGAACTGATCGCCCCCGGGCGTTCCGTTCTTCACGTGCATTGCATGCACCTGGGCACGATGTGTCGCCGTGTCGCCCGTGACCGTCACTTGGTGGTTGCCGACGAGATGCTGGGTGACGTCGAACCAGCCGACGGCACCACTGATGCGATCCTTGATCGCGTTGCGTCCGGTGCACTCGATGCCGTGCAACATTCCGTTCGCGTCGGGGAGAAAGATGTCGTCGAGGGCGTCGAAGTTCCGCGTGTCGAGCGCCCACGTGTACGCAATGGCGAGTTCGATGATGGCTTCTTTGTCCGACACCGTGTTTTTGTCCGACATGGAGTGTCCTTTCTCGGGGGGTCTTGTCTCAGAGACCGATGCGGCCGGTTTCCTGCACGAGCTTCGAGCCGAGTTGAACGAAGCGACCGTTGCGATCGCCGATCACTTCGCCGGCACCGTCGACGACGAGCACGAGGCCGTTCACGTAACTCGCTTCGTCCGAGGCGAGGTACAGGGCGGCGTTGGCGATGTCTTCGGGCTGTCCGGCACGGCCCAACGGATTCGACACACCGATCTTGGTGTTGGCATCGGCGAGGTTGTCCGAACTGCCCGTCACCAACCAGGCGGTGAGTCCGCTCACGGTTCCGCCGGGAGCAATCGCGTTCACGCGGATGCCGTGTCGTCCGAGTTCGGTCGCCGTGGACTGAGTGAGACCCACGACGCCATGCTTGGCAGCGGTGTACACGTGAGGTCCGAGGCCGGCACGAAGTCCTGCTGTGCTGGTGGTGTTGATGATGGTGCCGCCGGAACCCTGGGCGATCATCGCGCGCGCCGCATGCTTGATTCCGTAGAAGACACTGCTGAGCAGGACGTCGATCGAGCGTTGCCATTCGGCACCGGGAATCTCGGCCACGGGGCCGACCGCGCCGAGGATGCCGGCATTGTTGAACATGGAGTCGATGCGTCCGAAGTGCGCCACGGTGCTGGACACGAGTGACTCGACCTCGTCCTCCTTGGCGACGTCGCACTTCACGAACAGTGCCTTGTCACCGAACGTCGCGGCGAACTTCTTGCCGGCTTCTTCCTGAATGTCGGCGACGACGCACCGAGCGCCTTCGTCGATGAACCTCTTCACGGTGCCGGCGCCGATTCCCGATGCGCCACCGGTGATGACCGCGACCTTTCCGTCCATGCGTCCCATTGATTCCCCCTTGTCGTGATGCAACGAGGACTACGTTAGGTCGCATGTCTTCCAAGCCCAGTGTCAGCGTTCCCTCCGGCAATCCCCCCACAGATCTCGTCATCGAGGACTTGGTGGTGGGCACCGGCGACGAAGCGGTGAAGGGCCGCAACGTCGATGTTCACTACGTGGGCGTGGCGTGGAGCAACGGAAAGCAGTTCGATGCCTCCTGGGACCGCGGTGACACCTTCGAGTTCCGCTTGGGTGCAGGCCAAGTGATCTCCGGATGGGACGAGGGTGTTGCGGGGATGAAAGTGGGCGGGCGTCGTCAGCTCACGATTCCGCCGCACATGGGGTATGGAAGTCGCGGCGCCGGCGGAGTCATCAAGGGTGGCGAAACGCTGATCTTCGTGGTGGATTTACTGAACGTGTTCTGATTCCGTCTCGTCCACGACGTGACGACACGCCGCCCACTCGGTATCCTGAGCGGAACCGAAAAGAGTGGTGAATCATGAACATCCTCGTAGTGGGTGCCGGAGGCGTTGGAGCTTCCATGGCCTCCATCGCCGAGACCAGGTCGTTCTTCACGAGCTTCGTGTTGGCCGACATCAGCAAAGAACGTGCCGAGGAGGCCATTCGGGCTCTCGATGACCCCGGACGGTTCGTCGCCGAACAGGTTGACGCACGCAACGAAGCCGACCTCGTGGCACTCATCCAACGGGTGAAGGCAGACGTGGTGGTCAATGCATGCGACCCACGCATGAACGACCCGATCTTCAACGCTGCGTACACCGCCGGATGCAACTACATCGACATGGCGATGAACCTGAGCGAGCCGCATCCCACCAATCCGTTCGAAGAAGTGGGCCAGCCCCTCGGAGCCGACCAACTCGCCGCCGATGACACATGGCGTGACAGGGGACTGCTCGCCCTCGTCGGCATGGGGGTCGAACCCGGGCTGAGCAACGTGTTCGCCCGCTACGCGGCCGACCATCTCTTCGACGAGATCGACGAGATCGGCGTGCGCGACGGTTCGAACCTGTCGATCGACGGTCTCGACTTCGCACCAACTTTCTCGATCTGGACAACCATCGAAGAGTGCCTCAATCCTCCCATCGTGTGGGATTCGACGCGCGGGCTGTACACCACCGACTGTTTCAGCGAGCCGGAGGTGTTCCACTTCCCGGCCGGCATCGGCCCGGTGGAGTGCGTGAACGTGGAGCACGAGGAGGTGCTCTTGATCCCGCGTGAGGTCAAGTGCAATCGAGTCACGTTCAAATACGGCCTCGGGGCTGAGTTCATCGACTGGTTGAAGACTTTCGCCTATCTCGGCCTCGACAGCAAGGACAAGATCCGTGTCGGTGATGTGTCGGTGGCGCCGCGCGACGTGTTGGCGGCTGTGCTGCCCAACCCGGCCAAGCTCGGTCACCTGATGCACGGCAAGACCTGTGCCGGAACCTGGGTGCGCGGAACCTACGACGGCAAGCCGCGCGAGGTGTACCTGTACCACGTGGCTGACAACGAGACCACGATGCGCGAGTGGGGTTCCCAAGCCGTGTTGTGGCAGACCGCGGTGTGTCCGGTGGTGGCCCTCGAGCTCTTGTGCAATGGTGCATGGAAGGGGGCCGGCGTGCGCGGCCCCGAGGCATTCGACGCCGTGCCGTTCTTGAACCTGCTCGGCGACTACAGCACGCACCACGGCATGGTGGAGATGGGTCCGGGTCTGTGGCCTCGACCGAAGCCAACCGGGCAGCCCGGGTGGGACCGCCCCGTTCGGCGCGCCATCGTGCCTGCGTAGCGCGTAACGTCTGTCACATGACAGCCACAGATCCAGGACTCCGCAGGTCGCCGGGCATCTCCTACCAGGAACTGCTCGACACCGACACGCATCCCGTTCCCGAAGTTCTCCGTCTGGAATCGCCGCGCTATCTCGGTTCCGCCGACATCGACATCGACCGCTTCATCAAGCGTGAGTGGCACGAGCGTGAAAAAGAACGCCTCTGGGGCCGCGTGTGGCAGTTCGCTTGTCGCGAGGAGCACATTCCGAATCCGGGCGACTACATCGTCTACGAAATCACCAACAAGTCCTACATTGTCATTCGCACCAGCAACGGCCAGATCAAGTCGTACGTGAACGCCTGTCTGCACCGCGGACGGCAGCTGAAGCAGTACGACGGCAACTGCAGCGAACTGCGTTGCCCCTTCCACGGTTTCGCCTGGACCAACGAGGGCAACCTGAAGGACATCCCGGCCGGTTGGGACTTCGAGCACGTCAACCCGAACGAGTTCGGCCTTCCCGAGGTCAAGGTCGGCACCTGGGCAGGGTTCGTCTTCATCAACCCAGACCCGCGTGCAGAGTCACTCGAGTCGTTCCTCGGCGGGATCGTCGATCAGTTCGAGCGTTGGGATCTCGGCAACCGTTACGTGCAGGCCCATGTCGGCAAGAAGTTGCGCTGCAACTGGAAGATCGCCCAGGAAGCGTTCAGCGAGGCGTACCACGTCAACGCCACGCACCCACAGATCATGCACTACCTCGGCGACACCAACAGCCAGGTCGACATCTGGGACACGTACAGCCGCGTCATCACGCCCGGTGGTACGCCGAGCCCGCTGCTCAAGTACTCGGTCAACGAAGCCGACATCATGCGTTCGATGATGGACATTCGCGTCGACCAAGACCTGCCGGTGCAGATTCCCGAGGGAAAGACCGCGCGCGAAGTCGGAGCCGCCGGTGCTCGTGAGCGCTGGCGTCCGATCGTCGGCGACATGGTCGACCAGTGGAGCGACGCCGAGTACCTCGACGCCATCGACTACACGGTGTTCCCGAACCTCCACCCGTGGGGTGCGTTCAACCGCATCGTGTACCGCTTCCGTCCGCTCGGTGACAACCATCGTGAGTCGCTCATGGAGTGCTTCTTTCTCTCGCCGTTCAAGGGTGAGCGTCCGGCTCCGGCAGAGTTCCAGTTGCTCGACTTCGACGAGCCGTGGTCGAGCGCCGAGATCCTCCAGACCCTCGGCAAGGTGTTCGACCAGGACGTGTTCAACATGGAGCGCGTGCAGATGGGCCTCGAAACCACCGTCAAGCCCGGCGTCACCCTGGCCAACTACCAGGAGTCGAAGGTGCGTTGGTTCCACGTTCTTCTCGACGAATACCTGGGAGTCTGAGCATGTTGGGCATCGTTCATCCCCTCGACGGCAAGCTCTACGAGCAGGACGGCAAGGGCAACATCAAGGTCAGCAAGGACGGCGACTGGGGTGTCTTCGGCATCGACGGCAAGCACATCGAGGGTCCGATGCTGGAGTGTGACCCGCAGCTGTGCGGTTGGGTCGGTGGTCCGCAGTACGGCAGTGCCCGGCTCGACCCGAACGCCGCCAAGACGGCGTCCTGACTAGAACGAGTCGAGCAGCGACATCAGATTCAGGTCGTCGATGGCGGCGCTTGATCGTGTCACCATCGCGGTCATGAAGGCTTTGCCGCGTTCGTTCGACGGATCCAACGTTCCTGCGATCACGGCCACGTAGACCCAGAGGTAGAGCACGGCTCTGCAGTAATCGTCCCATGCCTGATCGCTCGAGTACCCCACGACTCCGTTGGCTTCCAGCTCGGCGCACCACAGTTCGACGAGACGTTGCTCGTTGGCCCGCCGGAGTCCGGGGTCCATGTTGTGGCTGAGCAGGTAGGCGACGTCTTGAATCCCCTTGCTGCGCAGTGCGCCTTGGAAGTCGATGACGGCCATGCGCGAGTGGTCGGGTCGGGTGCCGAACATGAGGTTGTCCATCCGAAAGTCTCCGTGGACCAGGGTGTACGGGCGTTCCACCAACCATTCCTGCATGCGTGGTACGGCATCGAGGTAACGATCCTTGTTGCTCTTCAAGCTTTCGGAGATGACGTCGCCGAAGATCGAGATCATGTTGTCCCAGCCGGCCCTTGCGCCGCCGAGCATCGCATCAGAGTGGATCCCAGGGAAGTGATACGGCAGGAATTCGAGATCGGCAGCGTCGGCCTTGTCCCAGAACGCGGCATGAAGTTTCGCCAACTCGTTCATGGCGAGTTCGGCACGTTCGACACTGCAGCCCTCGACTTGGTCGCCCATGGTGTACTCCGACAGATCTTCCATCACGATGATGAAGGATGTCTCGCCGTCGAAGGCAGAAAAGTAGATCTCGGGGGTGCGCATACCAGCACGCGGAGCGACCTTCTGGCAGAAGAGAACCTCACGCTGATAAACGTTGAACGTCGTGGCGACGACGAGGTTGGCTTCGACCTCTGTCGGATATTTCACGACGAGCGTCCGTGGAGCGCTTCCCCGGTCACCGGCGTACGTTGGTGTCACGACCTCGATGAGTCCGAGGAGCCCGACGCCCTCGCCGACCGGTCGTCGTGCGAGCGCCGTGATGGAGGTGCCGGGAGAAAGATGACCGCCGGCCTGAAGTGCTGCCGTGAGCCATTCGGGGGAGATGTCGTTCGGTCGACGCGGGTAGACGCTTGGATCCGTTGCCATGGTGTCAAGGTAGTCGCCTCGCCGGACTCCGAAATCCGGCCCCTCGCCGAGCCGATCAGCGGAACTGATCGAAGAATGCGGCCACGTCGTCAGCGACGAGATCGGGTTCTTCGGCGGCCGCGAAGTGGCCTCCCGCAGGCATGCGCGTCCAGCGTTGGATGTTGGCCACACGCTGCGCTGCCCGACGCGGCAGGAAGATGAGATCCCCGGGAAACACCGCCATGGCAGTGGGTGCTTCCATCACCGGTGTGCGGTGGTGCGCGGGTTCCCACGGTTCGTTCGTGCGTCCGTAGTACATGCGCAACGAACTCGAGAAGGATCCCGAGAACCAGTAGATGCTGACGAGCGTGGCCAACTCTTCCATGGTGAACGCACGCTCGACGTCGCGGTGACCGGATTCGTCGGCCGAGTCACTCCACAAGCGACGACGCTCGATCAACCATGCGGCCATGCCGGCCGGTGAGTCGTGCATGGCATAGGCGAGTGTTTCGGGTTCGATTCCCTGCACGGTGTAGTGGCTGGTGGCCGTGGCCATGCGCTTCTTCATCAGTTCGGGGTAGTGCGCTTCTTCGGGATCGAAGTCGTCGGGTGACATCTTCGAACGATCGAGACCCGGGAAGATCGGCAGGGTCATGTGCGCTCCGAAGAGTGAGTCGGCGTGCGCGTGACCGAGCTCCGACGTGACGATGGCACCCCAGTCGCCGCCGTGTGCGGCGTAACGCCGGTGGCCGAGCACTTCGGTCATCAGCTTGTTCCACAGTCCGGCCACCTGGCGGGTGGTGAGGTGGCCGACCGGCAAGGGTGACGACCAGCCGAAGCCGGGCAGTTCGGGAACGACGACCTCGAAGCCATTGGCGGCGAGACGTCGCGCCACGTCCATGTAGTCCCAATATGACCACGGCCAACCGTGCGTCGTGATGATCGGCATGGGATTGTCGCCCGAACCCTTGAAGTGCGCGTAGTGGATGGGGACACCGTCGATCACGACGCGGTAGTTGTCGACCGCGTTCATCTCGTCGACCTTTGCTTTCCAGTCGAAGTCGTTGCGCCAGTACGAGACGAACTTGCGAAGCCAAGCCTGTTGCATGCCGTAGCGCCAGTCGTCATTGGCGATGCCCTCCGGCCAGCGTGTGTTGTCGAGGCGTCGGTGCAAGTCGGTGACCGCCGCAGGGTCGTAGGGCACGCTGAATGCTTCCGGACGCGTCATGACTTCGATTTCCCCCCGTATTGGTAACTGCGTTCCGTTCTACCACCCGCCACGAGCAGGTTCTGTCCGGTGACCCACGATGCAGCCGGCGATGCGAGATAGAGAACCGCAGCGCCGATGTCGTCGATTGTTCCCATGCGCCCGAGCGGGATGGTGCTCGTCAGCGCAGTGAGTTGGTCGCTCACGCCGAGCACGTCGATGAATGCCTCGGTGGCGACGGGACCGGGCGAGACCGTGTTGACGCGAATGCCACGCTCGGCCAGCTCGAGTGCGAGCGTCTGGGTGAGGTTGATCATTCCGGCCTTCGCCGCGGCGTAGGCGCCCGTCATGGGGGAGCCGCGCATGCCGGCACCCGATGCGATGTTGACGATGGATCCGCCGTCGGGCATGCGCGTCGCGGCGGCTTTGGCTCCCTGGAAGGCGGAGGTGAGGTTCAGCTCCAACATGCCGCGGAAGAAGTCGTCGGGAGCATCGGCCAGTCGATACGTGGTCTTTTCGACCGAACCACCGACGTTGTTGACCCACACGTCGAGACGCCCGAAATGTTCCATCGTGCGCTCGGCAAGTGTCTCGGAGAAGTCGCGGATGTCACCGACGACCGCGAGTGCTTTCCGGCCCCGCGCTTCGACGCCGGCTGCGGTTTCGTCGACGTCGGCCCGGCGTCGGGCATTGACGACCACGTCGCAGCCGGCATCGGCGAGTGCCCAGGCGATACCGCGGCCGATGCCCTGGCCTGAACCGGTGACCACGGCAACGCAACCATCCATACGGAAACTGTCGAGGATGCTCATGGCCGGACATTACTGCGCGTTCCGCGGCGCCTCCGACGGTCCTTGCCCGTGTGCCACGTGGTTACTCTTCGTTCATGGCAGGCATTCTCGGAAATCTTCAGGGCAAGACCGCGGTCATCACGGGAGGTGCCTCGGGCATCGGTCTGGCGATGGCGCATCGCTTCGGGGCGGAGGGGATGAACATCGTCATCGCCGACGTGGAGGAAGCTGCGCTGAACGCCGCGAGCGACGAACTCATCGACGCAGGTGTCAACTGCGCCGCGATGCGTTGCGATGTTTCCGATCTTGCGTCGATCGAAGCGCTCGCGGATTTCTCGTACGAACAGTTCGGCAACGTGCACGTCCTGTGCAACAACGCCGGAGTGGTGCATCGTGATCCGGTGTGGGAAGCGTCGATCGAGAGTTGGGAGTGGGTACTGGGTGTCGATCTGTGGGGCCCGATCTACGGAGTCAAGACCTTCGTGCCGCGCATGATCGCCTCGGGCGAACCGGGCCACGTGATCAACACCGCTTCCACCGCCGGCATCCTGGCCTTCCCAGGTATCGCGTCCTACGACGTGGCCAAGCAGGGCGTGGTCGCCTTGTCGGAGGCGCTGTTGGTCGATGCCCGCAACGCTGGCGTGGCGATTCGCTCGTCGGTGCTCTGTCCGGGCGTGGTGCGTACGAAGATCGGTGTGAGCGAGCGGAACCGTCCGGGCAACGTGAAGGGTGCGGCTTTCGGAACACAGGGTCTGACAACGGCAACCGAGGCGATCGACCCGGAAGAAGTGGCCGAACAGGTACTCGAGGCCGTTCGTGAGGGGAAGTTCTGGATCATGACCCACCCGCGCTATGTCGGCCTCGCCCAGGAACGAGCCAAGGGAATGGAGACCGGCGGCGAGCCGCCGGTGCCCTCGCCGATCTAGCGACGTTACGTGACGTCGGTCACCCTCGGCTACATTGTCCCGCACCAGAGAAAGAGGGGGCTCATGCTGGGGGACAAGTGG
>Ga0164292_10005758_pt1 | contig 10150 bp, 10 predicted proteins | sample GEODES117metaG_FD_111486 | JGI IMG/M metagenome (GOLD analysis project Ga0164292, IMG submission 111486) | Eutrophic lake water microbial communities from Lake Mendota, Wisconsin, USA - GEODES117 metaG | ecosystem: Environmental > Aquatic > Freshwater > Lake | place: USA: Lake Mendota... | reverse complement strand
GTAGAAGCCCACCGTGTCCAGGTGCGGCGCAAAGCCCTTGATGCCGTCAAAGGGCACGCGGCCCCAGGTCGGCTTGAGCGCGAAGACGCCGCAGAAGGCGGCGGGCCGGATGGTCGAGCCTCCGGTCTGGGTGCCCAGGGCCAGGGGCGTCATGCCGTCGGCCACCGCCGCGCCCGAGCCGGACGAAGAGCCGCCGGGCGTGCGCGCCAGGTCCCAGGGGTTGCGGGTGGGCGGAATGCGTCCGCCGCTGGCGAACTCGAGGGTGCTGGTCTTGCCCAGGATCACTGCGCCCAGGGACCGCAGCACCGCCACGCAGTGGGCGTCCTCCCCAGCCTGGAAGTCGGGGTAGAGGGGCGAATTGAAGCGGGTGGGCAGGTCGCGGGTGCGGATCACATCTTTGACCCCCACAGGCAGGCCGTGCAAGGCGCTGCGCCGGGGCGCGGCGTCGCAGGCCCGTGCCTGGGCGATCGCCTGGTCGGGGTCCACCGCAGCCCAGGCCAACAACTCGGGCTCACGCGCCTCGATGCGGGCCAGGCAGGCTCGCACATAGGCTTCGCTCGAGAGCTCGCCGCGGGACATTCGGCGGGAGGCCTCGCTGGCGGGGAGTTGCCACAGGGGATGGGCCATCGCTGGGTGGTTTCGGGTGGAGCGCAGGGCGGGGCGGAGGGTGTGACGGAGAGGGTTTCGCAGCTTGTCTGCTTTTGAAAATTGTATGCATAATGCCATCGAAGTTCAAACTAGCATTTGCAGTTGCATCCGCCTCAGTCAATGAAACTGCGCGGAATGCCGCTGTCGGGGTTGCCTGATTGCATACAAAACAGAGTCCGCTGACCCGCCAATATGCGCGCTGGATCGCCCGCGCCCAGGTGCGCGATCTGGCGCCGCAAGCCCTGGAGGTGGCCCACCTGGGTTTTGTCGACTGCCTGGGGGTGGCCCTGGCCGGCGCGCGCGAGCCCGTCGTCGAGGTGCTGCGGCGCTGGGCGTTGGAGCAAGGCGGTAAGCCGGCCGCCCGTTGCCTGGGCGAGGGGCAGCGCCTGCCCGCCTCGGCCGCGGCGCTGGTCAATGCCACCGCCGCCCACGCGCTGGACTTCGACGACTTCGCTTTCTCCAACCATCCCAGCGCGGTGCTTTGCCCGGCCATCCTCGCCGCGGCAGATTCCTGCGCGAGCCCGGTCTCTGGCGAGCGGGCGCTGCTGGCCTATGCCGTGGGCTACGAGGTTTGGGCCGACGCCTTTGTGCGTGAGCCCGACCTCTATTACGACAAGGGCTGGCACCCGACCGCGGTGCTGGGCACCTTGGGTGCCGCGGCCGCGGCCAGCGTGGTGCTCGGTCTGTCTGAAGACGAAACCCTGCACGCACTGGCCCTGGCGGCTTCCAGCGCCGGCGGCGTATTCGAGAACTTCGGCACCATGGCCAAGCCGATGCATGGCGGCCGGGCCAGCAGCGTGGGCGTCACCGCGGCCGAATGGGCCCGGGCCGGCCTGCGGGCCAGCGAGCAAGCGCTCGAGGGTGGGCGCGGCATGCTGCGCGCCTTTTCGCCCCAGGGCCGGGTCGATCTGGCGCCCGACTTCCCGCCAGCGCAGGGCCCCTGGATCGCCCGCTACCGCCTGAACCTCAAGCGCTTTCCGGTGGTCGGCGCCGCCCAGCGCGGCATCGAGGCGATGCTGGGCTGGCGTGAGGTGCACCCGACTGTGCCGGCTGGCGAAGTGACACGCATCCGAGTTCGGATCAGCGCCCGCCATGCGGCGGTCATGCCCTACGCGATGCCCGACGACGCGCTGCAGGCCAAGTTCAGCCTGCCCTTTGCCCTGGCCTGCGCGCTCGTGCGAGGACAGGTTGGCCTGCGCGAGCTCGACGACGCCTGGGTGCGCGCGCCCGAGATGCGCCGGCTCATGGCCTGTGTGGTGCTTGAAACCACCGAGGACTTCGAGCCGGGTTGGCGTGATGCGGCGCCTTTTGACCAGCTCTGGGTTCATTTGCAAGACGGGCAGGTCCTGGCCTCGCCCGAGGTGCGCCGGCCGCGCGGGCATGCCGACCTGCCCATGTCGGCCGAGCAGGTGCACGCCAAGTTCATCGACGCTGCCGGCTATGGCGGTCTGTCGGCGGTGCAGGCGGAGGCGGTCTATCTGGACTGGATGGGTCTGCCCCAGCACGCGGATGTCCGCGCGCTCGGCTGGCCCATGCCGGCGGATGCCGGCGCAGGGGCTGCACGATGAAATCGATTCGCGACTTTGTTCGTTACGCGCCGGTGCCGGGGCGTCCGCCGGTGCGCTGGCCGGGCGGCAAGCGGCTGGCCGTCTGGATCGTTCCCAACATCGAGTTCTACGAGTACACCCCGCCGCCGGCGGTGGGGCGCGAGACCTGGGACCGCGTGCCCCAGCACCCCGATGTGCGCGAATACGGCTTTCGCGACTACGGCAACCGGGTGGGCCTGTGGCGCATGGACGAAGTGCTGCAGGACTATCCGGTCCGCCCCACCGTGTCCCTGAACCTGGGGATGCTGGACCACTTCCCCGAGATTGGCCGCCTCATTCGCGACCGGGGCTGGGCGGTGATGAGCCATGGCCTGTACAACACCCGCTTTCTCTACGGCATGGACGAGGCGCAGGAGCGCGCCTTCTACCGCGAGAACATCGAGGCGCTCAAGCGCCACACGGGCATGGACCTGCAAGGCATCCTCACCCCGGCCATCACCAACACCGAGCGCACGCCCGCCCTGATCGCCGAGTCCGGCATGGTCTATCACGCCGACTGGGTGCATGACGACATTCCGGTGCCGATTCTGGTTCCGGGGCATCGGCTCATCTCGCTGCCTTATTCCTATGACCTGAACGACGCCCCGCTGTGGGACGGCCGGCCCTATGGCGGGCCCTACTTCGTGCAGGCCTGCAAGGACGCCTTCGACCGGCTTTATGCCGAAAGCGACGAGGGCGGCCGGGTGCTGTGTATCGCCCTTCACCCTTACCAAATTGGCCAGCCTCATCACATTGGTCATCTGCGCGAAGTGCTCGACCACATCGCCGGCCATGAAGGCGTCTGGTTCGCCACCGCCGACGAGATGGCGCACCATTTCCTCGAGCACCATTACGACGAGCAGCTGGCGCATGCGCAGGCGGTGCAGCAGCGTGCCGACGAGGCCCTGGCGCGCGCCCAGAGCGCCCGTGTTGCGGTGCCGGCCACCTGGCCGCCGACGGATCGCCAGCCCGGCCCCTGGCCGGCGAACGGGCAGCCGGGTTACGACCACCCGCACCTGGCTTGGTCGCCGCTGCCCGAGCGGCCGGTGCTGCGCTGGCCCGGGCCGGGACAGCTGGCGGTGGTGCCGCTCTTGGTGCTGGAGGCCTACGAGGACCCGCTGCCCGAGGGCTGGCCCCAGGTGCGCAGCGTGGGCGGCGGACTGATTCGCGACTTCCCCAACATCTCGCGGGTGTCCACCCGGGAATACGGCCACCGGGTCGGTATCTATCGCCTGCTCGATGCGCTGCGCCAGCGGGGCATCCGGCCCACGGTGGCCGTCGACGCGCTGACCGCGGAGCAGTACCCGGAGCTGATCGACCGCCTGCACACCGACGGGGCGGAGTTTGTCGCCCACGGCCTCTCGGTCACCCGGCCGCAGACCAGCGCGATGACGCCAGACGAAGAGCGCGCCTACATCGCCGAAACCCTTTCGCGCCTGCGCGCCTGCGGCGTCCACACCCGCGGCTGGTTCGGCGCCGACTACAGCGAGTCCACCCTCACCCCGCAGCTGCTCGGGGAATACGGCGTCGAGTACCTTTCGGACTGGGCCAACGACGAGCAGCCCTATCGCATGACGACGCCGGGCGCTTTGGTGGCCACGCCCCTGTGGGCCGACTTCGACGACCAGACCGTTTTGATCAACCGCATGTGCAACCTCGACCTGTTCGAGGACCACTACCGCAAGGCCCTGGACCAGCTTGCCCGCGACAGCCAGCGCAGCGCGCGGCTCCTGCACCACGCGGTGCGGCCCTGGGTGATGGGGGCGCCGCTGCGCATTGCCAGCTTCGAACGCATGCTCGATCACGCGCTGTCGCTGCCCCAGGTCTGGACGCCGCGCCTCGGTGAGGTGGTCGACGCCTGGCGGACGGTGAACAAGGATTGACCGAAGCGACCGAACCGAACCGAATTGAATAGAACCTCATGAGCCCTGAAAAAACGGATTCCCCACCCGGCAGCGCGGCGCCGATGATCGTGCTCGAGCAGGTGTCCAAGACCTTTGGCGCCGGCACCGGCGCGGTCCACGCTCTGCACCCCACTGACCTGCGCATCGACGCCGGCGAGTTGGTGGGCCTGCTCGGCTTCTCCGGTGCTGGCAAGAGCACCCTGCTGCGCCTGATCAACCGGCTGGAGGCGCCCAGTGGCGGGCGTGTGCTGCTGCAGGGGCAGGACATCACAGGCCTGGGCGACGCTGACCTGCGCCAGGTCCGTCAGCGGGTGGGGATGATCTTCCAGCAGTTCAACCTGCTGTCCAGCCGCACGGCGCTGCAGAACGTGATGTTCGGCCTGGAGGTGAGTGGCCGCGGCGGAGACGAGGTGCGCAGCCGCGCGCTGCAGGCCCTGGCCGACGTGGGCCTCAGCGACAAGGCCGAGGCCTATCCGGCGCAGCTCTCGGGCGGCCAAAAGCAGCGGGTGGCCATTGCCCGCGCGCTGGCCACCGAGCCCAGCATCTTGCTGTGTGACGAGGCCACCTCGGCACTGGACCCGCACACCGCCTTGTCTATCCTGCGCCTGCTCAAGTCGCTCAAGGAGCGACGCGGCATGACGCTGGTCATCGTGACGCATGACATCAAGGTCGCCAGCTACCTGTGTGACCGTGCCATCGTGCTGGAAAAAGGGCGGGTGGTTGATCGCATCGACATGGGTGCGCCGCAACCGGCCAGCTTGCTGGGCAAATTCTTCTTCGAAACCGCCAAGGGCTGGACCGACCAGACCGTGCTGCCGCAGGAGGACGCATGAACGCCTTGTTCGATACCCTGGTCCAGTTCGGCCCCGACCTGTGGAAGGCCACGCTCGACACCTTTTTGATGGTCGGCGTGACCATGCTGAGCGCCGTGGTCCTGGGCACGCCCCTGGGGGTGATGCTGTTTCTCGCTGCGCCCGCCGGCCTTTACCCGCGCCCCTGGCTGCACAAGCTGGCCAGCTACCTGGTGAACGCGCTGCGCTCCTTCCCCTTCATCATCTTGCTGGTGTTGCTGATTCCCTTCTCCCGTTTGGTGGTGGGCACCAGCATCGGCCCCAAGGCGGCGGCGGTGGCCTTGTCCTTTGCGGTCATTCCCTACTTTGCGCGCTTGGTCGAACAGAACCTGCGCGACGTTCCGCGCGGCATGGTCGACATGGCCCGTTCCTGCGGCGCCTCGCCCACCCAGATCGTGCTGCGGGTGTTGCTGCCGGAAGCGATGCCCGCTCTCCTGGGCAGCCTGACCGTCACCGCCACCGGCTTCATCGCCTATTCGGCGGTGGCGGGCGCGGTGGGCGCGGGCGGCCTGGGTGACCTGGCCATCCGCTTTGGCTATTACCGTTTCGAAACCGGCGTGATGATCTGGTGCGTGATCATCATGTTCGTGCTGGTCCAGTCCACCCAGTGGCTGGGAGACTGGCTGGTGCGTCGCTCGGACAAGCGCACCTGATTCACGCAAGGCAGTTCCACAACCCTTTTTTCAACAGGAGATACCCATGAAACCTCGTCGCCTCGTTCTCACCCTGCTGTCTGCCCTGGCCCTGACCAGCGCCGGCCTCGCCCAAGCCCAGGCCGTGCTGCGCATCGGCTTCTTCCCCGGCCCCTACGCTGACCAGTTCAAGCGCGGCGTGCAACCCTATCTCGAGAGCCAAGGCATCAAGGTCCAGGCCACCGAGTTCTCCAACATCATCCAGCTCAATACCGCGCTGATGGACGGCTCGCTCGACGCCAACGTGTTCCAGAACCGCGCCTTCATGGACAGCTTCAACACGCAGCAAAAGGCCACCCTGGTCGAGGTGCTGCAAGTGCCCAGCGCGCCGCTGGGTGTCTATTCCGCCAAGCACAAGGACCTCAAGGCGCTGCCCAATGGCGCCAAGATCGCGGTGCCCAATGACCCGACTTCCATGGGCCGGGCCCTGGCCTTCCTGCAGCAGCAAGGCTTGCTGACCCTCGACCCCGCCGTCGCTCCCGGCCGCGCCACCGAGCGCAACGTGACTGGTAACCCAAAGAACCTGCAACTGGTGCTGCTGGACGCGCCGCAAATGCCGCGTGCCATGCCTGAGGTTGACGCTGCTGCCATCCTGGGCAACCACGTGCTCGCCGCCGGCATGCTGCTTAGCTCCGCCCTGGCCATGGAAGACCCCGCGCCCCAGTACCGCATCATCCTGGTCGCCCGCCAGGACGTGGCCAAGAGCGATCTGGTCAACAAGCTGGTCACTGGCTACAAGTCGCAAGAGTACCGCCGCTTCGTCGAGACCGACCCCAAGGCCAAAGGCTTCTCTCGCCCCGAATACTGGCGGTGAACATGAGTCAGCCGATCCAGGCCACCGCCAACGTGGCCAGGGCCTGCGAGGTCATCCGAGATGGCATTCGCAAGGGCACCTACCCGGGAGGGGCCTGGATTCGGGAGATGGCGATCGCCGAGCTGGCACAGGTCTCACGCACTTCGGTGCGCCAGGCCCTCAACGTGCTGGCGCTGGAGGGCTTTGTCGAGCTCCACCCCAATCGGGGGGCGATGGTCATCGACTGGTCAGACGACAACCTGCTGGAGGTCTTCGACGTCCGCGTGATGCTCGAGTCTTATGCCTGCGAATTGGCAGCGCAACGTGCTACCGACGGAGACATCGACCAAATCGCGCGCGAGGCCGACCGCTTTTCGGCGCTGGTGGAGAAGGTCGGCGCCGAGGCCGGCACCCGGGGCGGCGACCGTCAGCGCCACCTCATAGCCCAATCCAACAACGACCTGCATCAGCAGATTCTTTCCGCCTGTCGCAACCAGCGCCTATCGTCCCTGTTGGTAGCTGTGGTGCAGGTCCCTATGGTCCACCAGACCTTTGCGCGCTACGACCGCGACGACCTACGCCGCAGCGCAGCGCAGCACCAGGACCTGGTCCAAGCGATTCGTCGCCACGACAGCGAGTGGGCACGGGCGGCCATGCAGTCCCACATCCTCGCCGGCAAGCAGGTGATCTTCGCTGGCAAGGCCTCGACTTCAGTCACTCCCCCGGCTGGATCTCCCCCGGCCTCTCAGGCCGAATCTCGTAAACCCGGTAAGACACGGACCTCTCGATGAGTGTGCTTCAACCCGAACAAGACGCCCGCCGGGCCATGCAAGCCATGCAGGCGGGCGGGATCGCCATCCTGCCCAACGACGTGGGCTATTCGCTCATCGCCGCCCAACCGCTGGCCTTGCGCAAGATCTTCGACACCAAGCGCCGCGCCCCGCAGAAACTCAATGCCATGCTGGGCAACGACGACCTGCACAAGGCCCTGCACAAGGTGAGCAGTCGCGGCCGCGAAATCGTCGACGCCATCACCCGTGACTACGACCTGCCTCTGGGCCTGGTGGCCCCCTGCGACACCGAGCATCCGCTGCTGCGCCAGCTCGACCCTGACATCTATGAGCGCAGCACCAAGGGCGGCACCCTGCTCATGCTGCTCAACGCCGGCCCCCTGCACCGGGCCATCACCGCGCTCAGCTTCGAAACCGGCACGCTGCTCTTTGGGTCGTCCGCCAACCTCTCGCTGCACGGCACCAAGTTCCGGGTTGAGGACATCGAGCCGGAGATTCGGGCGATTGCCGATGTGGTCATTGACCACGGCCTAGTGAAGTACCACCCCTGGCAGGCCTCCTCCACCTTGCTCGATTGCGAGACCCTGCAGGTGCTGCGCTTTGGCTCTTGCTACGAGAACATTGCCGACATTCTGTGGCGGCACTTCCGGGTGCGGCTGCCGGAGCGGCCGGCGACCTGATCGACCGGTCGCCTGATCAGACCGCGACGCCGCAGCTTTCCCGAAGCCGCTCGGCCTGGATCAGGCTGATCTTGCCCCGGCCCAGGGCAATGGCACCGGTTTTCTCCAGGATCTTCAGCTCCCGGTTGATGCTTTGTCGGGTGGCCCCCAGGATGTCTGCAAGCTCCTCCTGGTCAATGCCCAGTTGCGCGCCATGCTCCGCGAACAGGCCGCGCAGGATGCGCGCCAGCCGCGGCGCCAGGGCCAGGGTGTGGCTTTCCCCGAGCGACTCGTAGAGGCGCCTCGAGCGCACGCACAAGAGCCGCAAGATTTCCCAGGACAGGGACGGGTCACCCTGGAGTGCTGACACAAACGCATCGCGCGGGATCAGCAGTAGCGCCGCGTCTTCCCTGCAATGGGTGTCGTGAATCTGGGGCCGCTCGTCGATGAGGGGGATCAGGGACTGAAACTGACCGGGCCCCACCAGGTTGATGACATGGCGGCGACCGTCCGGCATGTCAAAGCCCACCAGCAACGTGCCCCGAACCACCACCATGAAATGGGTGGCGATACGGCCACGCCAGCCGACCTGTGTGCCGCCTGCGTGGCTTTCCAGGTGTGCTGAGCGGGCCATCAGTTCAAGCGTGCCCGGCTGCGCCTTCATCAGCCAGGGGATGGCACGCAGCGCCGCCAGCGCCTGATCGTGCGGCGACCGGGGATCGGTGGGGGGGGCGGAGCGCATGGCAGCCTGGAAGCGGGTTGGCGAATACCCTGATGCCTTGTGTCGGGTAGCCGACTGTGAAGGCCGGCTCGCGGAAGAAGAATCGTATCCGAACAACCGCAGCACCTATGAACCTCTCTGAATACTCCATCCCGGGCAGCGCCATGCTCGAACGCATCAAGGCGATAGGTGTCGACCATCTGGTCACCGTCCCCGACTGGGTGCAAATGGCCTTCCATAGCCAAATGGAGGCCGGTGGCCACGGTATCCAGCAGATCAACGCCTGCAGCGAAAACCAGTGCGTCACGCTGGCGGCAGGGCTCACCCTGGGCGGCAAGAAGCCCTTGGTGTCCATGCAGAACCAGGGCCTCTACAACTGCGTGAACACCCTGCGCGCAGTTTGCCTGGACGCGCACATTCCAATGGTGTTCTTGGTCGGCCAGTTCGGCCGCGAGTACGCCAACCTTGGGCAGGACTCCCGGCAGTCCCGGCGCACCATGGTCCGCGTGATGGAGCCGCTGCTGGACGCCCTGGACATTCCCTACTTCCGCCTCGACCGCCCGTCCGACCTGGGCCTGCTCGACCAAGCCTATGAGGTGGCCCAGAAGCGGTCCACCGCCGCCGTCGCCCTGGTGGGCGCACCGATGTCCTGGAGCTGATCATGATGAATATGTTGCAGGCCTGCGCCCCCGTCGCCAAATCCCGGCCCGACGACTCCATGCTCGTGGCCACCATGGGTGCCATGTTCACTTTCGACATGATCGAAGGCCCCCAGGGCAACGCCAAGGGCATCCCCACCCTGGGCGGTACCGCGGGGTTACTGATTGGCTTTGCCGCTGCCAAACTGGTCAAGGCGGTCAGCGCCGACGACAGCCAGGCCGACAAGGTGCGCAGCCGCATCAGCTCGGTGCCTCTCATGGGCGGCGCCGCGTGCCTGGGGCTGGGCCTGGCGCTGGCGCAGCCTGACCGGGCGGTGGTGGTGGTCGACGGCGACGCCAGCCTGATGCTGGAGCTGAGCGGACTGGCCACCGTGGCCCGTGCCAAGCCACGCAAGTTTTTGCATGCGGTCATTCACAACGGCACCCAATTCACTGGCCTGGGCAACCTCACTGCACCTGCGGCGGGCTTTGACTTTGCCGGCGCGGCTCGGGTGGCGGGCTATGTCCATGCCGAGCGCATCGACGACGCCCAGGTGTGGGAGCAGCGCCTGCCCGCGTTGCTGGCGATGGAAGGCCCCGTCTTCGTCGAACTCGGGGTCGACCCGGTGCCTGCCCGCACCAAGCCGGGCTTTGTGCAGGACGAAATGCCAGACCGACAGTTCGAGCGCATGGGCCAGGAGGCGCTTCGCCTGCAGCACTGGCTGCGCGGGGAAGGTGTGTGAGCGCAGCGCAGGCCCAAATGCAATCTCAAGCAGAGACGTTTGACTATGTGGTGATCGGCGCCGGGTCGTCGGGCGCCACGGTGGCGCGGCGTCTGGCCGATGCCGGCAAGCAGGTGCTGCTGCT
>Ga0164292_10005756_pt1 | contig 10152 bp, 1 predicted proteins | sample GEODES117metaG_FD_111486 | JGI IMG/M metagenome (GOLD analysis project Ga0164292, IMG submission 111486) | Eutrophic lake water microbial communities from Lake Mendota, Wisconsin, USA - GEODES117 metaG | ecosystem: Environmental > Aquatic > Freshwater > Lake | place: USA: Lake Mendota, Wisconsin... | reverse complement strand
GAGAACTCATAAGTATAATCGGTATTTACAATTTTAGTTGATCCATCTTCTTGGGCAATACTTATTGTTCCTCCAATTTTACTCATAGCCTTTACAGGTGCACTTATCTTTATTCTTTCTCCCTCTACTAATCGTGCACGTATACCATTGAACGCTTGTTGTAGTGGTGTAGGATTCTCTCTGTATTTAGCAGTAGGTAATCTAAACAACAAAACTTTGTCTCCATCAGGATTTCTATTCCCGTCATTAGAGTATCGTTGTACTTTACCATCTTTATCTAAAACAGTAAAGTTAGGAGTGTTTAAGTCAGAGAAATGAAGGGGACGGGTTCCAAAAACTGGGTACCTTAATCCTTCGATTGTATTTTTAGTTCTATCTAATGTTATCCACAAATCTTTTCCATCTGCTCTTGCTCCTTTAATTACATAGTATAGTACCCCATTCTTATTAGCTACACTAGCTTCTGGATAAACCTTACCTTTTTCTGTCTTTATACTAACAATTCTTCCAACATTCAAAGGAAGTAACTCATCGTCAGTTGCATCTAGTTTAAGTTTACCTTTCTCAGATACATCTGTCTGTGCTATTCCTTTGACCATTATATCATCAAAGATGTAACGCAAGTTTGTGTTTCTTAAGAATCCACTAGGGAACAAAAATGCAAACTCTGTACGTAACTCTTTTAATCTTTGAGGAGTTACATTTGGATTTGTTACTTCGTTAAAGATTCTTTCTAAAGACTCTAAAGTTTCTGGTCCTAATACTTCTTCAATAATTGTAAACAAATCTACTAATGCAGTGTTGACTTCTTTCTTATCAGAAATTTCTTTATCTAGACCTTGAATTATTCTATCTTGGATGTCAAAGAAAGGAACATCGATTTGGCTATTGCTACTTGGATAGAACAAAGGGGCAGTTTTTAAAACCTTAGTCTGATTTTCCTGTTGTGCCTGTTGGTCCTCACTTGGCTTAGGCTTAGATACAGATTTAGCTTCCTCTATAACTACAGGTTCAACTACTGGAGAAGTCTGTTCTAAAGCAGCTAGTTCTGCTTCAAATCCCTCTTTAAATTCTTTAGCAAAATACTTACCTACAGACCAAGCTACCCCTATATTATTACCCTCTAAATCTGAAAACAATTTTCCGTTTTGTTGGATTAATCCTTTATTAGCTAATTCTGTTGCTATCCTTTCTGCTATCTTTTCTCCAATTGCATTAGATTGTCTTTTTCTATTAGGTTTACCGTTATACTTAGCAGTTAATATATAATCTAATGCGTTTTTTATGTCTTCTTTTTTATCTTCGATATTATCTAATTCATCTAGTTCTTTGTTTAGAAGTACATCTACTTTTTCTTTAGCATTATAGACTAGTCCTTTTAGAGCATCCAAGGCTCTAGTATCACCTGCTAATCCAGTTCTTTCAATATTTTCTTTTCTTTTCTTTTCCCATGCTTCTATTTTTTCTGAATATTCTGCATCAATTTTACCATATTCTTCCTGTCTTCTTCTCTCTATATCAGCTTTAGCTTCTTCAAGTTGAGTAGGCTCTGGAGTTATACCTAACTCTTCTACTGCTGTTTCAATCTCTTGTACATTTGTAGGAGCAGGTTCGGTTGTCTTAGCTAACTGATACAAGTTAAACAAGTGAGTTGTTTCTGAACTATCTATAGGAAGATTCTTAGAGTCCTTCTCCATCAAGTCTAACGTCTTTTTAATTTCACTATTAGACTTACCTAAAGTTTGCATGATTGCTGCCATCATAGCTTGAGATCCTTGTAAATCAGGATTCTTTACTACCTCAGCTATCAAGTCATTAAGAACTTTTGTTCTCTCCCTAGGAATCTCTGCAACTGCAATTACTTCTCCAGTAACCTGATTAGTAATAACTTCTAGATTTTCTTGATTAGAAAGTAAGTCAAGTCTTTCTAGATTTGCTTCAAAGGTTGGAGTAATATCTGATTCTACTAATTCGGGAACTATAACTTCTGGTTCAACAGGTGCCTCTGGTGTTTCTACAACTTCTGCAGGAGTTTCCGTTAAGTTATCTAAAGAAACTTCTTCTCTCTCAACTTGATTTTTCTCTTGCTCCTTAGCAACTAAGTCTTGAAACTCTTTGACCTTTTTATCAATTTTGGTTTTGTTTGTTGCCAAGTAGTCTGCGAATGCAGCTGTATCAAATAACTCGGCCCCTGTATTCTCATTAATTTTAAAGCCAACACTTTTAACTGCAGCAAACTTAGCCATAATCTCATCAGCAAAACTCTCTTGCTGAGCCAAGGTCATATTACCACTACCTGCTGCAGCAAAGAAAATCTCATCTAAGATATCCTTGTACTTAGCTTCTTGCTTCTCTGCCCTCTCTATCTCTCCATCTAAACTGTCTGCAATATCTTCAAACATGTTTTGTTGTTCGTCAGTGAGGTCGTTAATTGATTTGTATTTAACTCTTTCTCTAGGAGTAGTGCTATCAGTTACATCGCTTTGCTTTGGATTATCTTCGTTAGGGCTAGATTCATTTGCCTCTAAGAAATCTAAGAAGTTATCTACCAAAGTTTCCTTATCTGCTTTTAGTCTTTCAAGTTCTTGAGTGTGCTGACCAGTTATACTAAAGTAAATATCCATACCAGACTCAGGATCTAGCATGGCTTGCACAATCACATTCTGTGCATCCTCTACTGATTTAATACTTGAAGTATCTAAAGAAACTTGACCATCCTCTAACGCAGCTAAACTAGCTTGGTTGTAGGTACCGTTATCAATGGCTTGTTGCTTTAACTCAGCTCTCTTAATTGATACGTGAGTCAATGAATCTTTATAGTCTCGAATAGCCTGGATGTGTTCTTTAGACTTATTCTCTTTAATTGCTCTAGCTAATTCAATATCCGTTTTCTCTATTGACTCTGCTAAAACTTCACTAGTTGCAAAGAACTTCGCATCATGTGTCTTAGCATCAATTGTGTTTTGTACTATCTGATTCTTTTCTTCTTGGCTTAAGTTAGAGAACATATCACTCTGTCTCTTATACTTGTCAATCCTTTTACTAGCTTCCTCAGCCTCAGCCATCAAAGTTTCACGTTCTTTGTCTGTTAGAGTATTATTTTCTTTTGCTAGTCTTTCTTCAATACCCTTAACTTTAAGTATTGTTTTGAAGTAGTCAAACTGTTTCTCTGGACTATTAACTAGGTCTGAAGTAAACTGTGGTGCTTTAGAGTTTCTTTTTAGATTCTGAACCCCATACTCATCAGCAATAGTAACAAGTTGCTCTAAGTTACCAAGCATATTACTAGCTGTTGTTTGGTTAATCTCTCCTGCTTTAAAGGCAGCATTGACTTTGTTACGATAGTAATCAGCATTTACCATCATATCATACATAGCACCGTACTTCTTATTCTCGGAGTACGCTTGCACTTGTCTAGCACCGCCAGCAGTTGGTGCGGCAAAGCCACCCAAGAATGCATTCAAGGCACTTTCTAAGGTTAGTGTCGCTGGTTTCTCCTTACGATAGTTTGCATAGTTAGTAGTGGCATCAAGAGTAAAGTTAGCCAACTCAGAGAATACTTCTTCTAAACCTTCTTCTTTACCTCTAGATAAATAGAACCCACCAAAAGTTCCTACTTTACCAAATAAATCCGCAGAGTTTCTTGCTAAGTATCCTATAGTTTTTTCAGATAACTTACCTCCTAATACTCCTGAGTATAGATTTTGATACTGTTCAAAACTGCCTGTCCACTTCTTACCTAGTTTTTTAATTGCGTCATAGCCAGTTACTTTTCCAGCAAAATCGTCAAAGTATTTTAAGTTAGGAAATATATTCTCTGCTATTAATTCTATACCTGTACTGACTGCTGCAACGTTTCTAGCAATGTTATCTGCATCTTTTACTCCTTGAAGTTCTAGTCTTTCAAATGTTCTATTGTATTGCTCAGGATACATTACTGCAGTCATACCAATAGCAGAAGGCAATCGATCTGCAAGTACTTCTCTTAAAAAGAAATTATTACTTTCTCTGAAAGTAACACCCCAAGCACTTGCTGTATTTCCTGTTTTAGCTAATGTACTCGCAAAACGTCCTGCATTGGCACTTCCAAATAAAGAAGCAGTAACTCCACTTTGGAGTCCAGCTTTTACTGCAGAACCTGCTAATGACTGAACAGCTCTACCTGCTCCTGCAAATGCTAACACTTGTGGAGTTACTTCAGCAGCCATCATACCCAACCCACTAAAACTCATTTTATATCCATACCAACTATCAGGATTTTTATAAAATGCTGTAGTACTTGTAACAGTTTCACCTGCAGCTAAACTAGCTTTTTGGTCAATCACTTCAGGTACTGTAAGTCTATTACTCATGTAGTTATAGAAATTGTTTCTATCTACATAGTTAGAACTTCTAGGTATACCTAACGACTGGTTGAGAATAGTTTGGTCTGTAAACTTTGCAACGTCTTTTCCCATCCCAATACTCTTAGCCCACAGTCTTTCTCCTGCTTCTTGCCAATACGCTCCTGTTTGAGTATCAAAAAATCTACCAGTGTACATAGACAAAGCCATGTCTTCATACCAAGTAGTTTGTCTATCAGCATTCTTAAGATTGTTCCACTTAACTTGTTTGTCTAAGAACTCTAAACGATCTTCAGCAAAATCAATGATGTCTTTATTTTGCTTTATCTTATCATAACTAGCTAATGAGTTAATTGTACTTTCTGCAGCAGTTCCGTAATTAATTCTTTTCTCAAGTAATCCTAAATTAGTTTCGTAATCGTCTTGCTCTTGTTTAGTTATCTTACCTGTGTATTTTTTCTTCTGATAATCTAAAGAAAGTTGTTCTCTCTTTCTGATATCATCGATTGTTCTTTGAGCAATCTCTTCACTGAGGACTTGGTTAAATTGAAGTCCTGCAGTAATCATATCATCTTTAACATCAGTTAATCTATAATCCCCAGTAACTCTATCTCTTGTTTGATTTCCCGCTGCTCCTATTTTACTTAACTGAAGGCCATAAGAATTTACATCTTCTTGTTTTGAGTCTGTAATACCGCGCAGGTCTATATCCGCTACACCTTTATAAGCATCTGAGTATTTGTTGGGATTGACAGCCTTAATAAAATCTTGGTAACTACCAAATCTCTTATTGTCTACTAATAACTGTCCTAAGTTAAAAGCATTCTTATCTGATGAATATTGTTTCTGTACTCCCTCAAAGAACTTTTGTTGGGTAAGTTGAGGATTGGCTTTACGAGCCGTCTCATAGTTTTGGTCTAGAATAGTTAAAGCTTCTTTAGCTAAAAGAGACTGTACCCTATTTTTATAAATATCATCAACTATGCCTAATAACTTAGTAGCATTATTTTTTCCTCTAGTATAACCTATAGCACCTGCACCGTAGTTAAAACTCTTTACATCAATAGAAGCATTGGGATTGTTTACTTTACGATCTGCATAGTCTTTGTATTCCTCAGACTGCTGAATCATATAATCAATCTCTTTCTTTATACCTTGATAAGATTTCTGAAAAGATTCTAGGTCAGTGTTCTTATTTAAGAATCCATTTACTAAAGACTGGTAACTCAACAAACGTTTGTCGTGGTCTTTACTAGCACCTAAGTAAGGCATAGTTAAGTCCTCGTTGATTTTATCTAGTTGAGTAAGTAACTCTTTGTTGATGTCTTTATTCTTGAAAGCATCAGGAACATAACCACCTCTACTGATATTAGTAGGCAAAGAATCAATCTTAGCTTGAATCAAAGTAGATTGCAAGTCAAGATTCAGTTTACTTAATTGGGCAGGACTTAATTTAGCCATGCCCTCTTGTGCCTTATCTACATCCAACATAGCAGTAGGGTTTCCCAACTGAATGCTTTTTTGTTTTATAGGGTTTTGTACAGATGCTGCTATCTTGTTTACTTTAGCAACTTCGTCTGTTGTTAGGTCCTTAGCATTTTTTTGAGTTGCCGTACCCATTGCATTTGTGATGTTCCCCAATGCAATACCTTTCGGAAAAGGATTCATAGTACTTAAGTTAGCAGTAGGCACAGAAGCGCCACTAACTTTTACGGGACTCTGTACCGTAGTACTAGGTTGTTCTTGTACTGCAGCAGTATTTATAGCTAAGAATGCTCTTCTATTAGAGTTAGTCATATCTATAGCATTGGCTTGAGCCATTGCTACGTCAGGAGATACTCCTTTACTAATTAAAGCGGCTGCTCTGATAGTTCCAGGTGAAATCATTTTTATTTATACTAAGGAGGAGGAATAAGATTTATTGTTGAACTACTAGATTTGGGATAAAGCAAATCAAATAATGCTTTGTTAGTGTTATATAAGTTTGTCTTAGCATCAATCTCTCCTTGTAATTCAGCTCTAGATTCTTCTTGAATCTGTTCAGCGCTCTTTACTTCTTTACCTCCTGCTTTTTGTCTTACCTCTACTTTGGTTACACTTCCAGAACTAATCAAATCAATTGGGTTACTTGTTAAGAAGTCTCCGACACTGGTAGTGTATTCTCCAGGCATACCTCTGTTAATAGTAACTACCATATTACTTCTTCCTTTTTGAGTCTCAGCAGTAGCATAAACCTCTTTCATAGAAGTTAACTGATCAACCAACTGTTGTTTTCTAGAACCTGTAAGTTTAGTATTAGCTTGGATTTGTGCGATTGCCTCATCAACAGCAGCGCTACCTTTACTTGTAATCTTATTTGGGATAAAGTTAGCTACTCCTTTTAACAGATTACTAGACCCTCCACTTTGAGTAACGTAGTCCAAATTCTGTTTATATAACTCAGTAGTTCTACTTTCTCTTCCTTGGGCTTGGATTCTCTGCAAATCATAGTTATGTTCCAACTGAGCCATGAAAACTTTATTTTCTTTCAACTCTATCTTAGAGTTGTCAAAAGCAAGTTGTCCTGCAATACCATCAATCTGACGCTTCATAAAGAAAGGTAAGTACTCACCCATATCAAAATCATCTGGGTTCATCTTAACATTTTCGTTAGCGGCAGCTATAGTACTTTCATAAGACTTAATTCCGCTATCCAAAGCTTTCATTTGTTCTAGTTGTTCTGCAGTTGGTTTTTTAATCTCTTTAAGTCGAGCAAGTTCTTGCATAGACTCCTTGCGTTTTTGGTTAGCAATGAGTCTTTCTTCTTTGTTATAACCAACCCAGTTCTGATAAAGAACGTCGTTACCTAAACGATACATGTTAGCTTGAGCATGAATCTGCAATTGATTCTGTTCGTCAGGAGTCATACCCTCCATGGCTCTTCTATAGATATCCTCTCTACGTTTACGTTTGTGTTCTACCATTCTTAGATAGCCATCAGCGCCTCCATAAAGTTTAGGGTCGGTATATTCTTCAGCAGGAACTTCTTTTTCTACCTCTCGTATTCTTGCCTTAATGTCTATGTAAGATTGGTAGGTTTTGTTTTTAGCAATTTTTTCTCCCAAGCCACCAGACTCTATATGTTTCTGAGCATCATACATATAGACCAAGTCATTATCTGCGTTTCTTTGGTCTTTAGGTATAGAGGCTAATTCTTTCTGCCTTCTTTCAACCTCTTGACCATTCTCTAGTGCAGTTCTAATGTAAGTATCATTTTCAAACGGCTTAGCTAAGTTAATAACTGCTTCTACGTTTCCAATGTTAGAAAAATCTAATCCCGCATTTTGTTGAACGTTCTTATGAAGCTTATCCATCTCTTGGTCAAAATACTTCAACTCATTCTCGTTCTTGATAGTTGCTCTAAGTTTTCCGTAGTTGTCGTAAACTTGTTTAATCTGATTACGACCTTCGTCGTACATCTCTTGCTTCTTAATAGCAACTTTTATTAAATCCTCCGCAGGAATAGGACTTACATATTCACTGGTTACAAACCTAGTATGTTGTGCTGAAATTGCCATAGTTAGTTAGTTTTAGTTGTTTGGCTAGTTGCGGCAGCTTTTTCTTTATCTAGTCTTGCTTGAGCTGCTTTTTTAGCTTCTTCTGTTTTAAAAGCTTGATAGTAACTTTCCTCTAATTGTAATGGATTGTAGCCTTGTGTATTATCAATAACAATAGAACCTGTCTTACCATCTACTTTATAGTTTCTTACAAAGTTTTCAATATACAGTTTCTTCTTATTCTCTTCCATATTATACAGACTGCGTTTATCAGAAGCACTCTTAACCAATGCTTGGCGTTGTGCTGTAACTGCATCATCTGCTTGTGCAATCAAAGTATTGTACACTCTATCCAAAGATTGCATATCGTACACATCTTCTTGCCAACGTGCTTGTGCATTTACTTGGTCTACTTGTGCTCTTTGTTGTGCGTCAAAGTTTTGTTTCTCAGAGTATAGTTTTTGTTTAGCCCCAAGAGTAGCAATTAAAGCTGTGTTTGGATCTCCTCCTGCATTCATTGCTGCCATATAAGAACTATCAATATCTTGTAACTGAGGTTGGATGTTTAATGTCTGAGGCATTACGTATGGAGCGTTGTAATCCATAGGGCTATAGGCAAACATCTGGGATGCTGCCATACCATACAACTCAGGAGCTAACTGAGGATAATCAAAGGGAGCTTTTGTATACTTACCTTTTGGTGCTTCTCCTAACTGTGTCTTGTATTCCTTTCCACCATCTGTTGTTTTTCCTGGAGGATTTTTAGGAGTTCCTGACTTAGGAGGTTCTTCATCTTCAAAAGCACTAATCTGCCCAATTGTTGTATTCCCTCCCCATAAGTCTACAGGAGAAATAGGAAGACCCATCCACTGGTGGTCAGACAAACCTTCTGGATCAATTCTGAATCCACGAAGCATATCTTTGTCTTTGCCTAATTTACTTTGAGCGCCTTTTACTCCACCAAATGCTCTATAAGCAGCTTGGTACTTTTGAGTAAATTCTGGACTCATCTCAGCACTATCCAACTTGTAACCAGTTACATTCCCTTTAGCATCCTTTATTTCAGTAGGTTGTTTTTTTAACCAAGGAATATTACTAGACGCTTTCCCAGCTTTAACATCTGCTACGAACTGAGGGGACTCAACATAGTCCTTAAACAACTGAGCAGTTTTAGCTTGTAACATGTTGTTGTCTGCTCCTTTGTCTAGTGCAGGGTCAAACAATACATCTTCCATGTTCATGCCCTTATAGAAGTTTCTCATAGACACTAGAGAGTTGTTTCCTCCCTTCATAATATCTATAAGTTCCTCTGAGCTACCTACCATTAAGTTTTTATCTTTTAGCTGCATTTGATATGCAGATAAAAGTAGAGGGTTTAGTTGGTCGTAATTCTCGTTAAGTCTATTTGAAACTAATTTGAATACATCCCCACCGTATTGGTCTCTTAATTGTTTTCCTTTAAAATCACCTTGATTCTCTACGAATACTTTTCTTCCATTAGGAAGAGTTTTATAGTACATTGAGTTGTCATCCGCTGCATTAGTCTTACCTACTGTACCTGCAGTAGTTGGGTCAGCATCACTGGCTCCAATCATATTGGCAGCAGTATTAGCAGTGGCCTGAGGAGTACCTCCTACTAAACTAATGTCATTTGGTTTAGCAGCTGCAGCGGCTTTGGCAGCCACAGTGTCATTTATAGTTTTAATAAAACTTTTTTGTTCTTGAGTTTCTGCATCAGCCTCATCACCCAAGTAGAACCCTTTTTGTTGTTCTGGAGTTAGAACTACTGGAGCATTAGGACCAAAAAACTTTGCGTTATTAATGCGAAATTGTTCTTGCTGTTGTGGTGTAAAGATTACAGAAGGATTGCCCATACCAAACTGACCTTTTCTCATACCTTCAGGTTCCATCTCACCAGTAGAGTTGCCATTCATCTCTTGTTGAATCTGAAACAACTCTTGAAGTTTCTTCATGTTTCTATTCAATAGAATCTCAGCAGTACTTCTATCAACAGATTTAGCATGTGGGTTATCTAGAATTTTTTTATACTTACTAACGTCGTACTTTTTAGCTTCGTCACTAAATGTCTTACTTAGACCAGGAACTTTAAGATGGTCAGAGAATACGATAGTACCTTCAGGCAATACAAAGTTTTCACCTCCTTGAGAATGTTTCTTTCCTCCTACTATGTATGTATCCATGTTAGGCATCATAAACATTTCACCACGTTCTAGTTCAGCTTCTTCGGCACCTGAATCTGTACCTGTCCGAAT
>Ga0164292_10005755_pt1 | contig 10153 bp, 6 predicted proteins | sample GEODES117metaG_FD_111486 | JGI IMG/M metagenome (GOLD analysis project Ga0164292, IMG submission 111486) | Eutrophic lake water microbial communities from Lake Mendota, Wisconsin, USA - GEODES117 metaG | ecosystem: Environmental > Aquatic > Freshwater > Lake | place: USA: Lake Mendota, Wisconsin... | reverse complement strand
GTAAGGGCTATCTGTGCGAAAGGGGCTGTGATATTCAGGCTCCGAATTCCATTTACAAGACTGCTGGAAAGATCCAGCGTAAATGGCAACAGTGCGCGGTCTTCGAGTGAGAATTCCGTCACTCTGGCGCGCACAGTACCCAACACGTCGTCAAGCGTAAGCCCCTTTGCATCAATCTGTAGGACCCCAGAAAAACCGGTTGGTAGTGAAGAGCTCTCAAACAACCTGCTAAAATCAAGACCCTCCATTTCAGTCTGGAGCTTGTATGCCAGCTCACTACTGCGAGCATCGATCGTACCGGAGACAGCGAACACTTGCCGCAGCATGTCATCATAGGCCGCTTCATCGGGATCTGTCGATATCGGAGTTACATCAACGCGCAGTGTGTCGATGTTCGTGATGCCTTCTTCTTCGGCTGAGATTCGAATTGTTCCGGAGCGAACCAGCCGATCGGCAATGGTTGATCGCTGAAGATCTACACTGTATGAGCCTTGCAGCTCAGCCAGTGTAAATCCTCTTCCGCGTATCTCTACCCTGCCGTTTAGGTCGCACGTGCCGAACGATGGATCGATGCGGGCAAGGTTGCCGTTTCGGACATCGGCAAACAAGCTATAGGCCATGGGAGATGTATTGAGGTGCAGCGTCATCTCGCCTTGAATCTCTCCCATGTCGTCGCGTCCGTTTATGGCAAACCATAATGAGTCGGACGGATGCCCCTTCATTTCGACATGCCTTACATGCGTCGCGCCAATAAATGCAAGGTCTGGAAGCGACAAGAACTGCATTCTCTGCCGAACTTCTGCATACTTGGCATGTGAATCATGAAGCAGAACATGCAGGAATAGCTGCGAGCTTCCATCCAGGCCAGTGATGTCAACACTCCCTTTGAGTTTGACACTGCCTGCTTGGAGGTTCATGTTGCTGATGTAGACGCGATCGCCGGAGTAGAGCACATCGCTATCCAACGAATACGACTCTCGAACATCCAGGAACGGCAGCACATAGCGGATGTCTGGTCCGTAGACCGACCGAGCGTCCACGTGCGCCCGAAGCGGATGTGCGCGCAGCACATCAGCAGATAGACCATCTTTCTCAAGATTAACACCGAGCATCTCGCCCTTAAGGGCGATCGACGTATTCGGCATCTCGAGTGTAAGAGCGGCAATTCGCACGCCCCCTGACCAAAGTCGAACGGCGCACGATGCATGCTGTATGTTCAACTGCGGAGAGAGCTCGTCGCGAAGCGAAAGGTCGTGAATCACCACTTCGTATTCGTGATTTCCAAGATCAAGAAGCGTAGAGAGCTTCACATGCACATTGCGCAACGCAAGATGACTGGGGTCGAACACGTGCATCGGGGCACGCGATACGGTCTGGTCTCGAACGTTGATCGTACCATCCACGATCGACACATCGCGAAGCCTGAGCAAAAGGTTGGATGGACTTGATGGCGTTGTGTCGCTGGAAGAGCTGATGCGCGAGAAATTCCATACGCCGTCTTTTCCACGGACCAGATTGATCGTGGGACGCACAAGTGATAACTGATTCACGGCCGTGGTGTGCCCCACCAGTGCGGCAATGTCATATGCAACGCGGAGCTCTTGGGCATCAAGCAGCGCGGAGCCCATGACGGTTAGATGCGGACGCTTGATAACGATTCCGCGGAACACGTCAATCTGAACATCATCGCAAGTGAAGGTCCCGTTGATCTGGGAGTTCACAATGCTGAGAATCTGTTTTGTGAGAAACCTGCGGCCGGTATCGGTCTGCACGAACAATACCGCTCCGGCGGCCAAGATCACCAGACACATTGCAATGTTAAACACAGTACGAAGCAACGCGACCGCAAACCGGCGCATTGGTCTGCGCTGGTCTACGGTCGGAGTGCTGTTGTGTTCTTCAATTGTCATGCAACATGCCGTACGTATTCAGAACGGCTCAGGACGATTACTCGCCTTGTGCCTTGGTATACTTTGCCTCACCTGCATCGTTCCACAGGAGCTCCACATGCAGCCATTCAACATTTGCTGCTGTAAGCTCTGTAAGAACACCAAGCGCATCCTGACGGGTGATCGGAGCTTCGGCAACATATCTGCAGCGGAAATGATCGACCATCAGGATATCCGGTGTTGGACCAGGCCACACCTTGGTACCACGGTTCGACATCAGGCGTAGTGTAAACCCGCCCACCTGCTGCGGCATTGCTGGAAGTCCGTCGTGATGAACAAACACATCAAGTCCAACGCAGTCCCAGCTCGACATTGACTTGTGGCTAAGGGGCTTGGATTCTGCCGCTGCGGCAGTTGCTACCGATTCTGTATTGGTTACCGTTGGGAGGTTCGCAATGATTGCATCGGTGTATTCCGAGGTAGAAGCCGTACCGCCAAGGTCGCGTGTCTTCACACCACTTGCAAGTGTGGCCGTCATGGCTTGCTCGATAGCTTGCGCATAGCCGATGTATCCCATATGCTGGAGCATCTGGATTGACGAAATCAGGATAGCTGTTGGATTGGCCAGCCCCTTCCCTGCAATGTCGGGTGCCGAACCGTGAACAGCTTCGAAGACGGCACAGGTCTTGCCGATGTTACCACCGGGCGCCACACCCAAACCACCAACGATACCGGCGCAAAGGTCACTCACGATATCACCATAAAGGTTCGGAAGTACCAGAACGTCGAACTGTTCCGGACGGGCCACGAGCTGCATACAGCAGTTGTCTACGATGATATCATCGGATGTGATCTCAGGGTATTCTGCAGCTACTTCATGGAACACTTCAAGCCAGAGACCATCTGTGATCTTGTGAATGTTTGCCTTGTGCACGCACGTTACACGCTTACGTCCAAGCTTACGCGCTTCTTCGAACGTGTAGCGGATAACTGCTTCGCAGCCCTGACGGGTAATAAGCTTGAGGCACTGCGCAACGTTAGCAGTTTGAAAGTGCTCGATGCCCGCATAGGTGTCTTCGATGTTTTCGCGAACAATAAGAATGTCTACATTCGAAAACCGTGTTTCTACGGCTGGCATCGACTTTGCAAGACGCACGTTAGCATAGAGCTCGAGGGCCTTGCGGATCGTTACGTTCACCGACTTGTGTCCACCGGCAACTGGCGTGGTTGTTGGCCCCTTGATCGCAATACCATTGCGCTTGATGCTTTCAAATGTTGCTTCTGGAACTCCTTGTCCAGTGGCTTCTATTGCTCCGAGTCCTGCAAGTGCCCGTTCCCACTGGATTGGCACACCTGCGGCTTCAAAGACGCGAACGACGCTGTCGCAAATTTCCGGACCAATTCCATCTCCCTCGATCAGCGTTACTGTGCGATTACTCATGTTGTGATTACCTCAATGAAAATGTTCGTTTTCGTTCTAGTATGTATTAAGAGCACAGCCTTATAGTGCCTCTACAACCACTGCGCTTGCTTCACCGCCACCGATGCAGAGTGTAGCAAGTCCGTAGCGTTTTCCATGGCGCTTGAGAGCATGCAGCAGCGTTGTGAGCACGCGCGCACCAGAGGCACCGATAGGATGACCGAGAGCAACGGCACCACCATGCACATTCACCTTTTCTCGTGGAATCGACAGCTGCTGCTGTGCGGCAAGCGTAACAACAGCAAAAGCCTCGTTGATCTCGAAGAGGTCAATATCTTCTACCGTGATTCCGGCCTTCTCAACCGCCCGCTTGATGGCATCAACCGGCGCAGTGGTGAACCAGATCGGATCCTGCGCAAACGAAGCCTGGCCCAAAATGCGAGCCATTGGCTTGAGACCGTGCTCTGCTACAGCCTTCTCCGAAGCAAGCACCAGTGCCGCAGCACCATCGTTGATCGTTGATGCATTCGCAGCCGTCACTGTTCCGTCCTTCTTGAACACCGGCTTGAGGCTTGGGATCTTGTCAAACTGTACCTTTGAAGGTTCTTCATCTTTATCGACGATCACATCGCCTTTACGCGTCTTCACCGTTACAGGTGCGATCTCGTCAACAAAGACACCATCTGCCTGAGCTTGCTGCGCGCGCTTGTAGGACTCAATAGTAAACTCGTCCTGCATCTCGCGAGTGATGCCGCATTCCGAGGCACATACTTCGGCTGCGTCTCCCATCGGAACCTGATTATAGACATCCCACAAGCCGTCCCATTGCATCAGGTCCACCATCCGTGCATTTCCAAACTTTACACCCTTACGTGAATCAAGCATTGCATGGGGCGCATTGGTCATCGATTCTTGTCCGCCAGCGATCACGATATCTGCATCGCCGCAGCGAATTGCCTGATCGGCCAACATCACCGACTTCAGTCCCGAACCACAGACCTTATTGATCGTCATCGCCGGAACACTCTTTGGCAAGCCGGCAAAGATCACGGCCTGGCGCGCGGGGGCCTGTCCAACGCCGCCAGCGAGCACGTTGCCCATGATCACTTCGCTCACTGCTTCGCCCGGAACGCCACTGCGTTCAAGAGCTGCCGAAATGGCCACTGCGCCAAGCTGCGGGGCTGAGAAATCGCTCAGTGAACCGAGCAATGAACCAATAGGAGTGCGGGCAGCCGAAATGATGTACGTCATGGGGCGACTCATTTTTTGTGGTGTATGGGGAAAACTAGAGTCACAAATTTACCATTTCAGACGTCATGGGAACGCCTAGACTTTCTCAAAGGCACTTCTCTTCCGTAAATTCGCGGGTCTACGTCCAAAACGTAGCAGTTCACTTACTGAGATCATTTACTCGGATCATCGCATGAATAAGGGTCGCATCGTCCAGGTTATTGGTCCCGTCATTGACGTGGAATTCACCAATGGCCATATTCCAGCCGTTCTTAACGCGCTCACGATCGAGCGTTCTTCGCCAGAAACCGGTGCGAAGGAAACTCTCGTGTGCGAAGTACAGCAGCACCTCGGAGAAGACCGTGTGCGAGCGATCGCAATTGATTCCACGGACGGTTTGGTTCGCGGAATGGAAGCGGTGGACACCGGAGCGCCTATCTCCGTTCCAGTAGGTCCGGCCGTGCTCGGCCGCCTGATCAACGTGGTTGGTCATGGAATCGACAACAAGCCAGAGATCAAGAGCGACAAGAAATGGTCAATCCACCGTCAGTCGCCGGCGTTCTCGAGCTTGTCCACGCAAAAGGAAATGTTCGAAACGGGCATCAAGGTTATCGACCTTATCGAGCCGTTCACCAAGGGCGGCAAGACAGGTCTCTTTGGTGGTGCCGGTGTTGGTAAGACAGTTATCATTCAGGAGCTCATCCACAACATCGCCAAGCAGCACGGTGGTTATTCCGTGTTTGCCGGTGTTGGTGAGCGTACGCGTGAAGGAAATGACTTGTATCTGGAAATGACGGAATCAGGTGTTATCGACAAGACGGCACTTGTGTTTGGTCAGATGAACGAACCACCAGGAGCCCGTGCCCGAGTAGCTCTTACGGCTCTTACGATGGCTGAATATTTCCGTGATGAAGAAGGTCGCGACGTTCTTCTTTTCGTTGACAACATCTTCCGTTTCACGCAGGCAGGATCTGAAGTTTCAGCTCTTCTCGGACGTATGCCTTCAGCTGTGGGATATCAGCCAACGTTGGCCACAGAAATGGGTGCACTCCAAGAGCGCATCGCTTCAACGGACCGCGGCTCAATCACGTCGGTGCAGGCCGTGTACGTTCCTGCTGATGACTTGACTGACCCAGCTCCTGCGAACACGTTCTCTCACTTGGATGCTACTACAGTGTTGAGCCGTTCGATCGCCGAGCTTGGCATCTACCCTGCTGTTGATCCATTGGATTCAACATCGCGCATCCTCGATCCGCTCATCATTGGCGACGAACACTACACAACGGCGTCACGTGTTAAGCGTATCCTTCAGACATACAAGGATCTTCAGGATATCATCTCGATCCTTGGTATGGATGAACTCTCCGACGAAGACAAGCTCACCGTGTATCGCGCTCGCAAGATTCAGCGCTTCTTCTCACAGCCGTTCCACGTTGCTGAGCAGTTCACAGGCTTCGCAGGCCGCTACGTGAAGATCAACGATACGATCGCCGGCTTCAAGGCCATCCTCGATGGCGATGTAGATGAAGTACCGGAAGGCTTCTTCAGCTACAAGGGTACGCTGGACGAAGTATTGGAATCATACAAGAAGTCTCAGAACTAACCGTATGGCAGACCGTATACTTTCCATCAGCATCGTAACTCCAAGCCAAACGGCGTTCGAGGGCAAGGCACTATCGGTTGCTGTGCCCGGCACGTATAGTCCGTTCCAGGTATGGTACAATCACGCCCCGATCATTTCATCGCTGGACATCGGCGTTATGAAGATCGAAGACGAGAACCATAACGTTAGTTACTACGCCGCGCGCGAAGGCTTCATCGAAGTACTCAAGAACAATGTGAACATCGTTGTTCAGGAGTTTGTGCCTGCTTCGCAGATCAATGCAGAAGACGCCGAGGCAGATCTTGCCCGTGCCCGTGATGCTTCTAGTACCGGAGACCGTCAGTCACGTAGCCAGTCTCTTAACGAAATCCATTGGGCCGAGGCTCGTCTTCGTGCAAGCAAGTTGCAGCGCGAGTCAGCTTAAGACAACAATTATATCGATGTGGACAAGGGGCTTCCGTAACTGGAAGCCCCTTTTGTATTTTTGCAGATGCGAACCGACAAAATCCTCTATGAAGGCATCACGTTCGATGATGTCCTGCTGATTCCCCGGTATTCATCAACACTTCCGCGTGATGCGAGCACTCATGCATCGCTCACGAAAAACATAACGCTACGCATTCCGATCGTGAGTGCAGCAATGGATACTGTTACTGAATCTGCCATGTCTATCGCGCTGGCTCGCGAAGGCGGCATAGGCATCATTCACAAAAACATGTCTATCGAGCGTCAGGCAGAAGAAGTGGACCGCGTTAAACGGTCGGAAAGCGGCATGATCCGCAAGCCGATCACAATGCGCAGTACTAGCACAGTGCGCGACGCGCAGGAACTGATGGCCAAGTACAAGGTTTCGGGCTTCCCCGTAACTGATGATGCAGGCCTTCTCATTGGTATCGTTACCAACCGAGACCTTCGGTTTGCACAGGATATTGATGATTCGGTAGCAAACATCATGACAAATGCCGGTCTCATCACGGCTCCGCTGGGCACTACACTCGAAGAAGCAGAGCGAATTCTGCACAAGCACAGAATCGAGAAGCTCCCTATCGTTGATCAGGCTGGAAAACTTGTAGGGCTGATGACGGTGAAGGATATATCGAAAAAGCAGAAGCATCCACATGCTGCCAAGGATGACCAAGGTAGACTCATCGTTGGTGCAGGTGTCGGAATCGCTCAGGATACACTGGACCGTGTAGCCGCGCTCGTAGAGGCTGGGGTAGACGTTGTGGTGGTAGACACAGCACACGGCCACACAAAAGGGGTTATCCAAACGGTCAGCGCCGTAAAGGCCGCTCATCCTAGTGTGAATGTGATCGCTGGAAATATCGGAACCGGAGAAGCCGCACAAGCTCTCATTGATGCCGGTGCAGACGGCGTCAAGGTTGGCATTGGTCCTGGGTCGATCTGCACAACGCGTATCATTGCCGGTGTTGGCGTTCCACAGATCAGTGCCATCATGAACGTTGCAGAAGTAGCGTCAAGGCACGGTATACCAGTGATTGCCGACGGTGGCATTAAACAGACTGGCGACGTGGCAAAGGCCATCGCAGCTGGTGCCGATACCGTGATGGTAGGCGGCATGCTAGCTGGACACGAAGAATCACCCGGTGAAAAGGTTCTCCTTGAAGGACGCGCCTATAAGACATATCGCGGCATGGGATCACTTGGTGCAATGAATCAGGGCTCTGCCGACCGGTACTTCCAGGATGTCGAAGACGAGATTAAAAAGCTTGTCCCGGAAGGCATTGAAGGACGCGTTCCATTCAAGGGCAATGTCAACGACACGATCTATCAGCTCGTCGGCGGGCTTCGTGCGGCAATGGGCTACTGCGGCTGTTCAACCATCGAAGAAATGAAGTCGGATGCACGGTTTGTGCGTATGACTGCAGCCGGACTTCGTGAGTCACATCCGCATGACATCATCATCACCAAAGAATCTCCGAACTACTACACGCGATAACTATGGCCACCTCCAGAGCCCAATTCAACGCTGCCACAGAGCGCCTAGCATCAATCCGTAAGGGGCTTGCAGCTCACAAGGTCGATGCATACGTCATAGCCCATACGCCGAGCCTGAGATACCTGACTGGATTTTCGGGATCCTATGGAATGGCTGTCGTGACAAAGAAGAACATACACTTTTTTACAAACGATCTATACGAAGTACAGGTGCAGAAAGAGCTGCACAAGCTGGACGGACTCAAGGTCTATATCAATCGCGATCCGTGGAGTCTTGTTGCTGCTCAGCAGATCAACAAGACCTGGAAGAACGTTGGCTTCGACTCGGGCCGTCATAGTCATGCCGGATACCTCGGCATGAAGAAGGCACTGAAGGGATCAAAACTTATTGATATCCCGGGCTTTATCGATGGACTGTTGCTTGCGAAGAGCAGTTCCGAGATCAAGAGCATCGCAGCCGCTGCCCAGATCACTAGCACAGCATATGAGCGCATGCTGGGTATGGTGCGTCCAGGAATGACCGAACGTCAGATCGCAACATTCCTTGCTACAACAACACGCGAGCTGGGATCTGAAAAAGACGCGTTTGACATCATCGTTGTGGCAGGGGCTCGCAGTGCCATGCCGCACGGACGCGCCAGTGATGCGAAGATCAAGAAGGGCGATGTGATCACTGTGGACTTTGGATGCTGTGTTGACGGTCTCTACAGTGATATGACAAGAACGTTCTGTGTTGATACACCGAAAAAAGCTGTCATCGACGTTTTTTCAGTTCTCTATGATGCCCACATGACGGCTCTTGATGCAGCTGTTTCGGGTGTGACCGGTGCCGAACTGGATGCCGCTGCACGCAACGTTATTTCTCGTGCAGGATATGGCGACTACTTCCGTCACTCGCTTGGCCACGGCCTTGGATACGAAGTCCACGAGCATCCACGCGTTTCGTACACCAACAAGCATGAACAGATTCCGACGAACTGCGTCGTTACTATTGAACCAGGAATCTATCTGCCGGGCAAGTTCGGGATGCGCATCGAAGACGATGTTGTGGTAACTCCTAAGGGGGCGCAGATCTTGACCACTGCTCCACGAGAATTGGTGATCGTCTAACCCATTATGTCGAATCAACGCGTTCTTGTTTTTGCCTACTACTTCCCTCCAATGGGACTTAGCGGTGTTCAGCGTGTTAGTAAGTTCATGAAGTACCTTCCCGACGTGGGATGGCAGCCGCATGTGATTACAACGGGCCCAACAGCGTATTATGCGCACGATGAATCACTGCTCACCGATCTTGAGGATCGTGACATACTGATTTATCGCACAGAGGGGAAAGACCCCAATAGCCTGCTCAAAGATCAGGGCACGATCAAAATGCCCCGTGAGTTTGTTCGCAAGATCCTCCGACGGCTAAGCGACACGTTCTTTATTCCCGACAATAAGAAGGCCTGGGCACAACAGGCGCTTGCTGTTGCACGCGACCTTGTACAGCAGTATGAGTATGAAGCGATCTTTGTGAGCGGTCCGCCGTTTTCCTCAATGATGGCCGCTGCCACGCTAAGCAAGGAAACAGGTATTCCGCTGATTGTGGACTATCGTGACTTATGGGTAGGCAATCAGTTTCACTTCTACCCAACGCTCTGGCACTCAAACAAACATCAGCAACTTGAACGCGAAGTGCTCTCTGTTGCTTCCCGTGTTACCGTTACGAACCGTCGCATCAAAGAGCATCTCATTGCGCGCTATAACTTTCTGCGCTCAGACGAAGTTGCCATCATTCCGCACGGTTATGATCCTGCAGACTTTGTGCAGGTAAGCCCCTTTCCTCGTGAAGATTCTGCATTTCGGTTAACCTATGCTGGTATCTTCTACGACGTTGTATCCCCGATCCCTTTTTTCAAGGCGGTAAAGAAGGTTATCACCGAGAATCCAACAATCAAGCTGGACCTGCAGTTTGTTGGTCTGCTACGAGATGAATACAAAAAGGCAGCAAAGAAGTACCGCATTGATGCATTGATCACCGATCATGGATACTGTGAGCACGGCGACTCAGTC
>Ga0164292_10005753_pt1 | contig 10154 bp, 10 predicted proteins | sample GEODES117metaG_FD_111486 | JGI IMG/M metagenome (GOLD analysis project Ga0164292, IMG submission 111486) | Eutrophic lake water microbial communities from Lake Mendota, Wisconsin, USA - GEODES117 metaG | ecosystem: Environmental > Aquatic > Freshwater > Lake | place: USA: Lake Mendota... | reverse complement strand
GAAAGGCAGGCATGACCTCTGTATTGCGCTGCGCGTGCCACCAGTGATGGAAGCTGTTACGGCTTTTGTACTGGCGGACCTGATGTTGCTGGAACACCGTTTGGAACGGATCGTCAGGGTCAATTGACTTATTGGCTAATGAGCCAATAACCTTATTGTATTTCCAGCCCTTCACCTACTTTCAAAACTTTATGTCCAAGTCCACGGGTATTCGCTTTCTCTGCAAATGTCCCGGGGTCTGCCGTATTGAAACTAAACATATCATAATGGCAGGGTATGGTAAGTTTCGCTCCTATGGATAGACCAAGTTCGATGGCTTCGTCGATAGACAGATTTCCCGCCACGCCCCGGGATAAATCATTGCCGTTGATGGGAAGCAGGGCCATGTCGAGTTGGAAAGGTGCTAACAGTTCAGTCATTCCCTCGAATGGTAAAGTGTCGCCACTGTGGTAGATCTTTTTACCGCCGATCTCGATGACATAGCCCATGAATTTGCAATGGCCCTGTTCATCACGCTCCAGTTCGTTATGTGCTGCCGGTATACCATGAAAGATGACTTCCCCGAGTTTTAGTTGCTGACCATCATTCATCCCTATTGGATAGTTTATGGGCATGTGGATGCGTTCCGTAACAAAGTGCCGGTTGGCTTCGGGGATGATCATCTTTATAGATGGGTTGGCTTGCAATAATGGAATCAGTGTATCGCCGTCAAGATGGTCGGTATGATTGTGGCTGCTACTGACGATGTCTATAAAATCCAGCTTCTCCGGTGCGATCACCAGTTCACTCATCCGGACATGAGGTTTCTTTGTGTCTGCATATTTGCGGGTCAGGGATTCGGAAAGATATGGATCGATCAGCAAGTTGGTATTGTTGTAATGGATCAGGTAACCGCTTTGTCCAAGCCACCAGAGCGCAACGGCAGACTTGTTTTGCTGCTGTCTTTTCACATCGGCCAGAAATGCCTCATTTTTTTTATATGCAGGGATCAGTTCCATGGGATAAAGCTAATGGTTTCGTTACATTTGGGCTGAAACGATAACATATGAAAAGAGATTTGTTATACCCTTTGATCGTTGTGGTGACATTGGCTTCTTGCGGTGTTAAGGAAACCAAACCTGATTTTATCAGAACTGATAAAACTTCGTTTTTACGCAATGGCAAGCCCTACACGTTCATGGGTACTAATTTCTGGTATGGAATCAACTTGGGTTCAAAAGGGCCTGGCGGCGATCGGGAGCGGCTGATCAGGGAGTTAGACCAGCTCGCAGCGATGGGTGTAAAAAATCTGAGGGTAATGGGCGGTTCTGAGGGGCCGGATACGGAGGGCTACCGCATGTTGCCGTCGCTTCAACCTTCTCCAGGAAAATACAATCAAGATGTACTCGAAGGGTTGGATTTCCTTTTGGCCGAAATGGCCAAAAGGGATATGGTCGCCGTCATGTGCATGAATAATTTCTGGAACTGGAGCGGCGGCGTCGGCCAGTACCTGGTATGGGCAGGGGCGGCAGACAGTATACCCAATCCGTCTGCTCCGGGAGGTAACTGGGATGAGTACCAGCGCTTCGCAGCTTCGTTCTACAGTAATGAGAAGGCGATGAAGATGTTTAACGATCACCTGAAAGTGGTTATCAACCGGAAGAATAGCATTACGGGTATCCTTTACCGTGAGGACCCTGTCATCATGAGTTGGGAACTGGCCAATGAACCCCGGGCGGTTGACAATCAGGCCACTTTTTACAAGTGGGTGGAGAATACTTCTAACCTGATCCGCGAGATGGATCCAAACCACCTGATCACTACCGGCAGTGAAGGAAACACGTCGGGGCCTTTTGCAGCCACCGATGTGTTCAAGGATCATAATTTTAAGAACATTGATTATGCCACGATACACCTGTGGGTGCAGAACTGGGCGTTCTATGATCCGTATAAAGCAGATTCCACTTATGGACCATCTATTGATTTTGCGCGCAGTTATATAAAGGGGCAGTTGGAAAAAGCAGCGCCATTAGGCAAGCCATTGGTACTGGAAGAATATGGTATCTCCAGGGATACCAACAATCATGCTGCCGGAACTCCGGTCACGGTGCGCGACAGGTTTTACACTGAGGTATTTGAGGAGGTGCGCAAGGAGATCGCAAAGGGAAATTCCGCAATGGCTGGAGTGAACTTCTGGGCCTGGGGCGGTGAAGGCAGACCTGCTGTACCGAAAGGGATGTGGAAGTTGGGCGACAATTTCATTGGCGACCCGCCACATGAGCCGCAGGGCTGGTATTCGATCTTTGATACCGACAGCAGCACGATCCGCATCATCAGGGAATACGCCGGGAAGATCAATAAATAGGTGCTTCTAATTCATGCCCGGACGAGATTGTTCGGTAGCACTTAAAAGGACTTTGCACCCTTCACCATGTTCTCCAGTTTCTTTCGCGCAGCCCACCGTGCGGTCTGTGACAGTCCGCAATCCGGAGCTACGGAAAGTTTTTCGATGGGAACATACTGCAGGCATTTTTTAATGCGCTCCCGCACGTTTTCCACGGTTTCGATGTAGTAGTTTTTCACATCGATGATACCCACGGCGACATTCATCTTCTCTGCAAATGGAGCGAGTAGCTCCAATTCCGCAAACTCGCGGTTGGCCATTTCAATGTGGATCTCGTCTACGGTCATTTCCAGGAAATCAGGCAACATGGGCTTCAGACTCCGGTATCCCACGGGCCTTCCCTTAAAGTTTCCGAAACAGAGATGGGTGGATAGGCGGCATTTTCCAACAACTGGTTTGACCGTGCGATTGAATATGTGCACAAAGCGCTTGGTATCCTCCTTGTAAGCATAGCAGCTCATAGAGGGTTCATCAACGGTGATCTCTGTACATCCTGCTTCTACAAGCGCCTCAAGCTCTTTCCGCACCAAAGGAAGCAGTGCTTCGGTGATTTCAAAGCGGTCTTTGTATTCTTCATTTGGCAAGAGCCTTCCGCTGAGTGTATAGGGACCTGGCACACTGGTTTTAAGCACAAAACCTTCAGGCGCCAGTTTTTTCAATCTTTGGTATTCAGCAACGGCCCCCAAACCATTGGGTGCGCTCAGGGTATCTACGATGCTGTGTTTTCCGCGCTGGTCGTGCGCAGCCGGGCCCCATTTCCGGGTTTCCGACTGATTGGATTCGATACCATTAATGAAGCCGTAGAACGAGAGGTTGAAATCGAGCCGTGTCTGTTCACCATCCGTGATCACATCAAGCCCCGCAGTCACCTGGTCGTGTATGGCCGCAATGACAGCGTCATTGATCATTTCTTCAATATCAGCAGGACCGAATTGATTTAAGTGCTGACTCGCAAATTCAAGCCATCCGGGAAAAGGGTAGGAGCCTACAACGGTTGTTCTAATCGACATAAACAAAATTGAGCGGTAAATATATGACTAGAATTTATATGGGGATCTGAATGATAAAGCTGGTGCCTTCTCCTTCTTTACTCTCTACGTTCATTTTGCCGCCATGGCCTTTAGTGATGATGTCGTAACTCAGTGAAAGCCCAAGTCCAGTGCCTTGTCCCGGTGGTTTTGTGGTAAAGAAAGGTTGGAAGATCTTGTCGCGGATCTTTTCGGGGATGCCACTTCCATTGTCGTTTACCTCTATCAGTACGCCATCTTTTTTCAAACTTGTTTTAACAACTACGCGTGGTTTATAATCGCTAGGGGCAGTTTTGGTTTTCTCCTGTACTGCATAAAAAGCGTTATTCACCAGGTTCAGTAAAACCCGGCCAAAATCCTGCTGCATAAGATTTACTGAACTAATGGAGGGGTCCGCCTGGATCTCAAAATCAGCATTGAATGATTTATCTCGGGCCCTAAGACCATGGAAACTGAGCCTCGTGTATTCATCCACGAGCGCGTTCAGATCAACGGGTTCTTTCTGTGCTGCGCCTTTACGGGAATGCAGGAGCATGTTTTTAACGATACTGTCGGCGCGCTTGCCATGAAACTGGATCTTTTCCTGCTCGCAGATCTTTCGCCGTTGTTCAGAGAATCGTCTGAACAGCAGCCTGCTGAACGAAATGATCATCCAGATGAAGGTCAGTTCAATTAATGTATTCAATGAAGTCGCTATCCACAGAATTTTTTAAAGAAAACGCCTCTACCGCTCCAAGGATTAGAAATATGAAAGAAAAAGCGATCAGAAATTTATCCCATCGGGGGAGATACTTCTTCGTGTTCAGGTATTGGCGGATGAAATGAAGGAAAAATACAAAAGCAATAAGAACGGATAGCATATTAAGTATAGCGGCCGTGTCAGGGTATTTCCGGATGAGTTCTGTCTGGAAATTAGCATTTCCGTAGTATAAGAATAGTACAAACAAAGCAAAATATAGAAATACCTTTTCGCGTACCAGGAAAAAGAAAACAAAATAGATCAAAGCGGTGATCAGGTAAATACCGCCGTAAAAGGCCCTTGTTTGTTCCTCTCCTCTGACCAAAAGTCTTTCATTGTCCGCCAGATACTTTCGCGCATAGCGGTCCGGGTTAGCCATGGCTACCTTAAAGCTTTTTACAAATCGGGTATTTAAGAGACTTGCATGATAATACACTTCGATTGTTTCATCCTTGCTTATCATAACCGGAGCGATATTGGAATTTCGGAACTCCGTTTTTTTATTCCAGGACAGGTTGTCGCCGGTGGTGTAGGTCTCGTTTTTCCCGTTTGGTCTGATCACATGGAAATCTGCTTTGTTGCTGAAAGCATCAAATGCTGTTTCAATAGGCTTGCCGGTTTTATTAGCAATTCGGTAATAGAACCAGTATTCACCCTGGTCAAGCCCTTTCTTGATGTATTCTGATTTCCAGGGCTTCATTTTCCCCTGCTTTAGGGCAGCGATGGCTTCGTTCAGGGTCATCTTACCTCCGTTGTCCTGGATAAAAAGCAGGTTCGAATCGTTTATATCCTGCTGCCAAAGTGTATCAATTCAGATCTCATAGGCCGGGAGGATAGACTGGCTATATCCCTGAAGCGTTACAAGCAGACAAGTCAGAAATGTAAACAGTCTGGTCGCTATAAAATCAAAATTATTGGTTGCGATCGCCCATTGAATATAGTGCTGAATTCCCGAAAGCTAGAATGCATAAAGCTTTGAGAGTCGGGCGGCATGCTCATCATATGCGCTTTCAAACAAGCTCGTTGCTTTTTCAACACCTGCGTTGCACACCGCGGTCAGTACTTTAGGAGGCTGCCCGGCTTCAGTGAGTAACCTGGCGAGTTCGGCTTTCATGCAATTGATCGCCATAACACCACCAAGGGTTGATCCGGGCGCCACGGGTGTTTCAAGCCCTTCGATCCTGACCATGGCATCCCCGGCAGGAGCGCCTGTATCAATCACGAGGTCTGCAAAATCGCCCAGCTTTTTGCCATCACTACGCTTACTCGCACTGGCTGCTGAATGTTCAGCTGTAATGAGAGCCACTACTTTGATCCCCCTGAGCTGAAACTGCTCCGCCATTTCAACCGGTACCACATTGGTTCCACTGCTGGAGATCACCAGGGCAGTGTCAACGCTGGAGAGCACAAAATTCCTGAGGATCCGATCGGCCAGTCCACTCACATTTTCTAAAAACATCGCCTGACGCTGACCGTTAGCGCCTACCACATTGTTATGATAAGTCAGTGATAGTTCCACTATCGGATTGAAACCCGGAAAGGATCCATATCTGGGCCACATTTCTTCCACCATGATCCGGCTATGCCCTGATCCGAATACGTGCACCATACGGCCCGCGAGTATGGTCTTTGCAAACCAGCTTGCGGCTGTTGCGAGTTTTTCTTCCTGCTGCTGAATCCGCTCGAGGATCTTCGCAGACTTGTCAATGTATTGTTGAATGGGAGTCATCATTTTTTTGTTCGATACATTATAGCGAAGCGGCGTGAGTCAATGTATTGTTGAATAGGATTCATCAAGTGTTTTTGTGCTGCATCATCGCAAACCCGGCAGCGCCAATGGCTCCCGCCAGATCTCCATAAGCTGCTTTTAATATTTGGGCCTTTCTTCCACCTGCACGCCATTCATAGGAGGCCAGGTATTTTTCCAGGGGATCAAACAATGCTTTTCCCGCTTCAGTGATGCCGCCGCCAAGGATAACAGCCTCCGGTGATAGCACATTGGTAAGAGAAGCGATACCTACCGCCAGTTGCCGGATAGAGTCCAGCCAGATCAGCTGGGCGAAATGATCTCCTTTCAGGTAGTCTTCGATCAACTCGTGTGTGTACTGATACCTGCCCAGGCTTCGCTTGCTGATGGTGCAGTTGCCGATCGCATCTTCCAAACTTCCGGGCATACCACAAATATCCGGCTCGCCATGGTTGTCGAGCGATATATGTCCTACATGACCCGCTTTCTGAAATGCGCCCTGGTAAATCTGCCCGTTGATCAGCAGTGCGCCTCCAACGCCTGTTCCGAGGGTGATCATGATGGCATGTTGTAAGCCCATGGCCACGCCAAAACTTTTTTCTGCCGCCAGCGCCGCGATGGCGTCGTTGGCTACCCAAACCCGTTGGAAAAAAACGTCTGACCAGTCCAGGCCTTCCAGCCCTGCCAGTCTTCCCGGCATATAGGCAATGGCAGCATTCTGTTCGTCGGGTATACCGGGCGCAGAAATACCGATCAGATGTTCACCAGGATTATTTTCTAAAAGCGATTCAACCGTATCAATGATGGTTTCTTTCCAGTTTTTGTTTTCTATGGCATGGTACTGCTGGTCAATGATGACGCCTTCCGCATCAACAACAACACCTTTGATCCTGGTACCACCCAGATCGATTCCTATGGCAGTTGAGGTACTACTCATATTGTCCTTCAGTTACAGACCATCCGCCATCTACGGATATCGTCTGACCCGTAATAAAGGAAGCATGATCTGATAATAAAAATACCACAGCCCCATCAAGGTCGGCAGGTATCCCTACCCGCCCTCCGTCCAGGGGCTGCTTGGATCGCGTGAAGGAAAGAATGTCTTCATTGTTCAAGGCGCGTTGTGCCATCGGTGTTTCCACCAATGCCGGGGCGATTACATTCACCCGAACATTATGCGGGGCATAGTAGGAAGCAATGGATCTTGAAAATCCTATTACTGCGGATTTTGCTGCAGCATAGGCATGGGTAGAGAAGTACTTTGGCGATGGGGAGAATCCGAGTACGGACGACATATTCAGGATCACCCCTTTTTTATTTTCTTCCAGAAAATGTTGAAGGGCGGCCCTGTTTGAATACATCACCGAATCCAGGTTCCAATGCATGGTTTTCGCCCAGCCTTCATTGGTGAGGCTGTGAAGGGGGCCATCGCCAAATCTCCTGCCGCTTCCGCCCGCTACGTGGTACAGACCATCAAAGCTTCCGAACCTTTTCACCGCTTCATGGATAGCCATGCCAGCCGTTTGTTCCTGCATGGCATCAGCACTGATCACGTATGCATTTATTCCCAGGATCTCCTGAGCTTCTGCGGAATGCTGGAGATCTCTTCCCACAACAACGACACGGGCTCCTTCTGCGATGCATGCCTTTGCTGCCGAGAGCCCCAGACCGGTTGTGCCGCCTATGATTACCATAACTTTCTCGGAGAGCCACTCTTTACCCATACGAAGAATAAGATTGAAAATTACAATATTTTGTTACTATTTCAGGGCATAAGATGGGGGCAGGGGATTTGAAATTCAAAATCAGGGTATATTGCCATGGTTTTAAAATGAATCAGAAACTTGATGAAGCTTTTCCCGATGATATGCTTTTGTGCGGCTCTGATGATCCTGTTTTCCTGTGACAGCATCCGAACGGAGAGGCAGAAACCCCAAAGAGTGCAGATCGTAAAGGAACCCGCTCAGCTCGAACCAACGGTAAGCAGGCAAATGTCTGACATACTTGATCTTGCCCTTGCCCGGCAGGGCAAGGCAGATGACATCAGACTCAACAGCTCTTCAAATATTGCATCCCTCTATAGAGGTAACCGCTATACTAGGATCTGGGGGGAAGACAAGCAATGGCGCCCTGTAGCGGACAGTTTTTTTCAAATGATCAGTAACGCCGAGCAGTACGGCCTTTTTCCTTCCGATTATCACTGGAAATCCCTCAGCGTTATTTTCCGGAAATTGCAAGACTCCGCTTCAAAAAATGATGCCGCTTTATGGGCACGTGGAGAATTGATGCTGTCTGACGCTTATGCATCCTTCGCGAGACATCTTCGTAAAGGAAGATTGCCTAAGGATAGCGTGTCGCTCAATCCCGACTCCCTTTTAACGCAAGCGTTTTATGATGATATCTTCAGCCGAATGGCAGGCGGTGAACAGCCCCGGGTAATTCTCGAGGCGATGGAGCCCGATCATCCCGGTTATCAGGCTATACGGGCCCGGCTGCCGGCTTTTCTTCAGGGGCTTGACCGCACAGCGTACACCTACCTTGAATTCCCGGCAAAAGATTCACTCGCTTTTGTAAAGCAATTGCAGACTCGGTTATTTGAAAACAAGTATATATCATTCAATACACGCATGCCCGATTCACTGGAGCTGGCCGCGGCAGTTAGGGCCGCCCAGCAACAAAGGGGCTTGAAAGTGGATGGCAAAGCAGGGCCCATGCTGGTGGCATCGCTCAACAATACGGGCCCGGAACAATTTAAACGGATAGCGATTAACCTTGACCGTTATAAACAGTTGCCGGACTCCATGCCTACATCCTTCATATGGGTAAATCTCCCTGCATTTAAGATGCAGGTCTGGGATTCGGGTATAGTGGTTCTTGAGTCTAAAGTGATCGTTGGGCAACCCAAGACCCGAACGCCCGTGCTGAATAGTCAGGTTACTAATTTCGTCACTTACCCGCAGTGGACCGTTCCCTACAGCATCATCTTTAAGGAAATGCTTCCCAGAATCCGGAAAAATATCGGTTATCTCGCTAAGGAGAACCTGATGGTGGTGGACCGAAATGATAGCGTGATCGATCCGTCTACGATAGACTGGGATAAACTGACCAGGACTAATTTCCCTTATCAGTTCAAACAAAGGCAGGGCGACGATAACTCGCTGGGGGTGATGAAGTTCAATTTTCGGAACAAATATGATGTGTATATCCACGATACCAATACCAGATCGATGTTCTCCAGATCCAGCCGCGCCCTCAGCCATGGATGCGTCCGCGTGCAGGAATGGGATAGCCTGGCTCGTTACCTGATCGCCAGGGATACCGCCAATACGCCTATTGATTCAGTTACCACCTGGCTGGGCAGGCAGGAAAAGCATACCGTTGGCCTCCGGAAAAAAGTGCCCGTATACCTTCGATATTTCACCTGCGAGGCCTTAGAAAATGGCGGTATTCGTTTTTTTGAAGATATTTATGGCGATGATAAGGCATTGAGAATGAGGTATTTCGCTCAGAAGTAAGGATTATTAGGAGGGGTTTTAGATTTTTTGCCCGGTTTTTGCGGTATAGGGGCAGAATTTGTGCCGTATATTATTGTTGGACCCAAACTGTTCGCATGCAAAGAATCTTACTTGTTTGTTTTTTGGCTCTTTCTGTTCAATCAGGGGCTATATCCCAGGTTCAGTCCGCTTACACCCGGAATGGCAAACCGGCCAGGGTGCAATACGGGACGGCAAGTTTTTATGCAGATAAGTTTGAAGGCCAAAAAACCGCCAACGGGGAAATTTTTACCCAGAAGGGGATGACGGCCGCACACAATTCGCTACCGCTTGGGACCTGGATCAGGGTCACCAATTTGAGTAACAAGAGATCTGTACTGGTAAAGGTAAACGACCGCCTTCATCACCGTAACCCCCGACTGGTCGACCTCTCTAAATCTGCAGCAAAAAAACTGGGTTATACGGGCAAAGGCCTTTCCAAGGTGCGGGTAGACGTGATCGGCAAAAATCCAAATGCAGTAGCTCTAAAATAATTTTTTTCGGTCGGTTGGTACAGGTTAATTTTGCATGCATTCACAAAACCGACTGATATGAGAAAAGTTATACTAGGAATCCTGTTTTTGGCACCGGCCCTCATAGGCTACAGCCAGGTCAAGAACCAATACAAGAAAGGAAAAGTCCTTGGTGTTCATTTTACATTGCACGATTTTGAAACCGCTGCAGACCTTAAGTCAATGGGTTTGAGTGAAGTGTTAAAGGAAGG